>SL_8KL_010_SEDDRAFT_10000674_pt1 | contig 29869 bp, 30 predicted proteins | sample SodLakKL_010_SED_4_FD_11160 | JGI IMG/M metagenome (IMG submission 11160) | reverse complement strand
TATTACCCCTGTAGGTTATCCTGCAAGTCAGAACTCTTATGCTAATCGTATCGTTAAATTGGCTGCAGGGTCCAATAATCGGAAACCATGGCAGGAGCTTTTTTTCGGCCCTGATGGTAATACTCCTTTAGTGAAAGCTGAAGAGGGGAGGTTTTCCAGGGCTCTGGAAGCGGTGCGCCTGGCTCCTTCAGCAACTAACCGCCAGCCCTGGCGGGTGGTTAATTGCTCAGATGGCTGTTATCATTTCTACTTGAAAGAAAACTTTTTCAACCTGGGTAAGATACGCCTTCAGAACCTGGATATTGGTATTGCCATGTGTCACTTCCACCTGGTAGCTCAACAGGAGGGCCTGCCGGGCAGGTGGCAGAAGGATGCTGCAGCACCCGAGATAAGAGGCTTGGACCACAGGGCTACCTGGGTAGCGGGGTAGCAGGTGTACGGGACACCTGTCACTCCGCCACCTTCATGTCTAAGGGTTTTGCTTTTATTTAGTTTAAATGTTATCATTTTATCAATAAAGAAAAAGTCCAATTTAAAATAAATGAAAGAGAGTGGAAAAATAGAAAGGATTGTTTGTAATGAGTAAAGCAGTAGTATTAGCTGAGAAGCCTTCCGTGGGAAGAGATTTAGCCAGGGTTTTAAACTGCCGTAAAAAAGGAAACGGATACCTGGAGGGTGATAAACATATCGTTACCTGGGCCCTGGGTCATCTGGTGACTCTTGCTGACCCGGAAACTTATGATCAAAAGTATAAGTCCTGGTCAATTGAAACACTGCCCATGCTGCCTCCTGAATTAAAGCTGGTGGTTATAAAGCAAAGCGGCAAACAGTTTAACACGGTTAGTAAGCTGATGAGCCGAAAAGATGTTGGGCAGATTATAATCGCTACCGATGCGGGTCGGGAGGGCGAACTGGTTGCCCGGTGGATAATCGAGAAGGCCAGCATCAACAAGCCCATAAAACGCCTTTGGATTTCCTCTGTTACGGATAAGGCTATTAAAGATGGTTTTAATAACTTAAAAAACGGCAGAGAGTATGACAACCTTTATGCCTCCGCTGCTGCCCGGTCCGAGGCTGACTGGCTGGTAGGCATTAATGCCACCCGGGCATTAACCTGTAAATATAATGCCCAGCTGTCCTGCGGGAGAGTTCAAACACCAACTCTGGCTATCATTGCCAGAAGGGATGAAGAGATTAAGAACTTCACACCCAGAACTTTTTATGGCATAAGTGCTTCTGTGGCAGCAAATAACATTAAACTGGTATGGCAGGAGAGCCAATCAAAAGATACCAGAATCTTTGATAAGAATAAGTGCGACAAAGTGCTTCAGAGTTTGCAGGATAAAAAAAGTGCAGAAGTTATAGAGGTAAACAGGACCCAAAAGAAAAAAAATTCCCCCCGGTTATATGATTTAACCGAGCTTCAAAGAGATGCCAATAAAATCTACGGTTTTTCTGCCAAGGAAACAACTTCAATTGCCCAGAGATTGTATGAAAACCATAAAATATTAACGTACCCCCGGACTGATTCCAGATATATAACTGCAGATATGGTGGACACCTTAAAAGATAGAATTAAAGCCTTTGGATACGGCCCTTATGCTCCAGCAGCTTCTAAGCTATTAAGCAAGCCGATCAAAGCAAACAAATCTTTCGTTGACAACAGCAAGGTTTCAGACCATCACGCCATTATACCCACCGAACAGCGAGTGACCTTCAGTGCCTTAAATGACGGGGAAAGGAAAATATTTGACCTGGCTGCTAAACGGTTTTTAGCCGTATTATATCCACCCTTTGAATATGAGCAAACCATTATAAATGCTAGAATCGGCCAGGAGCTTTTTACCGCCAGGGGTAAGACTGTTATATCTCAAGGCTGGAAAGAAGTCTACGGGAATAATTATGAAGACGAGGAAATAGATGAGAGCAGTAAAGGGGAACAAGCAGAGCAGATACTGCCAAAAATCAACAAAAAGGATATATTGAAAATTTCTGATATCACTCAAACCAGGGGTGAGACCAGGCCGCCCTCTCCCTTCGATGAAGGAACTCTCCTTTCAGCTATGGAAAATCCCACCAGGTACATGGCTGGTGAAAACAAACATCTGATTAAAACCATGGGAGAAACAGGAGGACTGGGGACAGTGGCTACCCGGGCGGATATTATAGAAAAACTATTTAACAGCTTTTTAATCGAAAAGAAGGGTAAGCATATCTATATAACTTCCAAGGGTAGGCAGCTCCTTGAACTGGTTCCAGAGGACCTGAGGTCCCCCACCCTGACTGCACAGTGGGAACAAAAACTGAGTGCCATTGCCAAGGGCTCCCTGAACAAGAACAGCTTTGTTAATGAGATGAGGGACTATGCCAGGGCAGTAGTTAATAAGATAAAGAACAGCAAAGAAACTTTCAAGCATGATAACCTTACCGGAAACAGATGCCCTGAATGTGGGAAACATATGCTGGAGGTAAATGGAAAGAAGGGTAAAATGCTTGTATGTCAGGATAGAGAATGCGGCTATAGAAAAGGTGTCGCTAAAGTTACTAACGCCAGGTGTCCTAACTGCCGTAAAAAGTTAGAATTACGGGGCGAAGGAGAAGGCCAAATATTTGTATGTAAATGCGGGTTCAGGGAAAAGCTTTCTTCCTTTAATAAAAGGAAAAAGGGTGAAGGTAGCACACTTTCTAAGAAAGAGGCGTCAAAATTTATAAAAGAGCAGGAAAAGAAGGCGGATGAGCCCATTAACTCAGCCCTTGCCGATGCCCTCAAAAATCTTAAAAATGATACCGACAAGTAACTAAGAAATATTAGTGATTACATTGGGGAGGATGATGGTTATGGGAAAAAATCCTTTAAAGGATGACCAGGGTCGCTCAGAGCCACCAGGGGGTAATAACGGGTTCCTGAGCCAATTTATGGGAAGAGTGACACCCTGCACACCTGTAGGGGTTGGAGCTGTTTTGGGTGCTATTACCGCCGTGGAACTGTTTATAATATTTTACATGATTTACCTGCCTACTGGCTGGTCCCTTTCTGTTTATTTGCTGGCGATACCGGCGGTGCTTTTATCTGCCTATTTTATCATACTTATTTTTACTTTATTTGCGACTATTATCGAAGAATATTCTTTGCAGGCCATTGGTGCTATCATCGGTACATTTGCTGCCTTTATCCTGGTATCTTCTTTGTTATTAGGGATGTCTTTGTACCGGTCCGTGGTTTTGTCTATACTACTTATCCCATTACCGGCTCTGTTTGGTGCTGCCCTGGGGAATCTGCTGCAAAAAGATTTTAAAAAGGAAAAGCCTTTAAAGAAGGTAGCATCAGTAGTTATTTTAATTGTAACATTCAGCTTAAACCTGCTTCTGGTTGCTTGGCTAACAGGAGCAGGCAGGGGATTTATCATATCACATGTTTTTTAATGTGTGGGTGCCCAACCGTTCCCTTGACTGGACAGTGGCAATGACAATGCAACGAAAGGAGTTTTGAGCTTTGCTGTTCGTTACATACGGGAAAAACCCTTACTCCATGGTTAGGGAGATATTAGAAGAAATAAAGCCGGAAAAAGAATGCAATAGGGATTCCTTGATAGCTTTAAAACCTAACCTGGTGTTGGCCAAACCTTCTGGCTCAGGGGCTACCACATCTCCTGAACTGGTAAGGGGAGTCATAGAACATTTTAAAGAAAAGGGTTTTTTAAACCTTATCATAATAGAAAGTTCCTGGGTAGGTGACTCCACAGAGAGAGCCTTTGATGTATGCGGTTATAAGGATTTGGCCCGGGAGTATAATATTGAACTCTTTGACCTGAAAAAAGATAAGGGTATAAAGAAAAAAGGGGATGAGCTTACCCTGTCGGTTTGTAAAAAGGCTTTAGAGGTGGATTTCCTCATCAACCTGCCTGTCCTGAAAGCCCACTGTCAAACCAGGCTTACCTGTGCTTTAAAAAACTTAAAGGGCTTGATACCCGACAAGGAAAAAAGAAGGTTCCACCAGTTAGGGCTGCACCAGCCTATAGCTGAACTAAACACAATTATAAAAACAGATTTAGTGATAGTTGATGCTATTATGGGGGATCTTTCTCATGAAGAGGGGGGCAGTCCGGTAGAAATGGGACGCATAATAGGGGGGGAAGACCCGGTTCTGGTAGACTCTTATGCAGCAGAACTTCTCGGTTTGCGAGCGGAGGAAGTCCCTTATATTTTGATGTCTGAACAGCTGGGAATAGGAAGCCTCTTTGATGAGGCGACTGCTATTAAGGAACACCGGTTGGACAATTATCCAAAAGTCACTTTAAAGCCTTCTTCCCGGGTTAAGAGGCTAGCCCAATATATAGTAGAAGGAGGGGCCTGTTCTCCTTGTTACGGAGCCCTTATCCATGCTCTTTCCCGTCTGGAGGAGGAAGGTCACCTGGAAAAATTCTCGGAAAAAATATTTATTGGCAGAGATTACAAAGATAAAGAATCATCATCTCTGGGGGTAGGCATGTGCACTGCCAGGTTTGAGAGGCATATCTCCGCCGGCTGTCCTCCCAAAGCCCGGGATATTGTAGAATATCTGAAAGACTATAACAAACCCTGAAAGAATGTCGGGAGTCAAGGCCTTGACAGACAATAATAATTGGTAAAAAAAATAATTGCATAAAAAGAGAACCAGGTAAATTAAAAGGTTCTCTTTTTATTTATACAGTTATCATTATAGGCTGTTTCTATTGATTGCCTTCTTCGCCCTCCTGATGCCCGCCTTGTTCTGGAGAAACATTCGTATTTTCCATCATATAGGGATGGAAAATATATTCACCTATACCGGTAAGAACGGCAAATGCTATTAATGCACCGGTGCCAGGAGCGAACGCCGGGGTTAATAATCCAACAATAACAGCCAAAAGTCCGCCCATAATTCCGTCTGCAATTGAGGCAGCTATATTGTTATAGTTGGGTAAGATATACAGGTCGCCTACTAAATAATTAACAGCAGTTACTACCAGGGCAACGAGCAATACCCATCCGAAAGGGTTTACATCTAGAATGGAAAATGCAATTATAGCAATTGCCAGGGTCATTATAAATTTGACCAAAAGCACTCTCCACGTGTTGTTCATTGTTTTTTACCTCCATAACTTAATTATTCCCGGTTTTCCGGCTAAAAAGAAGTGACTGTTTTCTCCTTTAATAGTTTTACCAAGACTTATTGATTTTATAATTATAATAATTTTAAATAAAAAAAGAGACTCATAATCAGAGTCTCTTAACTTGGCTAATAAACTGATGCCATGATCCAAAAAGGATTCTTCACCCAGTCCAACTTTTAACATTTTTGAAATTATATTCAAAAACTTTTCTAAAGTGAAAACCGTAAATGGCAAATGTAATGGCCTGGGGCAAAAACCTGGGATATTTGAACAGAGTCTTTATCAGCAACTTCCAGTAGTGAGTTCTTCCCCTTTCTATGATTCCAAGATAAAACATGGCCTTAAAAAATGCTTTTAAATAATATAGTCTGAGCATCCTGATATTAGAAGAATTTTTTGCCGGCTTAAATTCATTAAAGAATTCCAGTATTCTTTTGTAATAAGAAGACGGATCATATATTTTTGTAACCACACTTTTATATCCCTCTAAAAGCTTTTGATATTCCATCTTAGGTACAAAATTTAGATTAAAATCTGTATTATTGCCTGAAAAATCAGGCAGAAGCCTGTTTTCTTCATTTAACCGCTTGAAAAGTTTTGTGCCTTTGGGAGCATTAAGTAAACTTACCATAGCAGTAACGATACCACTTTGTTGAATAAAGTTTATCTGTTTTTCAAATATTGCCGGAGTATCACTGTCAAAGCCAACTATAAAACCTCCGCTTACCTGCATGCCATAATTTTGAATTTTCTTTACACAGGCAATCAAATCTTTACTTACATTATGAAATTTGCTGCATTCTATTAAACCTTCTTCACTGGGTGTTTCTATCCCTATAAAAACGTTTTTAAAACCTGCTTCCCTCATCATTTCTAGAAGCTGTTCATCATCTGCAAGGTTTATAGATGCCTCAGTGATAAAGCTGAAAGGGTGCTTGTGTTCCTTCATCCAATCTATCAACGCCGGCAAAACTTCTTTTTTAATTCTTTGTTTGTTACCGATAAAATTATCGTCTACTATGAATACTGCTCCTCGCCATCCCCTTTGATAGATGGCATTCAGTTCATCAAGAAAAACTTCCAGCGGTTTTAACCGGGGTTTCCTGCCATATAAATAAGTTATATCACAAAACTCACAGTCGTAAGGACATCCCCGGGAATATTGGATGCTCATACTGGCATAGTCTTCCATATTTATAAGATCCAGGTCGGGAACCGGGGTTAAGGAAAGGTCTGGACGGTTTTGAGAAGAATAAATTTGTTTAGGGGAGCCTTCTTCTAAATCTTTTATAAAATCAGGCAATGTAATTTCGGCCTCATCAAGTATCAAATGATCAACTTCCTGATATTTTTCTGGTTCACTGGTAAACAAGGGGCCACCCGCTACAACCTTTTTGCCTGATTCCCTGCAACGGGCGATTACTTCATCGGTGGAGTCTTTTTGAATGGCCATAGCACTGATAAACACATAATCCGCCCACTTCAACTCATCATCGTCTAATCTTTTAACATTTAAATCTACCAGCTTTTTTTCCCAATTTTCAGGGAGCATGGAAGCAACCGTTAGCAATCCTAGAGGAGGATAGGCCGCCTTTTTATCAATAAAGTTCAGGGCATATTTCAAGCTCCAGAAACTGTCGGGGTATTTAGGATAGACAAGGAGAATTCTCATAAAAAACATCACTCCTTAAAAACAGATTTGAAATATAATTCTTAGTTAAAACTTATTCTAAGAAGTGTGCTATTATAAGATTTGACAGTTTATTAATACTTATGCAAAGAATCAAATTATAATCTTTGTTTTTCTTCGTTAGCATGTAAAGATAAACCTTCCTGATATGGAATTATTAAAAAAATAAAATAAATTAATAATTCCATAATTTTTGAAGGAAAAACACTTCTATAAAAGGAAAAGAAATAGAACAATGACTTAATACAGGGTTAGATGGTTTAGTGGAGCAATATGCAGGAAGGGGAAGGCCATGTCGACTGAACTGATAGCTGCAAAAAATCTCAAGAAAAGATATCAAATGGGAGAGGTAACTGTTTATGCGTTAAAAGGTGTAGATTTTACCCTTTACGATGGAGAGTTGGTAGTAATGCTTGGCCCTAGCGGTTCAGGGAAAAGTACCCTGCTCAATATTATTGGGGGAATGGATCAGGCAACTGAGGGAGAACTCTATTTTGGGGATAAAGGCCTTCATGAGGTCGGGGATAGAGAACTTACCCTTTACCGGAGAAATGAAGTGGGTTTTATATTTCAGTTTTACAATCTCATGCCCAACCTGACGGCTTTTGAAAATATCAACCTTTCGGTGCAAATAGCACAGGACCCTCTGGAGATAGATGGACTTTTGGAGCAGGTAGGCCTGGGGGATCGCCGGGATCATTTTCCTTCTCAGCTGTCCGGTGGTGAACAGCAGAGGGTAGCTATAGCCAGGGCCCTGGCCAAAAATCCCCGGATGCTCCTCTGTGATGAACCTACAGGTGCTCTAGACCTGCCCACGGGAATACAAGTATTAAAGCTGCTGCGGGACTTTTGTGAGAACTATCATAAAACCGTGGTAATTATAACCCATAATACTGCCATTGCGGAAATGGCGGACCGGGTGGTTTATTTGAAAGACGGGATGGTTGACCGGATAGAGAAAAACGCGCATCCCTTACCTCCAGAGAAGGTGACCTGGTAATGCTTTGGAAAAAGATGATTCGAGACATTTTAAGCAATAAGGGTTCTTACGTAGCCTGTCTGGTGATTGTTATTATTGGCCTGATAGTGTTTACGGCTTTTTCTATTGTAAGTGACAGTTTGAACCTTTCAAAGGATACTTTTTACCGGGAACAGAACTTTGCCCAGGGCTTTGTCGAACTGGTATCTATGCCTGAACACAATGTGGAGAGGTTGTCCCGGGTAGAAGGAATAAAAGAAATAAGCGGACGGGTGGTAAGGGAGGTAAGGGTAAACGCCCCCGAACGGGAGGAGAGTATTTATCTCAGGCTTGTTTCTCTGGATTTATTAGATTCCTCCAGGGTAAATGACGTGAGGTTATTAGAGGGAGAAGAATTAAAAGATAGGGAATTGAATGCCTGGGTGGATAACCAGTTTTTTCATGCCAATGAACTGGAGATGGGCCAGGAGATAGAAGTTGTAGCTGGTGGAAGAGCCAGGGAGGTTACTATTACAGGGATGGGAATGAGCCCGGAGTTCACTTATCCCCTTCGCACGCAAACAGAGCTTTTCCCTAATCCGGAGCAGTTTGGTATAGCTTTTTTGCCTTTAGATACCATGGCCGCACTTTTCCCTGACGTACAGGGTAGAGTGAATGACCTGGTATTTACCCTGGAACCGGATGCTGATTTTGATCGGGTAAAGGATAGGCTTGAGCCGGAATTGGAACAGTACGGATTGAAAACCATCTATTCTCGAGATGATCAGGTCAGCCATTTAATGCTTACTGAAGAGATAACAATGTTGGAAACTCTTTCTACCAGTTTTCCCTTGTTATTTCTGTCTATCGCAGGAGTAATTTTATATATCATGTTAAAGCGTATGGTGGAACAGCAGCGGGGGCAAATAGGGATATTAAAGGCCCTGGGGTACAGTGATAAAGAAATTGTTTTTCACTACCTTTCTTATGCCCTGACGGTAGGTGCTGTAGGGGGCCTTCTGGGAGGATTTTTGGGCATTTTATCTGCCACTCCTTTGACCGAGTTGATGTTAGAATTTTTTAACGTTCCCGAGGTATATGAGGGTTTCTCCCTGTATTATTTAATGTCGGGACTTCTGCTATCCCTGACGGTGTTTCTCATTTCCGGTTATCACGGGTGTAAACAAGCTTTGAGGTTGAAGCCTGCCGAAGCCATGCGGCCACCGGCACCTGTTTTAGGCACGAAAAATATTTTAGAGAAGATAGGTTTTTTCTCAGAGATGCTTACCATTCAGGGTAAGATGGCGGTTAGAAACCTGACCAGAAACAAGGGTAGAAGCGCATTTATGTTTTTAGGTATCATGCTAAGCTGTGCGGTGGTGGCTCTTACCTGGTCTTTTAATGATCTGGTGGATAAAATGATTTTTTACCAGTATGAAGAAGTAGAGGTTTACGATGCCCGGGTAACTCTTTCCGGGCCAGATGCCAGAGACCCTGTGGAACGGGAGCTGGAGGGCCATACAGAGGTGGCCCGGGTGGAGCCTATAGCCGAGGTTCCGGTAACGCTGTCCCATCATTGGCAGGAGGAAGATGTTCCATTAATAGGGATTACCCGGGAAAGCAGCCTCTACAATATTTTAGATTCTGAAGGCAGAAGGGTCATTCCTTCAGATAAGGGTTTGATTCTTTCTGAGCGCCTGGCAGATAAGTTGAATGTATCAGTAGGTTCTACTTTAGAACTGGAAAGCCCCTTTCTTCGAGATGAAGATTCTTCTCAAAGGGTAAGTGTATATGAGATAATTCCCCAGTACCTGGGCATGAACGCCTATATGGAGCTTTCCGGACTGGAAGAGCTACTGGGCCAGGGGCAGCTAGCTACCTCCTTTCTGGTAAATGTTAATAATAATGAGAACAAAGAAGGGGGGATTTCACTGCTGCGGGATCGCTATCGGGAAAGCGAACTGGTGGCCGGTGTAGACGGAAGAGAGGAACGCATAGGGCAGGCGGCAGAGCTTATGGAAACTTTTGGAGTTGCCTTATATATTTATGTGCTTGTAGGAGTTATTATTGGATTTTCTATTATTTACAGCTCCAGCTTTATTATCGTGTCTGAGCGCAGCCGGGAGCTGGCTTCCATGAGGGTTTTAGGAATGACTTCTAGAGAAGTTTTCTCGGTAATTACTTTTGAACAGTGGTTTTTAAGTTTCTTTGCCATGCTGGCAGCTTTACCCCTGGCCCAATTAATGCAGCAGGGTTTGGCCAGTGAATTGAGTACTGACATGTATATTTTACCCGGAGAGTTGTCGTCGGAGTCTTTGTTTGCTGCTGCAGTGATAACTTCCCTTTCCATATGGATAGCTCAGCGCTTTGCCTTGAAGAAGGTAAGGGATTTAAGTCTCGTGGAAGTGTTAAAGTTTGAAGAGTAATTTTAAGGAGAAAAAGAACAGGAACAGGAGAGAATAAGGGGGAGGAATAGCAACATGAAGAAGAAATGGAAGATTGTTTTAGGTGCAGTAATTTTGTTAGCTGCTGTAGGGTTTATCTCAGTTCAGGCCATGCAGGGTCTGGAGGTTGAAGTTAAAAAGGTAAGCGCNGGAGAGATTGTAAGAAGCTTTACAGAAGAAGGGGTGGTAGTTTCTTCCAGGGAGCGCACCCTTTATTCGTTGTATAATGCCCCCATTGAAAAGATTTTGGTAGAAGAAGGGGATCAGGTAAGTGAAGGAGAACTGCTGGTTACTTTAGACGATAGTGAACTAAGATATACTCTGCAGGAACTGAATGCCCGGCTGAGAAGCCTGGAAGGTGAGAAATTGCAGCTAACAGAGGAACCCGGTTCAGCCCAGATTGAAAGCATTGAACTCCGTATAGAGCAGGCGGAAGAAAATCTTGAAGCGGTAGAACGCAACTATAACAGGTTGAAAGAGCTCTATGAAAAAGACGCAATTCCTCAAGTAGAACTGGAGGAAGCAGAGGAACTGAAAAAGCAAGCAGAAAACAATCTGGCCCAGCAGGAAAAAGCTCTGGAGGAGCTAGTGGAATCTTATGATCCGCCCAGGGGAAGCAGGGAAGTAATTGATGCAAATAAAAGCGCAATTCTGGCTCAAATGGACCTTATCCATTACCAGATAGGTAAATATAGTATTAAGGCTCCTATCTCCGGGGTAGTAACTGACCTGAAAGTAGAAGAAGGGGAGGTTGCCGGTCCCCAGGCACCCATAATGAGGTTATTTCAAGAGGAAAATTATCTGGTGGAGACCAGGGTTCTTACCCAGGATATCTACGATATTACCGAAGGAATGCCGGTAAAACTGACGTTGGAATTAAGAAATGAAGATATGGGATTTTCCGGGGAGGTAACCGAAATCTCACCCTTTGCAGAAAAAAGCCTGTCCCCCTTAGGCCTGGAGGAAGAGCGAATAAAAGTTACTGTTGCTCCGGACATCCCTGAAGGCGTGAGAATAGCTCCAGGATACAAACTGGATGCAGAATTTGTTACGGAAGAACTTTTTAATGAACTGGTAGTACCCAAGACTGTTCTTTTTACCTACCAGGGAGAGGATGCCCTCTTTGTAATAGAGGAGGACCGGGCAGAGGTGCGTCCCGTAAAAACGGGCCTGGAAACCAGGCAGGAAGTAGCGGTAACCGAGGGCCTCAGGGAAGGAGAACTGGTTATCTTGAACCCTCAAAGAAGCGGGATTGATGAAGGGGTCAGGGTCTCCTATAGGATAATGGATTAAAGCAAAGAAAGCACGGGGTCGGTGAAAGTAAGTAGCGAATATTTAAATAACGGAAGTGAAGCGTATTAAAAAACAGTTCTTTTTTGAGGGCTGTTTTTTTGATTTTTCATTTAATCCATATACTATGCAATAAATGGAAAAATATCATTTAATTTTACGACGAATAAAAAATTGTTTTAAAAGGATAATAAAAAAGTGAGATGTGCTATAAATAGTCAGGAAGAATTGAATGAGAATTATTAGCTTTTGCTTCAAAAAAAAACAACATTTATGGAAGTTCTGGAATGTGGTAAACAAAACCATTGAGTATAAGCATTACCAATTAATCATAAAGGAGGGTAGATCTGGTTACGGTCTACTTGCAAATATGATTTGCGTAGATTTTAGTAACCAGGTTGGTAGTAATGACAGTTGATTCAAATCTAAAGCAAACCATAGCAGGCTTAAAAAATGTACAGGGCACATTAAAGGTTTACTCCAGCCAGGTAAGTGAAGAAGAAGCTAAGGGCGTGTATAAAGAAGCTTCGGAGGTTACCGGTCAGGTTATTGTTGATTTGGAAAACAGGCTGAAGAAACTTGAATATGAAGAGCCACAATACAAAGGAAATTAAGAGGGGGGAAAATATTATGCCAGAATTAATTGAGATTTTAATAAGGTCAGTAGGTTTATTTTTATTAGTAATAATCTTAGTTAGATTAATGGGTAAGAGAAATGCATCTAGAATGATACCTTACCGTTTTGTTACTTATGTAGCCATAGGGGTTATTGCCGCTTTAACTGCGGCAAATGTTATTCCCAATATACTTTCAGGTTTGATTGCCCTGGGAGTTTTTGCTCTTCTTCCCATAGCCTTGGATTACCTGTCTTTAAGAAGTAAAATGGTACATGACCTGGTCCACGGGAAAGAGGCGGTTTTGATTAAGCAGGGACAGATAATGGAGGAAAACTTAAGGCAGGTAAGACTCACCGGGGAAGAACTGTTAAGTGAACTTCGCAACAAGGATGCTTTTAGTGTTGCGGATGTTGAATTTGCCGTAATGGAATCAACGGGAGATATTAATGTTATGAAAAAGTCCCATAAAAGGACTGTCACTTCTTATGACCTGGGAAAAAAGGTATCACCTAAAGCCGAACCTCAGACAGTGGTATTGGATGGAAACATATTAAATGATTCTTTAACAGCCATAGGGTTGAACCAGGGATGGCTGAATGAGCAGCTGGAAAGTGCGGGGGTATCCCTTGACAATGTATTTTTAGGGCAGGTGGATAGCTCAGGAGAATTATATCTTGACCTCTTTGATGATTCTATTCAGGTGCCCCAGCCTAAGGTCAGAGAAGAACTGTATGCTAGTTTAGAAAAAATCCAGGCAGAACTGATGATGTATTCAGAGGGAACAAAGGATCAGGAGGCTAAATCCATGTACGCAGAAAATGCTGATAGGCTAAAATATTTATTAGAAAAAATAGAGCCTTATTTATTACGTTAGAGTTATCTATCTTATTTTATTATGTTGAAGGAGTGAGCTTAAATGTCTAATAAAATGAAAAAGAGCTTAAGTCCTGCTCAGCAAAAATACCAGGTCTTTGCAAAAGTCCGGGAGCCCAGTCGCCCGGTTCTTCTTAACAGCTTCCGGGCCTTTATTGTAGGCGGCATAATATGTACCATCGGTCAGGCTTTCCAGTTTATCTACATGACTTTTTTCAATTTTACCGAAGTTACTGCCAGCAATCCTACGGTAGCTTCTTTAATTATTATTGCCACTATTTTGACCGGTTTTGGTGTTTATGATCATATTTCCCAGTATGCCGGTGGAGGAACTATTGTCCCGGTTACAGGTTTTGCCAATACCCTTGTCTCTGCGGCCATCGAACATCGCAGCGAGGGCTATCTTTTAGGAGTAGGCGGCAACATGTTTAAAATAGCGGGGCCGGTCATTGCTTATGGAGTTGTTTCTGCTTTTGTAGTTACCATAGTTAGATTTATAATTATAGAACTAGGTGGGATGTAATATGCTGCAGGGTTATCAATCATGGGTCTTTCATTCACAGCCTGTCATATTGGCTTCTTCTGCTGTTGGGGGTCCCTTTGAAGCGCAAGGGGCTTTAGCTGATGACTTCGATATTCTGCATGACGATATTTGGCTGGGTCAGCAAAGTTTTGAAAAGGCAGAGCGGTTATTATTAGAACAGGCCTGTGATAAAGCTATTGAAAAAGCCGGAAAGAAAAAAGATGATGTAAATTTTTTATTAAGTGGAGATTTGATGAATCAGCTTATTTCCAGTAGTTTTACTGCCAGGACCCTTTCCATCCCTTACTTAGGGCTTTTTGGGGCCTGTTCCAGTTCCATGGAGGCTCTGGCCCTGGCTGCCCAGCTTGTAGACAGTAATTCTGCTGAAATGGTCCTGGCGGCAACCTCCAGTCATAACGGTGCAGCAGAGAAGCAGTTCAGATATCCTACTGAGTACGGTGCTCAAAAACCTCCTACAGCCCAGTGGACTTTAACAGGGGCAGGAGCCGCCTTAGTAGGCAGAGAAGGAGAGGGGCCCAGGGTTACTTCGGCTACCATAGGTAAAATAGTAGATATGGGGCTTTCTGATCCTTTTAATATGGGGGCAGCCATGGCTCCTGCAGCCGTTGACACTATTCAGGCCCACTGCCGGGACTTAAACGTGGATCCTTACCAGTATGACCTTATTGCTACAGGTGACCTGGGACGGGTGGGATACCAGATTGCCAAAGATTTATTTAATGATCATAACTTTGAAATACCTCAAGAAAAATTTGCAGATTGTGGGATTTTGGTTTATACCGAGAGGCAGGCCGTCCAGGCAGGGGCCAGTGGATGTGCTTGCTCTGCAACAGTAACTTTTGGCCACTTTCTTAACCGCATGCGTAGCGGCGAGTTAAAGAAAATCTTGGTTGTGGCTACAGGAGCTTTATTGTCACCCCTTTCCGTTCAGCAAAAAGAGTCTATACCCTGTATTGCCCATGCAGTTTCTATAGAAATATAAAAAGGAGATGCCAGGAATGGAAAAATTTATAATTGCATTTATAGTTGGTGGAGCAATTTGTGTAATAGGACAGATTTTAATGGATGTGTTTAAGCTTACACCGGCTCATACTACGGTATCACTGGTAGTGGCGGGAGCCATTCTTGGAGGCCTCGGGCTATATGATCCGCTAATTGAGTTTGCNGGTGCGGGGGCTTCTGTCCCCATAAGCAGCTTTGGTAATTCCCTGGTACAAGGAGCCATAACAGAATCGGAGAGATCGGGAATAATCGGGGTGCTTACAGGAATATTTGAGGTCACCAGCGCCGGTATCTCAGCGGCGATTATTTTCGCATTCTTAGGCTCCCTGGTATTTAAACCCAAGGGGTAAAAACAGGATAAAAAATGGAGGTGACAAAAAATGACTGTAGGAAATCAGTTGAAACAGTGCATTGCAGAAGTACAAAGCGCTGCTGCCAACATGAAAAGTTTTGCACAGGCAACTCAAGACCAGCAGGCAAGTCAGACTTTTGAGCAGTTAGCCCAAACCCTTGACAATGCAGTTTATACCCTGGAACAAAGACGTCAGTACGTTGAAGAGCAGGAGCCACAATACAAACAACAGTAAAATAAAAAAGCTGAAAGATCAATCCTTTCAGCTTTTTTNTTATTTTTAAAGTTATAATTAAAGGAANAATATGCTTTTATATAGTATTATTTACANTGAGAATATAAAAATTTTNAGAGGGAAGGATTGCTGCTTATGACTATTTATGGAATATCTGTTTATGTCTGGATTATATTTTTCATTGCCCTGACTATTGGATCCATTTTTACCGCCCTCCGTATTATTAAAATGTTAAGGGATATAAACAGGAAATAAGGTAGGGACAAGGTTATGGGTGCATGGTATAATTTTCTAAAAATATGTGATGGAGGGGATAAAAATGCCCTTAAAAATATTACATACCGGTGACATACATCTGGGTATGACTTTTAAAAGTCGCAGCTACCCGGATGATCTAAGAAAAGCTTTGGTTCAGGCCCGGTTCAAAACTCTGGAGAAACTGGTGGAAAGGGCCAACCAGGAAGAGTGTCATCTTTTTATCGTAGCTGGAGACCTGTTCCATCGGACAAATGTATCCCAGGAAGCAGTCCTTAGGGCCGTAGAAACCTTATCAAAATTTAACGGCAATTGTGTCGCTGTCCTTCCCGGGAACCATGACTATCTTGATGAGTTTGATACTTTATGGAAGAACTTTAAAGATAATGCTTTTGACAGCCTGCTGCTTTTGGAAGAGACTTTTCCTTACAATTTAAAAGATTACAACCTGGAAGCAGTTCTTTATCCGGCCCCCTGTCATCGCAAACATTCCACGGAAAATAGGCTGGGATGGATAAGGGAACTGGAGGAAAAGCCCCCGGCCAGGTGGCACCTGGGAATAGCCCACGGATCGGTGAAAGGGGTGTCTCCTGATTTTGATTCCCAATATTTTCCCATGGAAGATGAGGAACTGAGGGAACTGGGTCTGGATCACTGGTGCCTGGGTCATACCCATGTACGTTATCCGGACCTGGATTCATCCCAAAACAGTTTTTATGCTTACTGTGGTACACCGGAGCCCGATGGGTTTGACTGCAGTCACGGGGGTTATGCCCGGGTAACAACAATTGATGATGAGGGAGTTTTGCACAGTCACACTGTACATACAGGTCAGTTCAGGTTTAGGGAGATTAAAAGGGAAGTAAAATCCGCAGATGATTTATATGATTTAAAGCAGGAACTGGTTGGAGAAGGGGAAAACACCCTGGCCAAACTGGCCTTGTCAGGCAATCTTTCCCAGGAGGACTACTCCCGGCGCCACAACATTGTAGAAGAACTGAAAGAAACCCTTGCTTATATTGAGTTTGACGACTCGGAGATGGCCATGGAGATATCTCCGGAAACCATATCCACAGAGTTTGCCGAAGGCTCCTTCCCCTACCTGCTCCTTAACCGGTTAGCAAACAGGGGTGAAAATGAGGCCCTTCAGCAGGCCTACCAGTTAGTAAAGAAGGTGAAAAAGTGATTCTAAATAAGGTTAAGTTGTCACCTTTTGGTGGTGTAAAGGATAAGCAGATGGAATTTACCCCCGGTTTAAATGTAATACTGGGGCCCAATGAAGCGGGGAAGAGCACCCTGGTCAATGCCATATTTTCGGTACTGTTTCTGGAGTCAACCCTGAGGAAAAGTACAAAAGAGTGGAAAGAATTTCTGGTGAAATTTATGCCATATCCCCACGGGGATACTATAGAGGTAACCCTTAATTTTAAGTGCAGCCAGGGAAATGAATACTGCCTGGTGCGTTCCTGGGGGGAGGAAAAGAAGGATCGTTTAATCCTGCAGGATGGCAGTGAGGTAAACAGACTGGAAAAAATCCAGGAACTGCTGGCTCCTGTACTGAGATACGGGCGGGGAACCTTTGAAGGGGTGCTCATGGCCAGGCAGGAGGAAATGATAAAGACCCTGGAAATGTTGAAGAAAAACAGCGAAGCAGCCCATACCTTGAGCGGTATTCTCCGTTCGGTTATATTTCAGTCCGGCGGAGTTTCCGTAGAGGACCTGGGGTCTATGATTGCAGAAGAAAAGAAAAGCCTTTTAAGCAATTGGGATGTGGACAGGAATGCCCCCCGGGGAGATAGAGGTATTGACAACCCCCATAAAAAGAATGTGGGAAAAGTTCTATCAAGTTACTACAGGGTAGAGGAACTGAAAAGGCAGCTCAGGGCAGGCCAGGAGTTGGAAAAAAGGGTTGAAGAAATTACTCTAAAGCTTAAGGAGCTTAACCGGGAAAAAACAGAAAAAGTTGAACCTCTAAAAACAAAATATGAAAAGATAGAAGGTGATATCCAGCGGCGGTCGGCTTTAGAACCCAGGCTGGATCTAATAAAGCAAAAGGAAAAAAGGCTAAAAGAAGTGAATTCCCAGTGGCCGCAGATTGAGGAGAAGATAAAGAACCTCCAGGCCCGGGGGAAGGAGAAAGAAAAACAAAAAGAGGTACTGCAAAAAGAAAAGGCCCAGGCCAAAGAAGTGATTGCTTCCCGGCAGAAGCGGGAACTACACAACCGGGTAAAGCCCCTGGTGGAACAGATTGAGCGGGAGCAGGAAAAACTCCAGGAGTTACCAGAAGTAACGACATTCCATGTAAAGACCCTGGAAAACACCGCCAACAAAATCTCCCGGCTTAAAGCTACCCTGGAGGCCATGAAACTAAAAGGAAATATAAGATCCAGGCAGCCTTTAGAGGTAAAAATTACCTCTGGTTTGGATAGCAGCAAAATTCTAAAGGTTGATCCGGAGTCAGTTTTTGAGGCCGAAGGCAGGGTTGTGCTGGAAGGGCCCCATTGGACCCTGGAGATACAGTCGGGACAGCAGGATGTTAAAAAAATAATGAGGGAAGTAGAGGAGGCTCAAGGCTCCTATCGTAATAAACTGAAAGAACTTTCCGTACAGGAGGCCAAAGAGGCCAGGGATATTCTGGAAAAAAGAGCAGGCCTTGAGGAAAGCATTAAGCACCGGGGATCTAAAGTAGAGGCTTCCCTGGGAGAAGGTTTAACCTTTAAAGAATTGGAAAAACAGGTTGGCGCCATGGGTGAAGACAGGCCGGTCAGGGATCCTGACACTATTGAAGAGGAACTAAAAAATATAGAGCTGAATATATATTCCATAACCGGTGAAATCAAAAACTTAACAGCAAAAATTGAGGAATGGGAAAAGGAACATAAGAGCCATGACCAGGTAATGGATGGACTGGTTGACTTGAGGGGCGAGGCCAGGGATATTGAAAAACAGCTGGCGGAGTTGGCACCACTGCCCGAAGGCTTTGAAAACCCTCAAAAGTTTATGGATACATTAAAGAAACTCAGGGATAGAAGCCGACAGCTGGAGGAAGAGATATATAAACTAAAAATAGAATTAAACAATGCTAAAATGAAGCTGCCGGAGGAATCCACGGAGGAGATCCAGGAAAGGCTAAAACACAGCCAAAGGGAATTAGAAAAGCTTGTATCCAGGGCCCAAGCCATTTGTATAATAGAAGAAGAGCACCATAAGCTTGTGGAGGAAATGGATACGAAAACTTTTGACCCCCTTATTTCTTCCTTTAAGAAGTACCTGTCCCCAGTTACCAATTACCGCTACAGTTCTGTTANCATGAANGGCCCTATTCCCGACAGTATCGCCAGGGAGGAGGGNAGGGAAATGCCNGTAGANCTCCTTTCTACCGGCACAACCCGGGGATTGGCCCTGGCGCTAAGGCTCGCTATGGCAGAACACCTTTTAAAGGATACCCGGGGATTTCTGGTAATGGATGACCCCCTGGTAGACCTTGACCCCGAAAGAAAAGAACAGGCAGCCGGGATTTTAAAAGCTTTTTCCCAAGACAAGCAGCTTCTCATAACTACTTGTGACCCTGTTACAGCGGAACTTTTAGGTGAAGGGATAATTCAGTTGTAAAATAAGGTTTTGGAGTTGTTATTAAGTGAACAAGTTTGATGAAATAGCTAAAGAAATAGAAAAAAGATATCAAAAAGTAAGAAAAAGCCANGATTGGGAGCATACTCAGAGAGTGTATAATTTATGCATGAAAATAGGGGAAAAAGAAAGTGCAGACCTGGAAATTTTAAAACTTGCCGCCGTGCTCCATGATATAGGCAGGGAGGAACAGGACAACAGTAACGGGAAGCTCTGCCATGCCCAAAGAGGGGCCGTTTTAGCAAGAAAAATTCTGGAGAAATATAACCTGCCTCAGGANCAAATAAATAAAATAATTCACTGTATAGAAACTCATAGGTTTAGGGGGGATAAAATACCCTGTTTCCAAAGAAGCAAAAATTCTTTATGATGCAGATAAGCTAGATGCCATAGGTGCCATAGGGATTGGCCGGGCCTTTGTTTTTGCCGGCGAAATAGGGGCAAAGGTGCATGACAAAGATATTGATATTGATAATACAAAATCTTATACAGAAGAAGACACTGCTTACCGGGAGTTCCTGGTTAAACTGAAAAAGATTAAAGATAGAATGCTTACGGAGGAAGGCAGAAGAATCGCTGAAGAAAGGCATAAGTTTATGATAGATTATTTTGAGAGGTTAAATAAAGAAGTTGAAGGAGAGCTGTAAAATAATTATTGTATTAAGATTATTCTTTATGTTAAAGTAACAGAAGAGGTTAATCAAAACCTTCTTTTTTTAAGGCTAAAGGGTTTTGTATTTTTATGTAGAATAGTCATATTTGTTATCATTATAGTAGATTATTACATAAAATATAATAGTATATTTGTTGTAAAATAGCGTATAATAACCGGCTGTTTTTTTGATGTACAATGCAAAATAGATTCAAGGTTGTAATATGATTCTTATTAAGATAAGGGGGGAGAGCCGTGGATTTAAGAATATTAGAGAGAAAATTTTCCGATGTAGAAGACTGTCCCAGTGTACTTCTGGCCAATATCCATTTATCTTTAGACATACAGTATAATATAGCTAAAATGGAACATGTGATAGAAATTGCCCATGAAAACGAAGTGAATATTGTAATTTTTCCGGAGTTGTGTGTGACAGGATATATTTGGGCAACAGAAGACGATCAGGAAATAATAGATCACATGAGAGCCGGGGACAACGGCAGGATCAGTGGCTGGGTTAACAATGTTAGAGACAATTTAAGTGAAGGCGGACATGGGCTGCAGTATGTTTTTTATAATAATGTAAGGATAAAAAATGGAAGCTTTTATAACTCTACTTTTATAATTAATAAATATATAGATCATAACGACGAAGATTATATTTATGACAAAATATTCCTACCGCCCATAGAACAGAGATATTTCAAAAAGGGTACCGACAAAAGGCTGATTATTGATACCAAATGGGGGCGTTTTGGCTTTTTAACCTGCTATGACCTTAATTTTGTAGAACTGGCCCGGAAGTATGCTTTTGTAGACGAGGTAGACGCTATTATTACCATGGCTGACTGGCGATCTGAAGCTATCAGGGAATATCCCGATATGAATATCAGGACCGACCATTACTACGGCTTCCTCTGGAATCTGATGAATTCTTCTAAAGCGGCCTATAATCAGATCTGGAGCCTGGCAGTAAACTCCGTAGGACGTCACGATATAAGCGGAGATTATTTCTGGGGCGGAAGTGGCGTGTGGGCACCCTCCGGCCTTATGCTGCTGCAGGCATCTAATATTAATGAAGAGCTTTTAATTATAAGAAACCTGGATATCAAAGGGCAGAGGGATAAAGAACAGGATACGTTTAATTATCGTATTGATTTTCAGGGGGTTCACCGTAAGATTGAAGAGATCGAAAGCCCTACTCAATATTTGCCCTAAAATCCAAGTATTTTTTTGGCAAAAATATAGCTTCTATAAATACAAATTTACTAATATATTATCACCAGGGCCTGGTGATAATTTTTTTTGGGGAAAAGGTGATTTTTTTGTTTAAGGTCACACTGGAACATTTTAAAAAAGTCAAAAAAAGTGATGTTCCAGGATTGTTGTGGACTTTATTGGCGGTTTTATTTATACTGGCCATTATTGTTCTCCCCGAGGCAGTATTCCGGGGTGCTGCTAGCGGGTTAAAGGCCTGGCTGGAGATTGTTCTGCCGGGACTTCTTCCCTTCTTTATTGTTTCGGAAATTTTGATGAAACTGGGGTTTGTTAACTTTATTGGGGTTTTACTGGAACCTGTTATGCGCCCCCTTTTTAATGTGCCGGGAGCTGGAAGCTTTGTAATGGTTATGGGGTTAACCAGCGGTTCTCCTGTAAGCAGCTTGATCATTGCCCGTCTTCGGCAGCAGCGATTATGTACAAGGGTAGAGGCGGAAAGGATGCTTTCTTTTACAAGTTTTTGCAGCCCGGTATTTATGCTCAGCGCTGTAGCCGTGGGCATGCTGGGACAGCCGGGACTGGGCATAGTTATAGCAGGCTCCCATTATTTTGCTAACATTATTATAGGTTTATGCCTGCGCTTTTATGGTAGGGGTGATTTTGAATACACGCCTTCCCAGAAGTTTCAAGGATGGCCCGTAAAAGAGGCTTTCCGGGTTTTACTGCGGCACCAACGGCAGGAGAAACAGCCTTTTGGTGAGATATTGGGAGAGGCGATTACCTCTTCTGTGAACAAAGTATTTAACCTGGGTGGATATATTATTTTATTTTCTGTTATTATTAAGGTTTTTACCCAGGTAGGTATTATGCAGATGTTGGCCTCCTGCCTGGGCTTTATCCTGGGTCCCCTGGGTTTTTCAATAGAAATATTAATAGCCCTGGCCAGTGGGATTTTTGAAACAACCATAGGCGCAAAAATTGCCTGTGAAGCTTCTACTTCCCTCATACAGAAGTTATTAGCAGTAGCCTTGATGTTGGGATGGAGCGGGATTTCGGTGCAGGCGCAGGTAGCCAGCATGATTGCAGGAACAGATATCCGTCTGCACATGTTTATTGTAACCCGGGCAGCCCAGGCCCTGCTGGCTGCTTTTTTTACCTGGTTTCTTTATGGGCCCCTTAATTTAGCCGGTAATATTACTTTACCGGCTATTATTACTCAATTGTGGTGATGATAAGCGCCGATGAAAAACCTGAAGATGAGATATTATTAATGGAAACTTCTTATGGAAAGATGATTCTATTACTGGAGAAGGAAGATAATATGTGTTATTGTATACTAAGTAGAATGATTTTGAGGAATAATATATTATTGTCTTATTATAAGGATAGGTGATAACAGCTATAAAAGATAGGTGAGGTAAAATGTCAAGGCTTGAACTGATTGCTACGGCCACCTTTGGATTAGAGGCGCTGGTCGCAAAAGAAGTTAGAGAGTTGGGTTACAGTGAGGTTAAAGTTGAAAACGGCAAAGTAACTTTCAGTGCCGATGAAAAAGCCATCTGCAGGTCCAATTTTTGGCTTCGCACAGCAGACCGGGTTCGCTTAAAGGTAGGAGAATTTAAAGCAGTTACTTTTGAAGAGCTTTTTGAAAAGGTTAAGGCTCTTCCCTGGCCGGAAATAATTCCTGCCGAGGCTGCATTTCCTGTAGAGGGGAAGTCTGTAAAGTCCGGGTTATTCAGCGTTTCCGATTGCCAGGCTATAACCAAAAAAGCAGTTGTAGAAAGCATGAAAAAAAAGTATAAAAAGCAGTGGTTTGAAGAAAAAGGTTCTCTTTATAAAATTGAGGTTGCCCTGCTGGACGATACTGCTACCCTGACCATAGATACCAGCGGTCCGGGGTTGCATAAGAGAGGCTACCGGGAGCTGGCCGGCAGTTATGCTCCCCTGCGGGAAAACCTGGCGGCTGCCCTGGTAATACTTGCCCGCTGGTATCCCGATCTTTTACTGGTAGACCCTTTTTGCGGTTCCGGGACCATACCTATAGAAGCGGCTCTAATAGGGCAAAACATTGCCCCGGGGATAAACCGGGAGTTTGCCTCTGAAAGTTGGCCCACCATACCCAAAAAAGTGTGGGAAAATGCCCGGCAGGAGACCCGGGAGCTGGCCGACTATGGCCGGCCCCTGGAGATTATAGGTACAGATATCGATAATAAAATGTTAAAGTTAGCCCGAAGTAACGCCTCTAAAGCCCAGGTAGATAAGGTTATTCATTTTCAAAGATTGTCATTATCTGAACTAAGCTCCAAGAAGAAGTACGGTAAAATCATCTGTAACCCCCCTTACGGTGAACGCCTGGGAGAGCTGCAAAAAGTAGAAGAGCTTTACAGGGAAATAGGCAGTATTTTCAAAAAATTGGATACCTGGTCTTTTTATATACTTACTTCCCACCCGCAGTTTGAAAAACTGTTTGGCAGCAAAGCCACCAAAAAAAGAAAACTATATAACGGAAATATCAAGGTAGATTATTACCAGTATTTTGGCCCTAAACCTTCCAGAAGAAAAAAAACCGACAGCACTGTATCATAACAGGGAAAAACTTGCATATGTTATAGTGTTCAGCGATACTATTTAAAGGAAGGCGAGGGAAGCAAATGAGGGGGAAAATTCGGGTGAATGCTTTCGTTATCTGGCTTGTTTTAGGGGGAGCAGCGCTGATGGTTTTAGGGGCTGTGCTGATAGGCGTGACTACAGAGGTGTCCTCCAGGCCGGAAACACTTCATTACTTCAGCATGGAATTTCTCCAGAGGGCGGCTGAGTATGAACAGGCAAGTCTTTTTCTGTACCTGACCAGACAGATGGTGATTCTGCTGTTTTTTACAGCAGCGGCTGTCTGGTCAGCACATTATTTTCAGGGAATACCCCGGGTACCGCCAGGAACTGCGGCAGGTTATATTGCTGTTTTTGTTATTTGTCTCTACCTTCTGACCCTTCCCCTGGATTTTTACCGGGGCTTTATAGTTGAACACGGATTTGGCTTATCTTCGCAAACGGCAGGCTCATGGTTTATAGATTATATAAAATCAGGATTAATTTCCCTGGTAATAACAACCGCAGGCCTTACCGGTTTATATTATCTAATGCTCAACTGGACTCACCGCTGGTGGTTTCTGGCGGGTGTCGGTTTTTCTATATTTGTGCTGCTCAGCAGCTACCTGTTTCCTGTAATTATAGATCCCCTTTTCCACCGTTTTACGCCTTTAGAGGATGAGGCTTTGAACTCGGAAATACTGGCCCTGGCTGATAGAGCCGGGATAGAGGTGGATCAGGTGCTGGTAGCCGATGCCAGCCAGCGCACTCAGAAAGCCAATGCTTACTTTACCGGTATAGGCAGTACCAAGAGGATTGTAATATATGATAATCTTCTGGAAAAATTCAGTCCCCGGGAGGTACTGGTGGTAATTGCCCATGAAATGGGGCACTGGAAACATGCCCACATAGCTAAAGGAATCGCCTTAACTATTATAACCACCTTTATTTCCATGTTTTTTTTCCATAAAACCTTAAAAATCATGGGCACAGGGTTTAATCTTCACTTGATTCCTTTGTTTGTCCTGTTTTTTACACTCCTCTCCCTGGTGTTAATGCCGGCTCAAAATACTATCAGCAGGGAGTTTGAGCGGCAGGCAGACCGGAAGGCCATTATTTTAACGGAAGATACCGAAGCCTTTATTTCCGTGAAGCAGAACCTGGCAAAGACTAATCTGGGTACAGTGCAGCCTCACCCGTTAGTGCGGGCCGTTTTATATTCCCACCCGCCTATTATAGAAAGAATTGGCACCGCCCGGCAGGTGAGAACAGGGGAATAATGTACGCATTTTAGATAAGTTGAAGAAGGCATATGCATTTGAAGAAGACAAATGACCAGGGGTGAATGATGATAACTGAAGGGAGCGATTGGACAGGTGTCTCTAACTAAAGATTTACCTAAAGGAAACCGGATAATAGTCAGTGTTTTAGGCCTGGACCGGGTGGGTATTATCAGTGGGGTGACTGCCGTGCTGGCTGTAAACGGCATAAATATTCTGGATATCAGTCAGACCATTATGCAGGAATACCTGGTAATGGTCATGATTGCTGATATGGAGGGAAGTAAGGTTGACCTGGCTGATCTGAAAAAACAGCTTAACCAAAAGGGCCAGGAGTTGGGAATTCGTATAGATGCCCAGCATGAGGATGCCTTTAATTTTATGCACCGTATCTAACTAAACAACATCTCTTATTATTTTTGAAAAGCGGTGTTTAACCTTAGGAGGAAAAAGATGCTTACCATACATGAAATTCTAGAAACTATCAAAATGGTGCAGGATGAAAACCTGGATATTCGTACCATTACCATGGGTATAAGCCTGCGGGATTGTAGTCACCCTGATGTGGAGACAGCCTGCAGTAATATATATGAAAAGATTACCCGCCTGGCCAGCAGGCTGGAGGAGGTAGGGGAGGACATCGCCCGGGAATACGGGATTCCTATAGTAAACAAGCGTATTTCTGTTACTCCTATTTCCCTGGTGGCTGAGGCCAGCCAGACCTCCGACTACCTGCCCTTTGCCCAGGCCCTGGACCGGGCGGCCCAGGCTGCAGGGGTAAACTTTATCGGGGGATTTTCAGCCCTGGTGCACAAGGGTTTCAGCCAGGGGGACAGTAAGCTTATTAACTCCATACCGGAAACGCTATCTGCTACGGAGAGGGTTTGCTCTTCCGTTAATGTGGCCACCACCAGGGCCGGCATAAATATGGATGCGGTCTGCCAGATGGGGCAAGTCATAAAGGAGACGGCCCGACTGACGGCAAAAGAAGACGCCCTGGGCTGCGCCAAGCTGGTAGTTTTTGCCAATGTTCCCGATTTGCCAATGTTCCCGAGGACAACCCCTTTATGGCCGGGGCTTTTCACGGAATCGGGGAACCGGAATGTGTCATTAATGTTGGGGTCAGCGGCCCGGGGGTGGTAAGGCATGCGGTGGAAAGGGCCCACTCTTCGGATTTTGGGGCCCTGGCGGAAACCATAAAAAAGACAGCTTTTAAAGTTACCCGTATGGGTGAGCTGGTAGGCCGTACGGCTGCCGAAAAGCTGGGGGTTCCCTTCGGAATTGTGGATATTTCCCTGGCGCCAACCCCGGCAGTGGGGGACAGCGTGGCTGAAATATTAGAGGGAATGGGGTTGGAGCGCTGCGGTACCCACGGGACCACGGCAGCCCTGGCCATGCTTAATGATGCTGTTAAAAAAGGTGGAGCCATGGCTTCATCATATGTAGGTGGACTGTCCGGGGCTTTTATCCCGGTAAGTGAAGATGCCGGAATGATCAGGGCTGTAAAAGAAGGAGCCTTGAGCCTGGATAAACTGGAGGCCATGACCTGTGTGTGTTCCGTAGGACTGGATATGATAGCAGTGCCCGGTGATACATCTGCGGAAACCATATCTGCCATTATTGCTGATGAAGTGGCTATCGGGGTAGTAAACCAGAAAACTACTGCAGTGCGGGTAATTCCTGCACCGGGCAAAAAAGTAGGCGACCATGTTGAATACGGCGGGCTTTTAGGGCAGGCCCCGGTATTGGCTGTTAACCCTTTTTCCTCGGACCGATTTGTCCGGCGGGGTGGCCGTATNCCTGCTCCCATAAACAGCCTTAGAAACTAAAAATACTTATGTATAAAAAAAGAAAAAAATCCTTTCTGCCTGGNAGNTNGNCNANCTACCAGGCAGAAAGGATTTTTTATTTTNCTTTTTAACCATAATAAGGATTTAGACGGACTGNATAAGCTTGAGCAAAAGGGAAAAACTTGTTATAAACACTTAGTATACGAGGAAGGATATTTCATGTGGCCTCTGCTGCGTAAAATCAAAAACACATTAAAGCTTAATGCCGAAAAAAATACCGGAAGTAAACAGGCAGGTGTAAAAGATACCTCAGAATTTGATGAGCTTCCCCTTACGGCAAATCTTTCTGAGAGAATAGCTCAGATTAGAAGTGTTATGGGAAACAGCATAGACCTGGTTGTACGGGAGTTTGTAATCGGTGAAGAGTCAAAAGCAAAAGCCGCTGTAGTCTATTTAGACGGTTTAATAAGTAACGCAACGGTATTCGATAATATCCTGACTCCCCTTATGTTTGAAGCCCAGTCCATTAAAGCTGGAGAAAAGTTTTCTCCTCCAAAAGTCTTCAAAAAATTAGTTGAAAGTCGCCTATCAGCAGGGGAAATAATGGTTAAGGAAAATAATTCCGAACTGTTCACCCACCTGGTAGGGGGTGACACTATCATCATAATTGANGGCCACCTTNCCTTTATAACCGTCTGTACCCGTGCCTGGGAAACCAGAGCAGTAGCAGAGCCGGAAAATGAATCGGTAGTAAGGGGTCCCCGGGAAGGTTTTGTGGAAACACTGAAAGTCAACCTGTCCATGGTACGCCGCAGGCTTAGAACCCCCCACCTTAAATTCGAAACCTACTATATAGGTAACACTACTTCAACCTCTTTTGTTGTTGCTTATTTGGACAACATAGCCAATCCGAAACTGGTCCAGGAGGTCAGGGAAAGGCTTGGACGGATTGATACAGACGCTATAATAAGCACCGGCTATCTAGAAGACTACATAGAAGATAACTCGTATTCCCCCTTTGCCCAGACCAGGGCTACAGAAAGGCCGGATATTGTGACTGCAGAATTACTGGAGGGAAAAGTGGCTATCATTGGAGACAATACACCTTTTTGTATTATTGTCCCCACCACCTTTTTTGAACAGCTGCAGGGAGCGGACGACTACTACCAGCGCCCCTGGTTTGGGGCCGTACTGGTGCGCCTGCTCCGTTTAGTAGCCATAAACATAGCCCTGCTGTTGCCCTCTATTTATGTGGCCATAACTACCTATCACCAGGAGCTGTTGCCTACATCGTTGCTGATTAGTATTTCTGGTTCCCGGGAAGGAGTGCCCTTTCCCGCAGTGGTGGAAGCCCTCATTATGGAGAGCACCTTTGAACTCCTGCGGGAAGCCGGCTTGCGGCTACCTTCTCCCATAGGTACTGCAGTCAGTATCGTGGGAGCCCTGGTCCTGGGAGATGCAGCGGTTCGGGCCGGAATTGTTTCCCCGGCTATGGTTATAGTGGTAGCCATAACGGCTATCGCCTCTTTTTCCATTCCGGGGTTTTCCGCTGCCTTAGCTTTAAGACAGTTGCGCTTTCCTTTAATATTTTTGGGAGCTACTCTGGGTCTAGTTGGGGTTATGTTCGGCCTCCTGGTGATTTTAATTCACCTTGCGTCCCTGCGTTCCTTCGGGGTTCCCTATATGGCTCCCCTGGCCCCGCTGATGCCCCGGGACCTTAAAGATATTTTTGGTCGTCCTCCTCAGTGGGCCATGGGTAAAAGGCCCCGCTATATGCGGACCCAGGATCCCGTAAGGCAGGCAGAAAACCTGAAACCTCGGCCTCCTGACTCCGGGAACAAAAAGAATAATAAATAGAGGAAAGGAGAAATTACTTTTGCTGGAACAAGGGAAGATTTCTATACGGCAGGCAACCTTATTGATGGTACTTACTATCCTGGCTACGGCCATTCTTTTTTTACCCTCCATTGCTACAGTACAGGCCGGCCAGGACGCCTGGATATCTGCTCTTATAGCCACAGCTAACGGCATAATTATCTCCCTGCTGGTTGTAACCTTAATGCGCCGCTTCCCGGAACAGACCATTATACAGTACAGCGAAGACATTTTAGGGAAATTTTTAGGAAAGATAGTAGGCCTGGGCTACTTCTGGTTCTTCCTGCATACTAATGCCATTATTATCCGGGAGTTCGGAGATTTTTTGGTAGCCGCTTTTATGCCTAAAACTCCTTTGATTGTGTTTAATTCTATGATAGTAATTTTAGCAGTGCTGGCAATAAGAAGTGGGCTGGAACCCCTGGGCCGCCTTAATGAATGGATTTTTATCCTGTTTTCCTCTATTCTAATATTTTTTACAGTATTTCTTATTCATGAAATGCAAGTAGAAAACTTTTTACCCGTCCTGGAAAGAGGTATAGTCCCTGCCCTAAAGGGTGCTGTAACCCCTACCAGCTGGTTCGGGGAAATAATTATCCTGTCCATGATATTTCCCTTCCTCACCCAACCCCAAAGGGGTTACCGGGTTGCTATTGGGGCACACCTCATTGTAGGAGCGTTCTTACTGATAGGGGTAGTACAGTCAGTAAGTATCTTTGGCCCGGAACTGGTAAGCGCTTTTAAGTTTCCCATTATACAAACTGTACGTCTCATAAGCCTGGGAGAATTTTTGGAAAGAATTGAAGTCCTGATAATGGTCATCTGGGTAGCAGGGGTATTTGTAAAGGTTTCCGTCTTCCACTATGCTACAGTAATGTCGGCTGCCCAGTTATTTAACCTGACAGACTACAGGCCCCTGGCCATTCCTTTAGGTATCCTGGTCGTAATTCTTTCCATACACCTTTTCCAGGGCGTGGTTGACCTGGTTGAATTCCTTTCAGTAACTTTTCCTGTTTATGCCCTGTCAACATTTGAAGTAGGAATCCCGGCCCTGCTGCTAGTAATAGCTTTAATCCGGGGAAAGGGGGCTAAAAATGTGCCAAATAAAAAAAATAATTAAAAATATACTAACTGGAGCTATTATTGTTTTCCTGCTGCTGAACGTTGGCTGCTGGGATCTCAACGAAGTTGAAGATATAACCTTAATGATTGCCACCGGGTTCGACTTCCAGCCGGAAGAAGAGCTTATTAGCTATACATCCCACTTGATTAGGCCCGCAGGTTTAGCTGGAGAGGAAGAAGAAGGAGGGGCCCCGGGCGTCGGTCCCGTCTGGATTAGTACCAGCACTGGAAAAAATATATTTGAGGCCTTCCTTAATCTGGCCGCCCGTTCCAGCCGTGTCCTTTTTGAAGCCCATACAAGAATTAGTGTTGTGGGAGAAGAGC
>SL_8KL_010_SEDDRAFT_10000673_pt1 | contig 29895 bp, 35 predicted proteins | sample SodLakKL_010_SED_4_FD_11160 | JGI IMG/M metagenome (IMG submission 11160) | reverse complement strand
AAAGAAAACTGGGAAGAAATTTTCCCCCAGGTTAAAGTAGAAGTTGAAGTGGACACTGCCATTCGAAGAATAGGCCTTACCACAGAACCTCCTGATTATAATTAGTTTTTGAAGGAGAGGCTTAATGATGCTTTTTCTGGTTATAATTCCCCTGGTTTTAATAACCTATCTAGAAGGAAAACCCCTGATTGAAGGCAAAAAATGGAGAGAGCTGGCAGTTTTTACCTTCCTCATGGCCCTGGGAGCATACCTGAGCATTGGCCAGACAGTTGGTTTTACAATTCCCAACCCTACTCCCCTTCTGGAAAGGATATTCCGGGTGGAATTTTAAAAGACAATCATGCCCGGAGATTCTTCCACCTGCCTTGCGGCAGTTTCCAGAATCTCCTAAAAGGGGTCAGTCCCCTAGTGCTACAGCCAAGAAACGGTACTTAAGTACAAAATAGCCCTCAACCAGTTCTTCTCATTTTCTGAAAAAGAAATTATGCAGGTTACTCCCCGGGACGTTAAGGGGTGGAAGGTTAGCTTAATGAAAAAGGGTTTAAAGCCCAGGAGTTCACAGCTGAAATTGTCAGCCCTAAAAAGCTTTTATGCATTTTTGTTGGAAGAAGAAATCCTGGACTATGATCCTAAAGTTGTTGTCTGAGAGGAGCGTAGAAAGCCAGTACCTTTTCCCCAATCCGAGGGGGAACCCATTGAGCCGTATGCGGGTGGAGCAGATATTTAAAAAGTACAGCGAACAATTGGGGTTTGATTTTAAGATAACCCCCCATGTTATGAGGCACACCTTTGCTACCCATCTGGTTGAAAAAGGTATGGATCTTAGATACGTTCAGGAGCTTTTGGGTCATAAAAAGATTAACTCCACCGGGATTTATACCAACCCCAGCGAAGAGTACAGAAAAGGGAGGGTTATAATGGTGGATAAATACTGGGTGCTAAAAAACGACAGCATAGACAAAGAGTCCTTGGAGATAGTAAATGATTACCTGCTAAGCAAGAAAGCTGCTAAGTTAGCAGAAACTACAGTAACAAGAAGTAAAAGGGAAATAGAAATCTTTTTGCTGGACTGTGGAAAGCCCATCAAAGAATTAACAAAAGAGGATGTGTTAAGCTATATTAATACTTCCATGAAAGGCCTGAAGGAAAAGTCGGTCAGGTGTAAAATATCCTTTTTGGATTGCCTTTTTAAATTCTGCCTGTTTGAAGGACACATTGATAAAAAGCTGATAAAAAGCCGCTGGAAACCGAAGTTGCCGAAATCTCTGCCAAAATATCTGGAAAAACAGGAGCAGGCCAAGTTAAAGCTAAAAGCAAATGAAGCGGGGCTGCGAAATGAGTTAATATATGAGCTCTTCCGCTCCACGGGCTGTCGACGCAGCGAAATATGGGGGCTGAGGCGGTGATGGAGGCCCTTTATGCTACCGGGGCTAGGGCCAGCGAATTAATAAGCATTCGTCGGGAGGATGTCAACTGGGAAGACCGCTTTATCCGCATTAGAAAGGGTAAAGGAAAAAGGGAAAGACTGGTTTTCTTTTCCTCTGAATGTGGAGAAAGGCTGAAAGCATACCTGGCTACAAGAGAGGATGAAAAATCAAGTTTGTTTTTATACTCTAATGGGAGGCCCCTTAGATACCACAATATAAAGATATATTTTCGAAAGTGTCAGGACTCACTTGGTTTTATGGTTACGGCCCACAGGATCAGGCACACCCTGGCGGTAGAACTGGCAAGTAAAGGAATGGACATAAACGAGATCAGGGCTCTTTTGGGCCATGAGAATTTGAAGTATGCCAAAACTTATGCCCAGGCTCACTAATAGGGTCTTAAAAAATGAATATGATAAGTATTACTTGTAAAAGATGTCTGTTTTATAAAGACTGATTTAATTACTAATAGGTAGAGTTTTTATTTTTTTATAGGCTCCATCTAAGCTCGTTGTTGATATTTAGATAATAATCGAAGCTTTTTCTTAAGGAGTATAAATAAAAGTACACTTATAAATTCTTCCAATAACCGTAAATAAGCACGAAAAACGATAGTGACACTAACGGGCATTACCGTAATAAAATAGGCTTTATCCCGAGGTGTTTTACAAAAATATTTGTACTTTAACTTGAGAGTAGATTCTACTTCTATTTTTATCATAATAGGAATAGGAGATCTCTTTCAGTATATTACCAAAAAAAATTCCAACCCTATACGATTTTATAATGTGCTATTGTTTGATGTAAAAATTTATGAGTAGCATTTTTTGATTTAAACCATTAAATCTGATAAAATATTTTTAAGCTATTAAGTGGGGGAGTGGTTACTTGAATAATGAGTTTCTTTTCAAGGAGATTGAAAACTTACCAGAGCATTTAAAGGAAGAGTTGCTCAACTATATTCAATTCCTGAAAAGCAAGGCAGAAAAGGAAAGGTATGATCTGGCTTTAGCAAGCGAATCTTCGCTAAAAAAGGACTGGCTGAGGCCTGAGGAGGATGAAGCTTGGAGCGACTTGTAAGAGGCGATGTTGTAGTTATACCTTTTCCTTTTTCTGATTTAACCCGGGCCAAGCGCCGCCCTGCACTTGTTTTAAGTGCACTGCCCGGGAATGATTTGATTTTATGCCAGATTACCAGCCGAGAAGTCCGGGACATTTATGCTGTTGTCCTTCAAAATGAAAATTTTGAAAGTGGAAACCTCAACCGAACCAGCAATATTAGGCCCAATAGATTATTTACTGCTGATGCAAATATAGTGTTATACAAAGCTGGTCACCTTAAGACTAAAAAAATGCATGAAGTTTTAGAAGTAGTAATAAATTTGTTTCGCTGATTTTTTGGCCCGATATATTTATTAATTTTTACACACAGATTAAAAGTTTGTTAAAGCTTTGGTTTCTCTATACAAACTTACAGCCAACTTCTGCAATATTATTCTGGGTGTGACCTCCTCTAAAATTACTTGGTTAAGACCCTATAGCATGATATGTCATCATTTTTTGAATTATATCAGGGCTATACTGTGATTATTGAATTATCTTTCAAAAAATGCTATCATTAACTCGAGTTGCTTTATAGTTTTAAAAGTTAGGATTAAATTCAAGCTTATATTGGATAAATAAAGTAAAAAAATCCTCATTTCTGAATTAAAAGGGATGTTTCTGTAGCCTATCTAGAAGGAAAACCTCTGGTTGAAGGCAGAAAATGGAGAGAGCTGGCAGTTTTTACCTTCCTCATGGCCCTGGGAATATACCTGAGCATTGGCCAGACAGTTGGTTTTACAATTGCCAACCCTACTCCCCTTCTGGAAAGGATATTCCGGGTGGAATTTTAAAAGACAATCATGTCCTTTATGTTTTCCAAAGTCTTTTCTCCAATTCCCGAAACCCGGGTTATTTCTTCAGGGGAACGGTAGGGGCCATTTTCTTCCCTATCCCTGAGAATGGCCCCGGCCCTGGCCGGCCCTATGCCTGGAAGTTTTTCCAGTTCCTCCTGGGAAGCAGTGTTTATATTAATTTTCCCATTAGAACTTCCGGAAGTTTCTACGGGGGGTATATAGTCTTCCCCCTCCAGGGGAATATAAACCTGGCTCCCGTCATAGAGGAGGGCTGCCAGGTTTACCCCCTCCTGAAGGGCCTCATCATTAAACCCTCCTGCTTTCTCTACGGCATCCACCACCCTGGCCCCTTCTCTGAAACTATAAACCCCGGGATAATTCACCCCTCCCGCTACATGAATAACAATTTCGCCGGGCTCATCAATTATTTCCTCTGCCTCCTGGAGAGGTTCATCAAAACCCTCCCCTGCCTTGATTATTTCCACTCCCCCCGTCTGAGAAGCAGCCCAGGACTGATAACCCCGGTACCCTATACCTGCTATGATTAACAAACCTAACACCATATAAAAACCATAATCCCGGAAGCTAAAAATCCTCATTCCCTTTCACCTCATCCTGTATTTTTTTATAATATATTCCCCTTATACCTTAATTTTCCTCTTTCCTGAACAAAGACCTTAAATTTTTTTTCAAAAAAAAGGACACCCGGGAAATGCTCCCCATGTCCTTTTTTATATATTACAGTTCTATTTATTTCTTTCTATTTAACTACCAGGTTAACCAGCTTGTTGGGAACGATGATTTCTTTAACAATCTCTTTTCCCTCCAGCTGAGATTGAATTTTAGGTAAAGATTTAGCAGTTTTTAAAAGCTCCTCCTTGCTGGAATCTGCGGAGACCACTACTTTATCCCTTACTTTTCCATTAATCTGGACCACTACCTCCACATCCGCAGCCTTCAATGCTTCCTGGTCATATCCCGGCCAGCTTTGCAGATGGACACTTTCCTCATGACCCAGGATACTCCACAGTTCCTCCGTAATATGAGGGGAAAAGGGGGCCAGGAGAAGGATTAAGTTGTTGGCTCCTTTTAAGAAAAGATTTTCTTTTATCTCCCCTGCTTCCACCTTATCCAGGTAGTGGTAAAGGGAATTTACCAGTTCCATAATGGCGCTGATGGCTGTGTTAAAATTAAATCTTTCCTGGACATCCTCGCTGACCCTTTTAACGGCAGAATTAATCATCTGGTAGACTTCCCTTTCCAGGGAGTTAAGCTCATTTACCTTGATCGATTCCTGGTGGGATTTCCTTAAAAGATCCCTATTATCGTTAACCAGTCTCCAGACCCGGCGCAGGAAGCGGTAGCAGCCCTCTACCCCCTTGTCGCTCCAATCCAGGTCCTTCTCAGGAGGAGCGGCAAAAAGAATAAAAAGCCTTCCCGTATCAGCCCCGTACTTCTCCACTATTTCATCGGGAGTAACCACGTTTCCCTTGGATTTAGCCATTTTAGCTCCATCCTTATAAACCATTCCCTGGGCCAGGAGTCGGGAAAAAGGCTCTGTTATTCCGGTAAGACCCGCGTCATAAAGGACCTTGGTAAAAAATCGGGAATACATAAGGTGAAGGATAGCATGTTCAATACCACCTATATACTGGTCCACGGGAAGCCAGTAATCTACCTCTTCCCTTTCAAAGGGTAAATCCTCTGAAAAAGGACTGGCATATCTCAAGAAATACCAGGAGGAACAAACAAAGGTATCCATAGTATCTGTTTCCCTCTGGCCTTCTCCACCGCACTGGGGGCAGGAAACCCTTTTAAACTCCTCCAGGGTTTTAAGGGNAGACTGGCGGGAGCTTTCAAACTCCACCTCCAGGGGAAGGTGCACTGGCAGGTCTTCATAAGGCACAGGGACTGTGCCGCAGCTGTCACAGTAAATGACAGGGATGGGAGCCCCCCAGTAACGCTGCCTGGAAACCAGCCAGTCCCGGAGGCGGTAACTTACATCTTGCCTCCCCCAGCTGTTTTCTTCCAGGTAAGCAGTTATTTTACCAATACATTCCCGGGAATCCATACCGTCGAAGGGCCCCGAATTAACCATAATTCCAGGCTCCTCATAGGCCTCTATCATTTCCTCGGAGGTTAGATCTTGATCTGGCGGCTTTATTACCAGTTTTACAGGCAGGTTGTATTTTTTAGCAAAGATAAAGTCCCTTTGATCATGGGCCGGGACAGCCATTATGGCACCGGTACCGTAGCTCATAAGAACATAGTTTCCAACCATAATGGGTATTTCCTCCCCGTTAAGGGGATTTATACAGTATGCACCGGTAAAAATCCCCAGCTTCTCTGTTTCAGCCGAGGCCCTGTCAATTTCACTAACCCTTCTCATCTCCTCCACAAAGCTTAAAACTTCCTTTTCCCGGGAAGTGCCTTCTACCATCTCTTTTACATAAGGGTGCTCGGGAGCTAATACCATGTAGGTGACCCCATAAAGGGTATCGGGCCTGGTGGTGAAAACATTGATTACCTTTGAGGAATCTTTTACGGGAAAATTAACTTGTGCACCCTCACTGCGGCCTATCCAGTTTCTTTGCATAATTTTAACCCGTTCCGGCCACCCCTCCAGGATATCCAGATCCCCCAAAAGGCGGTCAGCATAACGGGTTATGGCAAAAAACCACTGCTCCAGGTCCTGGGGGGACACCCGGGTACCACACCTCCAGCAGACATTATCTATAACCTGTTCGTTGGCCAAAACAGTTTCACACTGGGAGCACCAGTTTACTGCTGCCTTTTCTTTATAGGCCAGGCCCATTTCATACAGCTTTAGAAAAAGCCATTGGGTCCATTTGTAGTAATCGGGGTAGCAGGTAGTAACTTCCCGTTCCCAGTCATAGCTAAGGCCCAGGGAGTCTTGCTGCTTCTTCATAAAAGCGATATTTTCATCCGTCCAGCGGGCAGGATGGACCTTATGCTGAATGGCAGCATTTTCTGCGGGAAGTCCAAAGGCGTCCCATCCCATGGGATGAAGAACATTAAACCCTTTCATCCTGAAAAAGCGGGCTAAAACATCCCCGATGGAATAAACCCTCATATGACCCATATGGAGTTTCCCTGAGGGGTAGGGAAACATCTCCAGGACATAATACTTTTTCCTTCCCGGGTCAATCCTGGTTTGATAAAAATTATTATCTTCCCAAATCCTTTGCCACTTGGGTTCAATTTCTTTTGGATTGTAATCTGACACCCTTCTCGCCTCCTGTAGCTTAAATATTAGATATATGTAAAAACTCCCGCCTATCAGGGCGAGAGCATTTATCTCGCTATATGACTCAAGTTTTTAATGGTTAATTAATGCTGAACATCCTCCTGAAGTATCTATTGTTATTCGGCTGTATCTGCAAAACTAATGGAATTAAGGGAATTATCTTCAGGATAAATCTGGGAGGAATTCTTCCACAAACGCTCCAGGTTATAAAAACTTCGAACATCTGGCTGGAATATGTGTATTACTACTTCTCCAAAGTCCAGGAGAACCCACATCCCATCCCGGTATCCCTCCTGCCTTAAGAGGACATATTTATGCTCGTCCAGCTTTTCCACTAAATGGTCGGCAATGGCTTTAACCTGTAAGGCTGTATTTCCCGAACAAATAATAAAGTAATCGGCAACTAATGAGATTTTTCTTATGTCACAAACCACCACATCTATTGCCTTTTTTTCTTCAGCCAGGTTAACGGCTTTTGAAGCTAAATTCTTAGCCGTTTGGTTCACAAAACCCCTCCTTAATAATTATTGTTTTAAGCCCTTATATTATGTATTATACAATATTCCGCCAGTTCTGTTAACTACCTTTCTTGAATATCTTGTCCCTACCTGAGAGAATGTAATTTCTAAAATCCACCGAATCGGAGTGCAGAAGCAGGCCCCTGTCCAGGACATACCTGATGGTTTGATCCAGGGCCAGGAGAAGGGCCTCTTCCAGGTCTTGAAAGGCCGCTTCCCTTATTTCTTCTACTCCAGGATAGGAGCGGTTTTCTTCTATATAATCAGCCAAAAACACCAGGCAGGCAAGCTTTCCCATGGAAGCTTTTCCCGTGGTGTGGAACCTGATGGCTTCTATTATATCTTTATCTTCTATCCCCAAGTCTTTTTTTACCAGCAAGGCTCCCAGGGGGCCATGAAGCAGGTCAGGGTTTTCTTTTTCTATCGGGGATATTTCTATTTTCATATCAAGGGCTATTTCCAGGAGTTCTTCCGGGGAATGTTTTTTACCGTAATCATGGAGAAGGCCTGCCACCTCCGCCTTCTTTTCATCTTCACCATAATGGGATGCCAATTTCTGGGAGACTTTTTTTACTCCCAGGGAATGACAATATCTTTCCCTGGATAAAGCTTTCTCTATAATTTTTTCTAAATCTCTTGGCTCCATGTTATCACCTGCCGGTATTACATTTCGACAACTCCGAGTATTCTACCTGCAGGCCACAATAAAAAAGGCAACTTTACGCTGCCTTTAGTGTTCTTCCCTTGGTTTAGCTTCATTAACCACTATTTCTCGACCTTCCAGGCCTATGCCGTTCATAGCCTGAATCATCTTTTCAGCTTCATCCTGGGGAACCTCTACAAATCCATATCCCTTAGACCTTCCTGTTCGATTGTCCGTTATAATTCTGCAACTTAATACTTCTCCATGTTCTGAAAAAGCAGACAAGAGATCATCTTCCCTTAAAGCCCAGGGGATATTCCCCACATATAGGGTTTTGTTCATTACGTCACCTCTCTTTCCTGAACCTTCCTATATTATTGACTAAAAGGAATTTTTTTATACCTGACTGTAGAGCTTATTTTTCAATATATAATGTTCCACCCCGCTGGTGGTAAGATACTTGATAGTCTTTCCTTTCTTTACCCTTCTCCTGATGCAGGTAGAAGAAATGGCCATGCCTGGAATAGATAATATTAAAATTTTGGAAAAAAGCCGGTAATCCAGGGACTTCAGTTTTTCTTCCAGGTGATCCAGGGAAAAACCAGGGCGGGTTACAGCAATAAAATGGCACATATCCAGTAACCTATCATAACCCTCCCAGGTGGTAATATCCAGTATGGCATCTGCCCCTGTAATAAAATATATTTTTTTATCGGGACCCAGGAGATTTCTAAAGTAGGCCACGGTATCAACGGTGTAAGTATAACTTTCTGCCTCCAGTTCTACCCGGGAAACTTTAAAAATGGGGTTATTAATAGTAGCTATAATAGTCATCAGATAGCGATGCTCCTGGTGACTTAACTCTCCCTTTTCTTTATGGGGCGGGTATCCTGATGGGACAAATATAACCTCCTCCAATCCGTATCTTTCCCTGGCTTCCTCGGCTGCCAACAGGTGCCCCAGATGAATGGGGTCAAAGGTTCCCCCCATAATGCCTATACTTTCACCTTCCACTTTCTTTTCCTTCAATTAAATTCACCACCCTTATCAGTTAAAGGATTCCTCAGAGTAAGTGAACTCCATGGGGCCTATCCTTACCGTATCTCCCTCCTGAATACCTTTTTCTTTTAAGGCTTCCTCCACCTTTATCCTCTTAAAGAATCTTTGAAGCCTATCCACGGCTTCCTCATTGTCAAAATCCGTCATATGGACAAATTTTTCAATTCCTTTTCCCTTAACTTCATAAACCTCTCCATCAAATATTATCTCCATCTCCTCTTTTTCCGGGGCTTTATAAACTTTAACTTCTTCTTTTGGAGGCTTTTCTTCTTCCTTTACCTTTTCTTCCTCCTCAATTCTATCCAGGGATTGAGATATATAGTAAATAAGCTCCTGGATACCTTCCCCCGTCAGGGCCGATATGCCGAAAACCGGGCATTTTTTCTCCAGCTCATCTATTATTATCTGAAAATTCTCTTTACCCTGGGGAAGGTCTATTTTATTGGCTGCTATTATTTGGGGCTTATCCTTAAGTTTTTCGCTGTATTGAAGGAGTTCTTCCTGGAGGGAATTAAAATCAGCTAAAGGATCTCTGCCTTCCGTTTCTGCGGCATCCAGGATAAAAAGTAGGACCCGGGTTCTTTCAATATGGCGCAAAAATTGAAGGCCCAGGCCCACTCCCTGGTGGGCTCCCTCAATTATCCCGGGGATATCCGCTACTACAAAACTCTTTCCCGGGGCAACCTGAACCTGGCCCAGGTTAGGAGTCAGGGTAGTAAAGGGATAAGAAGCAATTTTAGGTTTGGCAGCAGATATCCTGGATAAGAAGGTGGACTTTCCCGAATTGGGGTAGCCCACTAGGCCCACATCAGCCAGGAGCTTTAACTCTAAAACCACCTGTCTTTCCTCCCCCGGCTCTCCCTTTTCCGCTAACCTGGGGGCCTTGCGGGTAGGAGAAACAAAGCGGGCATTTCCCCGGCCTCCCCTTCCTCCCCTGGCAATAACTGCCCCTTCTCCAGGCTCTGTAAGGTCGGCAATCACTTCTTCTGTTTCCCCATCATAAACCACTGTACCGGGAGGTACTTTTACTACCAGATCGGGAGCCCCCTTGCCATGGCGTTTTTTCCCTTTGCCATGCTGTCCCCTTTCCCCTTTAAAATGCTGCCTGTACTTAAAATCCAGCAGGGTTCTCAGACCCCCGTCTACTTCAAAAATCACATCTCCTCCCCTTCCACCATCCCCGCCATCGGGTCCTCCGTGGGAGACATATTTTTCCCTCAGGAAGGATACGGCCCCGTTGCCTCCGTCACCTCCCTTTACATACACCTTTGCCCTGTCCACAAACATTTACAACCACCTGACCCTTATCATATATTATTACATTCTCTATTTATGCCCGTAATTAGGAATTTCTATAGGATATTTGTTAATTCCTCTTCCAGGTACAAAAAAAATCCAGCACTCTCAGGTACTGGACCAATTTAGCCTACTATGGTAGCTTCTGCAGGCATAACATTAACCGCTTTTTTAGACCTGCCGTTCCTGGTAAAGGTTACGAAGCCATCAACCTTGGCAAAAAGGGTGTCATCTTTACCCATCCCTACATTTTGTCCCGGATGGAACCTTGTTCCCCTCTGCCGGACGATAATGCTTCCTGCAGAAACCTTCTGCCCGTCCTGTCTTTTTACACCTAATCTTTTAGCATTACTGTCTCGACCGTTTCGGGAACTACCTACTCCTTTTTTATGAGCAAAAAGTTGAAGATCAATTCTCATGGATTTCACCTCCGTTACAGGTTTCTACCTTAATATAATCGGGATATTCCTTTTTAATTTCCTCCAGGCCTGTCACCATTACCTCCAGGATCAGGTCTACTTTTTCCTGCACCGGTTCCAGTAAATCTGGAGGAAGGCTGCATTCCAGTAGACCTTCCTTTACATTTAAGACTGGCTTAACCTGGAGCACCTTTTTCATTCCTATTACAACCGTTTGGGTAACAGCAGAAACTGCTGCACAAACTATATCCTGGCCATGGGGAGCAAATCGGGCGTGGCCCCATACTTTAAAGGAATGCACCCTTCCCCTTTGGTCCCGGTTTATTCTAACCCTCACCATGGTTAGCTTTCTATACGCTCAATTTTAACTTCTGTAAAGGGTTGACGGTGTCCTTTTTTTCGGCGGTAGTTCTTTTTGGGCTTGTATTTGTAGACAATTATCTTTTTATCTTTATTCTGTCTTAAAACCCTTCCTACCGCTTTAGCCCCTTCCACCAGGGGGGTTCCCGCTTTAAAGTCATCATCAGCGCCTACAGCCAGGACCTGGTCAAAGACAACTTCTTCACCAGGTTGTGCCTCCAGCTTTTCCACCCGGATGTTTTTACCTTCTTCTACCCTGTACTGCTTGCCACCAGTTTTTATTAATGCATACATTATCTCATCATCCTCCTGTATCTCGCCAAGAGAGGTACCCTTAATAAGGGTTTTAAACCCCATTTGTGCGGTTTGGTCAGCAATTTATTACTAACCAGGCTAATCAATTTTAGCACAGGCGCCCGTCCTTGTCAAGAAGGCTGAAAGCGCCCCTGAAGGCTGAAAACGCCTCATTTTAGAGGCGTTTCAGTTCCTTTTTATTAAAGCCCTACTTAAGCTCGATGCTGCCTCCGGCTTCTTCCAGCTTATTTTTCAGTTCGTCTGCTTCTTCCTTGCTCACCTTTTCCTTAACGGGCTTGGGTGCTTCATCCACCAGGGCTTTTGCTTCTTTCAATCCCAGGCCGGTGATTTCCCTTACCACTTTGATTACCTGGATCTTCTTGTCTCCAGCGCCTGTCAGCACTACATCAAATTCAGTCTGTTCTTCCTCCTCTTCAGCTGCTTCTCCTGCAGGGGCCGCTGCGGTGGCAACGGGCGCCGCTGCAGAAACACCAAACTCTTCCTCAAAGGCTTTTACCAGCTCTGACAGTTCCATAACGGTCATTCCCTTTATAACTTCCAATACTTCTTCTACTTTAGACATATTTATACCTCCTGTTTTTTAATATAATGGTTAATTCTTTAAGCTCCTTGCTTTTGATCACATATGGCCTGGAGAGCGTATACTGTCTTTGACAGTAATCCCTGCATAGCATAAGCCATACCGTAAACGGGTGCCTGCATGCCTCCCACTACTTTACCCAGGAGAACCTCCCTGGGTGGAAGCTCTGCAATTTCCTTAATATCGGAAAGCTCAATAAGGTTACCCAGGAGCAAGCCGCATTTTATTTTCAGCTTGTCATTTTCTTTAGCAAAGGTAGAAAGAACCTTGGCAGGGGCTACAGGATCATCTTCACTGAAAGCAATAGCTGTAGGTCCTTCCAAATAAGTATTCAACTCATCGTAACCCGCCTGGGAGGCAGCTATCCGGGTAAGGGTATTTTTTACCACCTTGAAATCTATGCCCTCTTCCGATAATCGTTTGCGGAGATCACTTATTTCAGATACGTTTAACCCCCGGTAATCAGCCAATATAAAGGCCCGGCTTCCTTCCATTTTTTCCTTTAATTCCCCTACCGTCCTTTTCTTATCTTCTCTAACGCCCAATTTTTCACCTCCCCTGATTTTAAAATACAAAAAATATAAAAACCTCCGCAGACACACGGAGGTTCTTCCCAAACACAAAGAGTATACCTTTCCTCCGACCTCGGCAGGCATAATTAAGCCCCAGGGGCACCTGCTGTCTACAGCCAAGATTTTATTCAATTATAAAGTATGAAAAAGGTAAAACTGCCGGGATATCTTTACTTACCCATGGAGGCAGCCTTTTGGGGACTAACTTTAACCCCTGGTCCCATGGTAGAGGAAACAGCGACACTTTTAATATACTGTCCCTTGGCTCCAGGTGGCTTGGCCTTGATCAAGGTATCTATCAGGGTATAAAAATTTTCTACCAGCTTTTCCTTTTCAAAGGATACCTTACCAATGGGAACGTGTATAATACCCGTTTTATCGGTACGGTATTCTACCTTACCCGCCTTAATTTCCTGAACCGCCTTTTCAATTTCAAAGGTAACGGTTCCTGTCTTGGGGTTAGGCATCATACCCTTGGGTCCCAGGATCTTTCCCAGCTTACCCACAATGGACATGGTGTCGGGAGTAGCTACTGCCACATCAAAGTCCAGCCAGCCCTCCTGGATTTTTGCTACCAGGTCCTCGGCTCCCACATAATCTGCTCCAGCTTCTTCTGCCTCCTTGGCTTTTTCTCCCTTAGCAAAAACCAGGACTCTTACTTCTTTACCTGTTCCATGGGGCATAACAACGGCCCCTCGCACTTGCTGGTCAGCGTGTTTAGGATTAACCCCCAGCTTTACTGCTACTTCTACGGTCTCGTCAAATTTAGCATTTGATATTTCCTTTACCAGTTCTAAAGCTTCTTCAGGATCATATAGTCTTTCCCTGTCCACTTTTTCCCTTGCTTCTGCATATTTTTTCGCTACTTTTGCCATTCTTAAACCTCCTTGTGGTATTAGCGAGCATTAGCTCTCCCAACGGTTATCCTTCAACAACTATGCCCATGCTTCTAGCTGTACCTTCGATAATTCTCATGGCTGCTTCCAGGTCATTGGCATTCAGGTCCTTCATTTTTAGCTCGGCAATTTCTTTTACTTTATCCCTGGCCACTTTAGCAACCTTAACTTTATTAGGCTCTCCTGAAGCCGTTTCAATGCCGGCAGCCTTTTTCAATAGTACCGCAGCAGGAGGAGTTTTGGTTATAAAAGTAAAGGAACGGTCTTCAAAAACTGTTATCTCTACAGGTATAATTAAACCTTCCTTCTCGGAGGTTCTTTCATTAAACTCCTTGCAAAAAGCCATAATATTAACTCCATGCTGACCCAGGGCCGGACCAACAGGAGGGGCAGGAGTAGCTTTACCGCCTGGAATCTGTAATTTTATTACGGTCATAATTTTTCTGGCCATTTTTAGCATTCCACCTCCTTACATTTTTTCAACCTGGTCAAACTCTAATTCAACAGGAGTTTCCCGGCCAAACATGGAAACAAAAACCTTTAATTTTTGTTTTTCTATTAACACTTCCTGGATGACCCCTATAAAATTAGCAAAAGGACCTTCCAGCACCCTTACCTGCTCGCCTGATTCAAACCGGGCCCGGGACCTGGCCTCAGCAACTCCCATTTGCTTGAGTATATGCTGAACCTCCTCCTGGCTCAAGGGAACAGGCTTGGAGCCTGGTCCAACAAATCCAGTTACCCCAGGTGTGTTTCGCACCACGTACCATGAATCATCTTCCATGACCATTTCCACCAGGACATACCCAGGAAATACTTTTTTCATGGCTGTTTTCTTCTTACCGTTTTTAATTTCAACTTCCTTTTCCATGGGTACCAAGACTCTAAAAATCTTGTCCTGCATTTCCATGGATTCTACTCTTTTTTCAAGGTTAGTCTTAACCTTGTTCTCGTATCCGGCATAAGTATGAACTACATACCATTGTTTGCTCATAACTGTTAAGGACAATTTTGCCCTTCCCTCCCTAAATTACCCAATAATAAGACGAAGCAGCATACCAAAACCTGTATCCAGAAACCAAAAAAATATACCCACGGAGAAGATGGAAACCAGGACTATGCCCGTAAAAACTGACATTTCTTTACGGTTTGGCCAGTGAACCTTTTTCATTTCCACCTTAACATCCTTCAGGTGCTTGTTTATTTTCTTTACGCCCTTTACGTTGCTTTTACTGTTAACGGCACCCATGCTTTCACTCCTTACAATAACTAACAACCTCACAAAAACTCACGAAAAATAAACCCTTTACCTGGTTTCCCGGTGCAGGGTATGGCTGTTACAGAATTTGCAGTACTTTTTAATTTCCATACGGTCCGGATTGTTCTTCTTATTCTTAGTAGTTGTATAATTTCTCCGTTTACATTCAGTGCAGGCCAGTGTTGCTCTAACCCTCAACTATCGTACACCCCCTGGTAATAAACATTACTGCATACATATTTTATATCCTTCTTAAAGTTAATCACTCCTTAGAATCTACCACAATTTATAGTTAATGTCAACATTATCTGTTCATAAGCCTTATCCATATCCATAAGCCCTGCCATAACCAGTATTATACTATATTTGCCTGGAAAATATACGGTATTTCCTGGAAAATATACAGGTTAATATAAAAAAGACCTGGATTATCCTTCAGGTCTTAAAGTTCTTTAAATGGTGGCGGCGCAGGGACTCGAACCCCGGGCACTGCGGGTATGAACCGCATGCTCTAACCACCTGAGCTACGCCGCCGTGGAGCTCACGACCGGACTCGAACCGGTGGCCTTATCCTTACCAAGGATACGCTCTGACCTCCTGAGCTACGTGAGCATGTTAATTGGTTGCGGGGGCAGGATTTGAACCTGCGACCTCCGGATTATGAGCCCGACGAGCTGCCAACTGCTCCACCCCGCGCTGTCTTGTAGCTTTATTCTGGAGCGGGTGATGGGAATCGAACCCACGCGGCTGGCTTGGGAAGCCAGAACTCTACCATTGAGCTACACCCGCATGACCCTCATCTGTAAGCTTTTTTATAACTTTAATGGTGGAGAGGGCTGGATTCGAACCAGCGAAGGCTACGCCAGCAGATTTACAGTCTGCCCCCTTTGGCCAACTCGGGTACCTCTCCACACAATGGAGCCGACGACCAGACTCGAACTGGTAACCTGCTGATTACAAATCAGCTGCTCTGCCATTGAGCTACGTCGGCTGGTCAGCGAGTTAAATTATACATGGTCCAGGAAAGAAAGTCAATACCCTGTCATTAACCCTGTAAATACTATTGTACGCCCCTGCTGGTCAATTATTCTTCCCCTTAGCTTTCCCTGATCTCCAGGTATTTCTCCAGTTTTCTCTTTACCCTTTGCAGAGCATTATCTATAGATTTAACATGTCTTTTCAGCTCTACGGCAATTTCCTGATATGATTTCCCTTCCAGGTAAAGCATGAGGACTTTCCATTCCAGGTCGCTGAGAATTTCTCCCATTTTGAATTCTATATCGTGGTACTCTTCCCTGTTTATCATTAATTCTTCTGGATCTGTTATTTTGGCTCCCGACAGGATGTCCAATAGGGTCCTGTCAGAATCTTCATCGTAAATAGGCTTGTTGAGGGAAACATAGGAGTTCAAGGGTATATGCTTCTGGCGGGTAGCTGTCTTAATTGCTGTTATTATCTGCCGGGTAATACAAAGTTCAGCAAAAGCCCGGAAGGATGAAAGCTTGTCCCCTTTAAAATCACGAATTGCTTTATATAACCCAATCATTCCTTCCTGGATTATATCTTCCCTATCAGCACCAATTAAAAAATATGATCTTGCTTTAGCCTTAACAAAGTTCTTATACTTGTTTATTAAGTACTCTAAAGCGACCGGGCAGCCATCTTTGGCTTCCTCTGCAATCTCCTCATCGGCCTTGAGATCATATTCTACAGGTACCTCCTGGATTTCTTGTTGGACGCTTGTCACCAGCATCGCCTCCATTTAGGAATTTTTGGGGATACCGTTAAGTTTACATAGTTATTATAACTTAATCCCCTCAATAACGTCAAGTTTTTAATTTTCCCCTTGCATGCCTCATTTTATTCAGCTTATCCCTTACATCCTCCCCCAAATGACTGTCCAGGGAGTTTCTGTCAAGTAAAAAAATATTATCGGTATACTTTTCCCGGACATCTATTTTAATTGATTCCAGCAAAATCTTTAATTCCCGGGCAGAAATCCTGTGGGCACCCCGGCCAAAAACAATTTCCTGCTGAACCCGGTCAGATGTAGCCACCAGTATATTTATATTATTCCTGCCTTTAAAATTATGAGTAATTTTTTCTATAACATTGTCTGCCGTTTCCTTTTCCCTGGTATATATAACCTCCAGGGAATGAAAAGTCTCCCTGGTTTCTACCCCACCCGGCACCTGGTGGGCGTCAAAAACTATCGTTATTTTATCCCAAAGAATGGCAAAATCCATTAAGTAATCAATTAATTTTTCCCGGGCGGACTCCATGCTTTCTTCTCCCAGGGCTTTTAAATCCTCCCAGGAATTTATAATATTGTAACCGTCTACTATTAAATAACCTGGCATTTCTAAATTCCTTTCTTCTATCTATTTACTCTTTTGCCTTAAAACTTCATACATTAAAACTGCCCCTGCTGCTGAAGCATTCAAGGAAGTTACCTGACCCTTCATGGGTATTTTTACCAGGTAATCACATTTTTCCTTCAGCAGCCTGCTGATACCTTTACCTTCGCTTCCCAGAACCAGGCCCAGGGGGCAACGATAATTTCCTTCATAATAATTGAAATCACCATCTGCCTCGGTACCGAATATCCATAAACCCCTATCCTTTAACTCCTCCACCAGGCGGTTCAGGTTGGTGACCCGGGCTAAAGGAAGGTAGTAAATGGCGCCGGCAGAGGCTTTGAAAACAGCCGGTGTTACCTGGGCAGACCTGCGGGAGGGTATAACTACTCCATGGACTCCTGCCCCTTCCGCCGTCCTTATCAGGGCTCCCAGGTTTTGGGGATCCTGCACCTGGTCCAGGACTAAAATAAAAGGATGTTCCTCTCTTTTTTGGGCCAGGGAAAAGATATCATCAATTTCTGCATAATTATATTCAAACCCCAGGGCTGCAGCCCCCTGGTGCTTCAAACCGGAAGCCAGGCTATCCATCTGGTTTCTGTTAACCCTTTCCAGGGAAATTCCTCTGCGGGCAGCCAGCTCCTCTATTTCCTTAATCAGGGATCCACCCGTCCCCTGGGCAATCAGTATTTTTTTTAATTGAGCACCAGCCCTCAAAGCTTCCAGCACGGGCTGCCTGCCAAATATTGACTGGGACTTATCCATGGGTAGCATACTCCTTAAATACTCACAAATTTTTTCCTTACTTCTTCAATTTTCCCGCAGCTCATGTCACCTTCCGGGCAGGGACCCTTGATACAGGCAGGGCCGGCCTTATTAAATAAAACGGGGGCAACAGCCCTTACCCCTTTTAGCATTTCCACTGCCAATTCCCTTATTTCCCACTGGGCCCTTTCGCAGCACCTCTGGCAGAAAAAATTAAAAAGAGCCCGGGCATTCATAGTGAACACTATTTTAGTTTCACAGGCATTGGGAAAAACATAGCGTGCATCTTCGATAGCCCTTTTTTCAATAGCTTTTAACTGTTTTCCCATAACTTTTCCATGGGGAGAAACTTCCCGGGAATACCTTTCCACCAGGAGTTCCACCAGGCGGTTGTAATACTCCTGGTCCTCTTTCATGGCCCTAATAAAAATTTCACGAGCTTCAGGGATAGAATTTATTGATGGAGGCACAACATAATCAAACTGCTCCAACTTAACATACCTCTGGGACTGCTGGGAATAAGAACAGCCTATCCGGTGCCTCACCAGCTGGTGGGTTAGAGCCCTGCTGATACCTTCTGCCGCAAAGGTAAATGAGACATGTTCTACAGGAGACTCATGGCCCATATCCATTAGTACCTTTAAAAATTTCTCTACTTCTTCTTCCCTCATTTTTCCCTTTATTCCTTCAACCCCTACCCGGGAATAGCAAAGCCTGGCAGCGGCAGCTATGGTTTCCTCGGGGCGAGGAGTACAGGTAACCAGGTGAACTTTTAAATGAGACTCCACAATCAATGCCTCCTTAACCCTATGAATAACTAATATACTCCCATGATACTACAATTTAAAAGTAATTGCTACTATAAGATGATTAAAGCAGACCTTCTAACCCGGGCCTGCTTTTTACTTTTAACTTTTTCTTTTCCACCGGACCCCCTGGGGTGTATCCTCCAGGATAATGCCCCTTTCTAAGAGCTGGTCCCTTATACTATCTGCTGTAGCAAAATCTTTAGCCTTCCTGGCCTCCTGCCTTTTCTGGATTAATTCCTCTATTTCAGTGTCCAGCTCCTCCTTTTCTAAGTTGGTAAAGAGGCCCAGTATATCCCCCAGTTCCCGGTAAGTGTTCAGTATTTTTTCTATCACCTGCAGGTTATGCATTCCATCCTTTAGATAGATATTTGTTTCCCGGGCCAATTCAAAAAGGGCTGCCAGAGCATCGGCAGTATTGAAATCATCATCCATAGACTCCTCAAATTTATTCCGGTATTTTTCCACCTTTTCCATTATGTCCCTATCTTTATCCTCCAGGGGCTTTTCCTGGGCCTTTTCCTTCAAGTCTAAAAGGGCATAAATAAGGGTGTTAAGTCTTTCCAGGCCACTTTTAGCCTGGTCAAGGAGCTCAAAGTTAAAGTTAATGGGGCTGCGATAGTGGGCAGAAAGCATAAAGAAGCGCACTACCTGGGGGTCGATTTTTTTGCGGATTTCCCTTACCGTTAAAATGTTACCCAGGGACTTGGACATCTTTTGCTTATCAATATTAAGGTAACCCACGTGCATCCAGTACCTTACAAATCGTTTTCCCGTAGCTCCCTCACTCTGAGCTATTTCATTTTCATGGTGAGGAAAAGTAAGGTCCGGACCCCCCGCATGGATATCCAGGGTTTCCCCCAGATATTTCATAGCCATGGCAGAACATTCAATATGCCAGCCGGGCCTTCCCCTTCCCCAGGGGCTGTCCCAGGAGGGCTCCCCCTCCTTGGCCTTTTTCCAAAGGGCAAAATCCATGGGGTTCTTCTTCCTTTCATCTACCTCAACCCGGGAACCCGATTCCAGTTCCCCCGTATCCTGGTAAGAAAGCCTGCCGTATTCGGGAAAACTGGCAGTATCAAAATATACGTCGCCTTCTACTTCGTAGGCGAGACCTTTTTCCATAAGTTTTTGTATAATCTTAATTATTTCTGGAATGTGTTCCGTAGCCCGGGGATGGACATCAGCTCTCCTGATCCCCAGGGCATCAGCATCTTCCAGGTAAGCCTCTATATATTTTTCTGCCAACTCTTCCACCGTGATGCCCATTTCCCTGGCTCTATTTATCATTTTATCCTCAATATCGGTAAAATTTTGCACATAATTTACTTCATAACCCCGGTACTCCAGGTACCGACGGATAACGTCAAAAACTATAAACACCCGGGCATTTCCAATATGAAAGTAATCGTAAACGGTAGGACCGCAAACATAAAATCCCACCTCATATTCCCGCAGGGGCACAAATTCCTCCATTCTTCTGGTCATTGTATTATACAGCTTTATGGTCAAAGTTACATCCCCTTTCTAATTTCTCCAGTTGATATCTAAGTTCATCAATTTGCTGCTGCATTCCCCTGTACATTTCCGTTACCGGGTCAGGTAGTTTATGGTGGTCCAGGTCTATATGGGGAAGTCTTTCTCCCTTAAAAATAACAGCCCTCCCCGGCACACCCACCACCGTGGTGTTATAGGGCACATTGTTAAGGACTACCGAACCAGAACCTACTTTGGCGTTATCTCCAATTTCCACAGGCCCAAGGACCTTTGCCCCCGCTCCAATCACCACATTATTCCCTACCGTAGGATGTCTTTTACCTTTCTCTTTGCCCGTTCCACCCAGGGTAACCCCCTGATACAGGGTTACATTGTCTCCGATTTCAGCCGTTTCTCCTATCACTACTCCCATTCCATGGTCGATAAAAAAGCCATTCCCAATCCTGGCTCCCGGGTGGATTTCTATCCCTGTCAGGAATCGACCCAGCTGGGATATAATTCGGGGGAGAAGAACTAGTTTTTTCCGGTAAAGGTAATGGGCCGCCCGATGAAAAATTAGGGCATGAAAACCGGGGTAGCAAAGAATCACCTCTATAATACTTTTGGCTGCAGGATCCCTCTGAAAAATTACCCTGATATCCTTTACTATTCTGGACAGCATAATTATCCTCTCCTTGAATAAAAATAAAATCCGCCTTCTGTATATTAAAATACAGAGGCGGATCGGATTATACCGCGGTTCCACTCTGTTTGAGCATGGGAATACCTTTATCAAAAAAGTCATGCCCCCCTCAAAGATATAACGGTCTCCCGCAGGTCCATAGGGCTTTAAAAAGCTTTCCTGACCTGGCTCAAGGGTGCATTTTCAGTTCAAAGGTACCTGGAACTCCTCTCAGCTCATCAAGAGTTCCTCTCTGGAGGACGGTTAAGAACCTACTTTTCCCTCTCATCGCTTTAAAAATATGTCTTATGTTATGTTATTATAACTCCAAGGACAGTTCCTGTCAATTAAGTTAACAAACCTCAACACTGTGTATTTTTTGTTAAGTTATGGAGGGTATTTTGTAAGCGGTTTGCCACCTTTTCCCGGCCCAGGAGGATAATTAAGCTTTGCAGGTCCGGTCCCTGAAGGGTTCCGGTCAGGCCAACCCGAACGGGTTGAAAAAGTTTTTTGCCCCCTGCTCCCAGCTCTTTCCCAATTCTTTTGAAAATACCTTTTATGGTTTCCTTATCCCAGCTTTCTACCTGGATACATTCCTCCCTGAACCGCTGGACTATCTGCCGGGCTTGTTCATCTTCCAGCATTTCAGCTCCTTCTGGAGAAAGCTCTTCTATTTCATCACCAAAAAATACCTTGATATGGGTAACCACCTGGCTCACATACTCCAGCTGCTCCTGGAGCAGGGCGATTACTTCCTTCAGCCACTGATAATCCTGGGAACTGATTTTTTCATCAACCAACCCTTCCTCCTGGAGATAGGGGATAGCCATATCCCTAATTCTTTCCGGAGAACTTTCCCTGATATATTCTCCATTCATCCAGTTTAACTTTCTGAAATTGAAAACGGCAGCGCTTCTGGAAACCCGCTCCAGGGAAAACTCTTCCACTAATTCATGAAGGGTAAACATTTCCCTTTCCCCTTCGGGAGCCCAACCTAAAAGGGCCAGGAAGTTAACCAGGGCTTCAGGAAGGTATCCCATTTTTCGATACTGGCTTATGGCGGTAGCCCCATGCCTTTTACTCATCTTGGTCCGATCTTCTCCAAGTATAAGGGAAATATGGGCAAAAGAAGTCATCTTAAAGCCCAAAGCCCGGTAGATCATCATTTGGCGGGGAGTATTGGAAAGATGTTCCTCCCCCCTGATCACATGGGTTATCTCCATAAGGGCATCATCTATAACTACAGCAAAGTTATAGGTGGGCATACCGTCAGACCTGACCAGGATAAAATCCCCGATGCCATCGCTTTCAAAATTTACCCTGCCTCGAATCAGGTCTTCTACGGTAATAGTTTCCCCCCAGGTAACCTTAAAACGGACTACCGGTTTTCTTCCTTCTTCCCTGAGCTTATCCCTTTCTGCCTGGGTTAAGTCCCTGCATTTACCCAGGTAACGGGGCATCTCCCCTTTTTTCCGGAGAGACTCCCTTTCCTCTTCCAGCTCTTCTTCAGTACAGAAGCAGTAATAAGCTTTTCCTTCCTCCAGGAGTCTTTTCCAGTAGGAATCATATATCTCCAGCCTTTCCCTCTGCCTGTAGGGACCTTTTTCACCTCCCACCTGGATCCCTTCGTCCCAATCCAGGCCCATCCACTTTAAATCCTCCAGTATGACCTCCTCGGAAACCAGGTTGGAACGTTCCACATCTGTATCCTCTATTCTGACTATAAAATCCCCCTGGTGCTTCCTGGCAAAAAGCCAGTTAAACAGTGCAGATCGGGCCCCTCCAATGTGAAGGGGACCCGTGGGGCTTGGTGCAAACCTGACTCTTATTTTATCACTCACAACTGCTTTTCCTCCTTCATTAATTCCTGAGCATTTCCAGCAGATTATCCAGGAGATTGCTTAACCATTCAAAGATCACTTCCAGCCATCCCCTTACTTCAGGATGATCTTCAATGAATCTCTGAAACTGGTCCCTTACATCCTGCATGGAAATATCCAGGTAGCTTATCCTTTCCATCATCTCTACTATTTTTTCTACCTGTTCATCGGTAAGATTCAGATCTATCTGCTGGGATATATTGATAACTATATCCCTTATCTGGTCCGAATCCCTCAGCTGCTGCCTGATAACCTCCTCTTTAACCTTCCAGAAAAGCTCTGAAACCTTATCCTTTTCACCTGTTTCCTCAGAGAGTTCACCCATTAGGTAAAGCTCCTGATGGGCCGTTTCCTTTTGATCCTCGGAAATCCCCTCTCCCGTTGCCTCTTCAAAGGCTTTTATCATCCCCGTTAAGGCAGCTGTCCCGGAAACAGGGAAGGGAGCCGCCGCCACAACCTGGGCATCATGTACTCCTGCTGTTACCAGGGCATTGGCATACATGGACTCGGTAACCCAGGTAATGTTGTGGGTCCTGACCTCCAGGCCTTCCCCGTCAGGTAAAATTTCCAGGTAGGCAGACGAAATTGCCCGGGTACCCAGTTCTGCGGGGGTAGCCACATCCCTCAAATAATGATACTCCTCTTCGTTAGTAACCGTCAAGATTTCCACTTCATCTTCCCTCACTCCAAAATAGGAAAGCATTTCTTCCCTATGAGCAGAAGAAAGATCCTCCCCCAGGGTTACCACAATTCTATCTTCCCCCTGGGCGCCGACGGGTAAAGCTAAAGAAAACAGCAGTAAAAAAATCAATGCAGTTCCAACAATCTTCCTCACGTTCTTCAACCTCCCATTGTTTTGTAATTATAAAAGCTCCCCAAAGGGAGAAAATACCCTTACTCATAAAGGGATGATACCAGGGCTATGGCCTGGGCACCTATTCCTTCTTCCCGGCCCAGGGAACCCAACCTTTCTGTGGTAGTGGCCTTAACATTAACGTCCTCTGGTTCCACCTCCAGGGTAGAAGATATGTTAGAAATCATTTGGGGTATAAAGGGAGCCAGCCTGGGTTTTTGGGCGATTATAACCGAGTCTACATTAACCACAACGAATCCCTTTTTCCGTACCAGTTTGATAACCCGGGCCAGGAGCAATATACTGGAAATATCCCGGTATTCTTCCTCTGAGTCAGGAAAATGACGGCCAATGTCTCCTTCTCCTACTGCCCCCAGGAGAGCATCCATAAGGGCATGTATGAGAACATCTGCATCCGAGTGACCCCACAAGCCGTGGGAATGGGGAATATTTACCCCGCCTATAATAAGAGGCCTTCCTTCAACTAAAGGATGAACATCGTAACCAATTCCTACCCTCACCATTTAACCCCCTTACTCCCCCTTCAAAAAAGCTTCAGCTACAGCCAGATCGTCAGGAGTTGTAACCTTGATATTATTATAGCTTCCTTTAACTATCTTGACAGGCTTTCCTTCTTCCTCAATTAGAGAAGCATCATCGGTACCTTTAAACCCTGATTGTTCTGCTTTTTGGTATGCGTCAAGAATCAAAGGGAATAAAAAAGCCTGGGGAGTCTGCACCGACCAGAGGGTTTCCCGGGAAGGCGTGTCCACTACAAACCCTTCCTCATTAACCTTTTTGATGGTATCCTTTACTGGAACAGCGGCAATAGCTGCCCCAAAACGATAAGCAAAACTCACCACATCACCTATCATTTCCCGGGAAACAAAGGGCCGTGCCCCATCGTGAACAACCACCATTTCCGTTTCTGGAGAAAGGATTTTTAATGCATTATAAACAGAATCCTGCCTTTCCCTACCTCCCGAAACAATCCTAACTCTATCAAGGAAACCATAAGGTATTAACACTTCTTCCCGGCAGTAATCCTCTTCTCCAGGAGCTACAACCAGTATCAATTCTTTAAAGGGGTACTGGAAAAGCCTGGTTAAAGTATGGACTAAAAGTGGTTTCCCTGCCAGTTGAAGATACTGCTTGTTAACCTCCTGGCCCATCCTCCTTCCCCTGCCCGCAGCGGCAATAATTCCTGCTTCCAACTATTTCACCTCGTTAAAATATTTATCCATATAAGCTTTGGGTCGGGCAAAGATCATTCTCCCGGCAGCAGTCTGTAAAACACTGGTAACCACCACATCTACCTTTTCCATCATATAATTTTTGCCGCCATCTACCACAATCATGGTACCATCATCCAGGTATCCTATCCCCTGGCCTGATTCCTTGCCGTCTTTAATTATTTGCACCTTCATTTCTTCTCCCGGCAAAAGAATAGGCTTGATAGAGTTTGCCAGCTCATTTATATTAAGGACAGGAACTCCCTGGAGCTCACATACCTTGTTAAGATTGTAATCATTTGTGATAACTTTCCCGTTTAATTTTTTAGCTAACTTCACCAGCTTACTATCTACTTCTGCAATATCTTCAAAATCCTGTTCTTCAATCCGTACCGGGATACTTAATTCCTTTTGCATCTTGTTTAAAATATCTAAACCGCGACGACCGCGGTTTCTCTTCAGTACATCAGAGGAATCGGCAATATGTCGAAGTTCTTCCAGGACAAACCCCGGAATAATTAAAACTCCCTCTATAAATCCCGTTTTACAAATGTCTGCAATCCTGCCGTCTATTATAACACTGGTATCCAAAACCTTAAAAGTTTTTTCTGCAAAGGGCTCTTCCCCCTTATTCTGACGGGAAAACAGATTAGCAATAAAAGAAAACTCATCTTTGCGGTTGGTAGCCACACTGACCCCCATATAACCCAGTATTAAAGTTACAGCCAGGGAAAGATAAACACCAATCCAGGGAATTCTATATATACCAATGCCCAATAAAGCTGCTATAAAAAGACCTACTATTAAACCCATCACTCCTACTACTATATCTTGGGTTGGGATTACCCTTAACTTTCCTTCCATCCACGAATTAAACTGGATAACATAGCCAATAATCATGGGAGTAAAAATATAAAATATGATACCTAATACAGAACCTCCCAATATGGACACACTTATACTGGCAGCATTTATACCTGTTTGTGTTAAATTGAAAGTTGAAACTGCCGTCAATGCATTAAAGCCCGCATTAAATGCCTGGTAGCCAAGGATAAATCCAATTAAAAAGGCAGCAATTCTAAGTATTTTTTGAGCCACTTAAATTTTCACCTCCTTTTCAAGAAAATACAAAAAATTACTTATCTAATTTATTATAACTTATATAAATAACCAAATTCAAGCCAGATTATGTATTAAGGAAAGGAAACAATTAATAATATTAACATATCTAGTCTTTATGTCTATAGACATAAAAGAACCGGGTACAGAAAAGGTTAATAAACTTTAACATGTTCCCGGTGCTTATCATAATAAATATTTAATTTTAAAAATAAAAGAACATCAAAAGCATTACTTTTGATGTTCAAAAACTTCATTGAGTATATCCAGCACCTTATCTTCGTCTACTCCTTTAGCCAGAACCAGTTCACTAACCAGGATCTGCCTGGCACTCTCCAGCATTTTCCGTTCTCCCGTGGAAAGGCCCTTTTCCCTTTCCCTGAGCATAAGGGTTCTTACCACCTCTGCTACCTTAAATATATTCCCACTTTTTATTTTTTCCATGTTCATGCGGTAACGCCGATTCCAATTAATAGTAATTGAGCTGTGCTTTTGCTTGAGTATATTTAAAACCTTGTTAACCCCTTCATCATCAATTATCTGCCTGAGGCCAACCTCTTTAACATTATCCAGAGGAATCATTACTTTCATTTCACCGATAGGCATTTTCATAATATAATATTTTTTAGTTGCACCCAGTATTTCTTTCTCTTCTATTGCTTCAATAATTCCTGCACCATGCATAGGATATACTACCTTATCTCCCACATTAAACATAGCTTAACCTCCATAAAATAAATACAATATTATTTTAACATACTAAAGACCTTATGTCAACGGAATTAACATTATCTGCCATTGCTGTTAATATCTAATTTATTTCCTTCTTTGTCTACAAATTCATTGACAAAGGCTTACCGATGGCAATATAATTAAACCAACAAAAGAAATTAGAGACTAACTATATGAAGTCAAGAATATTTTTCAAAAAGGTAAGGTGGATTCGGTTAGAAAAATGCGTACAGCAAATAGAAGTAGGCAAGGCTACTTCTGAATAAAATATGGAATTGTTTATTACCCTTNGGGCACAAAATTCAGACGGTTGATTAGCAAATAGTGAAGGACCCGAACGAGCTTTTTGGCGACATGCGAGTTGGCAACATAGTGGTGTTTTCCTTCAGCCCTTTTCTTGTAATAATACTCTTTGAAAACAGGATCCCTCATTGAAATAAGCCTGGCTGCTTCCAGCAGAGCCCACCTGAGGTGAGGAGAGCCCCTTTTGACCATTTTCATTCCGGCAGCGGTAAATTTGCCGGACTCGTAAGTGGATGGTTCAAGACCGGCAAAAGCTAAGAGTTTGGCCGGGGAATCAAACTTGGATATATCGCCTATTTCTGCCAGAACAACCGACCCAAGACCATAGGATATGCCGGGAACTGAAAGGATAGGGCTTTGCATCTCATCCATAATCGCCTTGATTTCACAGTCGATCTTATGTATTTCGGCAGAGTACATTTCTATGAGAGTAAGGATTTGTGACAGCTCGAAAGATAGGGCCCGGCTATCGGAACCGATGGACCTGGATGCAGTTTCTTTGATGAGAATTGCCTTCTCTTTGCCATATTTACCTCTAGAACTTTTTCGAAGAAGATTTGTAAGCTTTGTCAGATGGGCTGATGCGATGGCATTCTTGGATGGGAAGGCTTTGAGCAGTTCATGTGTGGACTTCTGATTGAGCGAATATACCACGGAGGAGAGCTCCGGGAACATGATGTCCAAGATTCTGTTAAGAGAAAGCTTATACCTTGAAAGATTTTCTTTGATCCTCAATTTATGCCTAGTTAGTGACTTCAGTTCCTTTAGATGATATGATTCATCTGAGTGGAGTTTGAAGTTACCTGACTGTAGCATAAGAGCAATGAGTTTAGCGTCGATCTTGTCCGTTTTGCTTTTTCTAAGCGTATGAGCTTTTCTGAAAAGGTTCGTTTGTAACGGATTAAGAACAACTAGGGGTAGTTGGTTTTCGCTGATAAATCTCATGAGGTTCATGCTATAGTGACCAGTAGCTTCTAACCCCACTCTTATTTTGTCTTTAGGGACATCAGGGATCGAGGACCGCAGCAGGTTAAATCCATCCAAATTGTTTTGGATTGTGAAGACATCTTTGATGATTTCGCCATCAGAAGAGACGATGAAGCAGTCGTGCTTTTCTTTGGCGACATCGATGCCAACATAAATCATAAGAACACATCCTTTCATGATTTGGTCGTGGCCCACATACATCCATGTCATGTATCCTTGCCCGAGATAAAACGTCAAAGCGTTATCTAACTAATAAACAAAAAGACATAGAGATGTGGTTGGAGCCTCAATGGAACAGTCAAGCTGTAGGTGATACTACCAATCCACAACACTATGTCGATTATACAGTAATTTTAAGAAAGGGTAATGAACCTGTAGCCTGACTACGAGTTCATTATACAAGGTGANGATTATCAATTAACAAGATGCAGGGAGGTTTATGCCAGATTGCGAAGTTGTTGGTGGATGTTTCTGCTATTACCAGTAGCAACCCGAAAAAAAAGGCGAAGAGAGCAGGAAGAAGAACAGTCGCCAAGGCAACAGGAAGGGCAGTGAGGAAGTTGTTTAAGTAAAAAGACGGTATTTGAATGGATGAAGCAAAGCAAAAGAGGTAGACATTTGCTTTTACAAAGCCAGGAGGACTGTGCATGTCTAAACTATTTATTGTAGAAGGTAATCAGACGAAGGTGCTGGATCAGAAAGCCTTTGATAACGAGGCCCTGCTGCAGGATGTGGTGGAAAGGTTCCCGGAAGTGATTGCCCAAGATGATTTAGGGGTAACAGAACCCTTCCTAGTTATTGGGCGGGAGGTGGCTACTAAGGCTGGCTATATTGATGTTTTGTGCATCGATGGTGATGGTGTGCTGTCGGTAATTGAAACCAAGCTGGCCCGTAATTCCCAGATTAGACGTGAGGTAGTGGGCCAGGTGCTGGAATATGTGGCCCAGCTCAGCAAATGGCGGGCTCATGATGTGGTGCAGTCAGCCAACCAATATTTTGCTTCTACGGGAGTAAAGGTGGGGGAGCGAACAGCAACAATTTTTGATCTATTGGTGACGGAGCAGGAGGAAGAACCGGGCTCACTTCCTATGGATTTATATGATAAGATTGAAAACAATTTACGAAAAGGTATAATTAAGCTGGTAATTGCTTCCGACAGCATTCCGGAAACCTTAAAGGATACCGTGACCTTTATTAACAGCTTCAGCAATTTTGACATTTACGTGCTCCAAATTCAATCTTATCAAAAAGACCAGCTGCAGATTTATGCTCCTACAGTTTTTGGATTTACACATAAGCCCGCCGGGGGAGTTACAACAGATAAAATCCAGTGGGATGAAGAGAGCTTTTTTAAATCCCTTTCCAATCTTAGGCCGGAGGCGGTTCAAACCATCCAAAAACTTTATTCATTTACTAAGGAAAATGCAGCAGGTATCCAGTGGGGAACAGGAAGGTCATCCTCATCTTTTAGCTATACTGTGGATTCGGTTAAGAAGAAATTTAATATATTTGCAGTTTTAAATCAAGGGGATACCGGCAGGATCCTTATAAACTTTGGATCAATGAAAGGGGTCATTCCCAATGAAGAGTTGCATGCTTTCAGGGAATCACTTAATAAATTACCAGAAGTAGAGCTACCGGTATTTATGGTGGATGAGGGGAAATATCCCAGCATTCCTGTAAAAAGTGTAATTAAGGACGAGGATTTTGAAAGTTTCACGAATGAGGTGCTTCGATTGCAGGCGCTGGTAAAAGAAAGCAAGGAGAATGAATCATGAAGGCATATATTATAAAAATCAAACTTAAACACTCGGACCCGCTTATTTGGAGACGGGTCATCATGCCTGCAGGCGCTACATTTAACCGTCTCCATGATGTAATCCAGACGGTTACAAATTTTCAAAGCGGTTATCCTGATGAAGATTATCATCTCTATGAGTTTGACCTACAAGAGGAAAATATTAAGGTAACAAATGATGATGAAGCCTATCAGGAGCATCTCCATTTCAAAAAGAACAGAAAAGCATATGAGGAAAGACTGAGGGCAATGCCTCAGAAACATGCGGAGTTTGAAAAAGCTCATCAGGAAAGGCTCCAAGCGCTAGTGCGTAAGCCCACAGGGCTGAAGATTGATTATTATCTCGAGAAGTATAGAGAGATTCTTTACCGTTATGATTTTGGGGATGGCTGGGAG
>SL_8KL_010_SEDDRAFT_10000671_pt1 | contig 29981 bp, 23 predicted proteins | sample SodLakKL_010_SED_4_FD_11160 | JGI IMG/M metagenome (IMG submission 11160) | reverse complement strand
ACCGAGTTGGCGACGTGGGAGGACGGCGCCACCGTGCCCGTCGGGCCGCGGATGATGGCCCTGACCCTGGACATCGTGGCGCGCACCCTGTTCGGCACCGACGCCCGCGAGCACGCCGACCGCATCGCGCACTCGATGGAGATCGCGATCGACCGGATCGAGCGCACGATGCTGCCCGGGCTCGACCGGCTCGACCGGGTGCCGCTGCCGTGGTTCCGGGCGTTCCCCCGGGCAGCCGACGACCTCGCCGAGGTCGCGGAGCAGCTGATCGCCGCACGCCGGGCCGCGGCCGGCAACGGTCACTCCGGCCACGGGGACCCGGCGGTCGACGCGCAGGGGGCGTCCTTCGACCCGCGCCAGGACGACCTGCTGGCCCTGTTGCTGGCGATGCGCGACGACGACGGGGGCGGCCTGGATGACGACGAGGTCCGCGACGAGGTCCTCACCCTGATCCTCAGCGGCCATGAGACCACCGCCAACGTGCTGACCTGGGCACAGGCCTACCTGGCCACCGCACCCGAGGTCCGTCAGGCCCTGGAGGCGGAAGCCGACGCCCAGGCCTGGCTCTCCGAGGGTCGCGCCCCGAGCGTCGAGGAGGTCATGGCCGCCGAGGTCGCCGGACTGGTGCTCGCGGAGTCGCTGCGGCTCGCCCCGCCGGTGTGGGTCGCCCCACGGCGCGCGCTCGAGGACATCGAGGTGGCCGGTGTCGCCGTCCCGGCCGGGGCACACGTGCTGGTCAGCCAGTACGTCACCCACCGCGACCCGCGCTGGTTCCCGGCGCCGGAGCGCTTCGACCCGTGGCGCTGGCGCGAGCGCCCGGAGCGAGAGCTACCGCGGGGGGCCTACACCCCCTTCGGGGGCGGGAACCGTCGCTGCCTCGGCGAGCATTTCGCCCTGCTCGAGGCGCGCATCATCCTGCTGGCGATCGCCCGGCAGCTGCGTCTGGAGCCCACCGACCCAAGCCACCCCGTCCCCCGCGCGCAGCCCCGGGCCACCTACCGACCCCGGGGCCGGGTCCCGATGCGGGTGACGCGCCGCACGGCCTGACCTGCTCCGCTCCCGAGGTGGTCCGTTCGTCCAGATGGGAGGACCGGACCGGACTAGCGTGCTGACGAGCCGATGAACCACGGCCCGGTCGGGGGTGACCATGTCGTTCCAGTCCATGTACCGGGAGCGCAGGCGCGAGGCGGCGGACGCGGTCCGCCTGGTGGAGGACGGTGACACCATCGTCGTGCCGATCGCCGCCGGTGAACCGCCGGCGCTGCTGCACGCCCTGTCTCAGCAGCGCCGGGAGTTCCGCGACGTGACGGTGTTCCAGATGCTGCCGCTGCGCCAGCCGGACTACTTCGACCCGACCACCACCGAGCACGTCCGCCACCGCTCCCCGTTCCTCGGCGCTCCCAACCGCCGCGGGGTCCACGACGGCTGGATCGACGTCGTGCCGGCCCACTTCTCCGAGGTACCCCGGCTGATCCGCCGGGGCCTGGTGCGCTCCGACGTGGTCTTCGCCCACGCCTCCCCGATGAGCGAGGACGGGATGCTGGCGATCGGCCTCTCCCCTGACTACACGATGGCGGCGATCGAGAAGGCCAGGACGGTGGTGCTGGAGGTCAACCCCCGGGTCCCCTTCGCCCACGGCCCCTGCCGGGTGCACATCTCCCAGGTCACCGCGGTGGTGGAGAACGACGAACCGCTGAGAGATCCCCGCGACGACGATCGGCGAGGTGGAGCGAGCGATCGCCGCCTACGTGGGCGAGCTCGTCCCCGACGGCGCCACCCTGCAGATCGGGATCGGGGCGATCCCGGACGCGGTCGTCCAGCAGCTGGCGTCCAAGCGCGACCTCGGCATCCACACCGAGATGTTCGGCGACGGCATCCTCACGCTGCTCGAGGCGGGGGTCGCCACCAACCGTCGCAAGAACCGCCACCCCGGGGTGACGATCGCCGCCTTCGCGCTGGGTTCGCACCGGCTGTACGACTACCTCGACGACAACCCGGCGGTGCAGATGCACCCGGTCGACGTCACCAACGATCCCGTGCTGGCCGGCCAGAACGACCGTCTCCACTCGATCAACGGGTCGCTGCAGGTCGACCTGATCGGTCAGTGCGGCTCGGAGAGCCTGGCGCACCTCCCGTACTCCGGGACCGGCGGCCAGTTCGACTTCGTCCGCGCCGCGAACCGGTCCGAGGGCGGCCGCTCGTTCATCGTGCTGCCCTCGACCGCCAAGGGCGGCACGATCTCCCGCATCGCGCCGACCCTGGCCCCCGGCACCCACGTGTCGACGGGCAAGAACGACGTGGACCACGTGGTCACCGAGTACGGGGTGGCCCGGTTACGCGGCCGGACCGCGCGCGAACGCGCGAAGGCCATGATCGCGATCGCCCACCCCGATTCCCGCGCCGAGCTGACCGAGGCGGCCGAGCAGCTCCGGATCCTCTGACCGCCGGTGCGTGACCCCTGGCTACTCCCTCACCGCTCCTGGACCCGGCGGTTCATCCTCAGCTGCCGCCGACCGTCGCTCGCTCGGCCGTCAGGCGGCGCATCCGCTCCAGCGCCCGGGCGTAGAAGCGCAGCTGCGTCGGTCGGCCGAAGACCGCGAAGCCGGCCCGCACCACCGGGTTCGCGATCTCCCCGCGCTGGGAGTAGGCGGCCATGCGGAACGACACCCGCCCCGAGGAGAGCTCCTTGACCACCTCGTAGTCCATCTGTCCACGCTCGAGGTGGCCCTGCAACGTGCGGTAGTGCCAGGTGAAGCGGTGGACCGCCACGCCGTCCTCCACGTCGGGCCCGTCCACGACCCCGCCGACGCGAACCCCCATCGGGAACCGCAGCCCCGCGAACCGCCCCACGAGCAGCATGTCGCGGCCGTCGAGGGGCGCGGCAGCGTCGTAGACGGCCCGCACCAACGCGGGATCCGCGACCTCGTAGGTCCACAGCAACGCGCGGGCGACGGCGAAGGACCCACCCTCCACCGGCGGACCGGGCGGCTCCGACGGCAGATCGATCCGGCGCCGGTCCGCCCGCCAGGCCGGGTCCGCGTCGGCCTGCTCCCAGCTCATGGGGCGGAAGTTGACCTCGAGCCGTGCCAGCCGCTCGAAGCGCGCCCGGGCCGAACCCGGCACGGGTGCCGTGCTGATGATGCGCCTGGCGTCGCTCACGGTGTGGGGTCGTAGCGATGGGTCGTGCAGGCCGGGTTGCTCATCCGGACGCCACCGCTCACCGCGGCCACCCGGCGACAGAACTGGGACCACATGTGCTGCTGGAGCTCGCGGCCGATCGGCAGCCGCTCGTAGAGCAGGTGGAACAGCGGGTCGCCGCTGCGCGCCCACGACTCGATCCGGAACTCGAGGAACCCGCGGGGGTCGGTGTTGGTCCGGAACTCGATCTCACCGGCCTCCATGTGCCCTTGCAGGGTCGCGAACCGGAAGGAGGTCGGCGTGCGTGCCACGACCCGCACCGGACCGTTCCACGGTCCCGGCAAGCGCACGATCAACTCGTCACCGACCTCGAGGTTGCGGGCGGGCTGCCCATCCAGGGTCTCGAAGCGGGCCATCTCGGTGGGCGTGACCCGGTTCGGCTCCTCGAGGATGTAGCTGATGAGCTCCTCGCCGGTCAGTACCTCGTCGGTGACCGCGATCCAGTAGGTGCGGTGGAACAGCGGCCCGAGACCCTCGCGGGCACGCTGCAACGTCGCCGGATCACCGGGCAGCTCGCGTTCCAGGTCGGGGGGGTCGCTGTCGTCAGAGCGACGATCCCGGCGGTACAGGGGGATCCGTTGCATGCTGTAGCGCACCGCCGTGGTGGCCATGTCGGAGCCCCAGTGGGCGAGACGCCCTACGGTGCCGGCAACGGCGGTCGAACGGTGCGCGGTGCTCACCATCGTGCACCTCACCCGGTCGGGAACGAGGGAAGGTCGGACACGATGGACCGTACTACCGCAGCGACCATCGCCCACGACGTCGGCCTGGCCGCCTGGTTCGGCGGCGCGTGGATGGGTGCCGTGGGCCTCAACGGCGCCACGATCGAGGTGGACGACCACACCCAGCGCACCCGGGTCGCCAACGCTGGGTGGTTCCGGTGGGCACCGATCGCCGGAGCGTGCCTGGTCGCCCACGTCATCGGCGCACACCTGCTCGGACGCCTCCTGCCGATTCCCCGGCGCGCTGCTGCCGCCCCGGACCCCCGGCCCGGCGACTCGCTGCGGGTGTTGCGCACGGTCCTGACGGGTGCTGCCGTGCTGTCGACGGCCGAAACCGGACTGTCGGGGCAGCGGGTGGTCCGCGGCGGCGACGTCCCCGTGGCGACCGCCGTCACGCCGATCGCCGCGACGCCGCCGGCTGTCGCCGCCGCTCAGCGGCGCCTGCGTGTCGCCCAGTGGCTGGTCCCGGGCTTCACCGGGGCATTGCTGGTCGTGGAGGTGCTCCAGCGTCGTGGGAGCCGCTGAGCGCGGCATCGATGGTCGCGACCTCGGCGAAGGTGGTGGCGCGTAGCGAGTTGCGGAAGGCCTCCTGGGCACGGGCCCACGGCGTGTGGATCGCGCAACCCTCCTCCCACCGGCAGGGCCCACCCCGCAGGACGCACTCGGCGGAGCCCAGGGGCCCGTCGGCCACCTCGATGACCTCCAGCAACGACACCTCGGCCGGGTCGCGCGCCAGCTCGTAGCCGCCGTGGCGGCCAGCCATCGAGCAGACGATGCCCTCCCGGACCAACTCAGCCAGCAGCTGGGGCAGGTAGGTGACGGGGACCTGCATCTCCTCCGCGATGTCGGCGGTCTTGCGCCGACCATGACCTTGGTATCGCGCGAGGTCGAGCACCGCCCGCACCATGTAGTCCGCCCGCTTGCCGAGCGTCAGATCCATGCCACCCCCGTTCCGTGTCCCGTGGCGTCCTCGGTGACAACGCTACAGCCACCCTGCCGCTTCCCTGGTCCTCNGATCCTGCTCGCGCTCAGCCACCACGCACCATCACCAGGCTCACCAACGACGGGCTCAGCGCCTCCAGTGCAGACGGCGCGCCCGCTGCCAGATGGACGCGGTCCCCCNCGGCCAGGACGTGCTCCCGTGCCCGACCCGGGACGGCTCAGCGGGCGCATGGCGGGTCCATGTGCCTCTCGCCGTGGTCGAACCACGGCAGCCGATCGGGTCCTGCAGCCCTGGCGCCCGCTCCACCGCGGCTCGTAGGTTGGGACGCGTGGCGCACGACGTGGCCTCGACCCAGGGAGTACCCATGGACACCGACCTTCACACCCGGATGGCGACCGGTCGGGGGTTCCTCGCCGCGCTGGACCAGAGCGGCGGCTCGACCCCCAAGGCACTGGCGAACTACGGCATCGACCCCGGCAGCTACGACGGCGAGGAGGAGATGTTCGACCTCGTCCACGAGATGCGCAGCCGCATCATGACCAACCCGGTGTTCACCGGTGACCGCGTCCTCGGCGCGATCCTGTTCGAGGGCACGATGGATCGTGAGGTGGGCGGGGAGCCCACCCCGAGCTACCTGTGGCACCAGAAGGGCATCATGTCCTTCGTCAAGGTCGACCAGGGGCTCGAGGACACCGCCGACGGCGTCCGCCTCATGCGGCCGATGCCGGAACTCGACGCCCTCCTCGAGCGCGCCCGGGGCCTGGAGGTGTTCGGCACCAAGATGCGATCGGTGATCGAGCTGGCCGACCGCACCGGGATCGAGCGGAACGTCGCGCAGCAGTTCGAGGTCGGTCAGCGGATCCTGGACGCGGGCCTGGTCCCGATCCTCGAACCCGAGGTGGACATCACGAGCCCACAGAAGGCGGAGGCCGAGGCGCTGCTGCTCGCGGCGATCGTCGAGCACCTCGGTGCCCTGGCCGACGGCCAGCAGATCATGCTGAAGCTGTCGATCCCGACCGTCGACGGCTTCTACACCGACCTGATGGCGCACCCGGGGGTGCTCCGCGTCGTCGCGCTGTCGGGTGGGTACAGCCGCGAGGAGGCCAACGAGCGGCTCGCGCGCAACCCGGGGCTGATCGCGAGCTTCTCCCGGGCGCTCGTCCAGGACCTCCGGGCCTGGCAGGACGAGGAGACCTTCACGGGCGAGCTCGACGCTGCGATCGAGAGCATCTACGAGGCATCGGTGACCTGATCGCACCGAGGACGCCGGGGCTCCCCCGGCTCCGGCGACCCCACCCCTCGACGGCGAGGTGTCCCAGCGGGCCGACGTCCCCCCGTGACCGTCGGCCCGCCGGACCCCGCCTGCCGGGAGACGGCGGGCAGGTGGCTGCGATGGGCCGCACCTCGTCGTCCGTCCCGTACCGGGAGGCAACCGTGTCCGCCGCGGGAACGCGAGGACCGGAGCCAACCTCGTACAACCTCGCACGCCCAGCGGCGGTGCCACCCACGACGTNGGCCACCTCGCACGCCCTCGCACGATCGCGCCGGGCGCCGTCCAGGGCCATCAGGACGCGGGTTCGAGCAGCAGGAACCGGTCTCCGGCTCCTCCAGTAGCCTCGCCGGCATGAGCGTGTCAACGGAGAAGGGCGGGACGCAGGGGCTGGGCGACCGGCTCACCGGCGCGTCGACCCGCGCCGAGTTCGGCGCGATCCTGACCGAGCTGCGTCACCGATCGGGGCGAAGCCTGCGCGACCTGGCGGCGGCGGTCGGCTCCAGCCCGTCGACGCTCAGCGGCTGGTGCCGGGCCGAGAACCTGCCCTTTCCGTCGCAGTTCGACACCTTCCAGGCGATGCTGCGCGAGCTCGGGGTGGAGGACGTCGCGCCCTGGGTCGACGTCCTGGTGGAGCTGCGCACCGGCGGCGGCCGCGAACCCGAGGGACCCCCGCCCTACCTCGGTCTGGAGGCCTTCGGCCACGACGACGCCGAACGGTACTTCGGCCGTGACGCGCTGCGGGACCGGGCCGTGGCGCGGCTGCGATCGATGCTCTCCGAGCCGGACCGGGCGGGCCTGCTGCTGCTGCTCGGCGCCTCCGGTTCGGGGAAGTCATCGCTGCTCCGGGCCGGCATCGGCCGGTCGCTGCACGAACAGGGCCATCCCATCGCGACCCTCACGCCGGGCGACCGGCCCGTTGAGCGCCTGCACGCCGCCCTGGACACGCTGCCGCAAGACCGCGGCCGGCGCCTCCCGGTGCTGCTGATCGACCAGGTCGAGGAGCTGTTCACGGCCGGCTCGGACGACGCAGAGGTCGAAGGCTTCTTGACCGAGCTGGACCGCCGCACCGAGCCGGGCGTCGACGGTGGCCTCGCGGCGGTGCTCGCGCTCCGCATCGACTTCTACGCCGAACTCGCCGCCAGCGGTCGGCTCGCCGGGAAGTTGGAGGATACGCAGCTGCTCGTCGGCCCCATGACCGAGGTTGAGCTGACGCGGGCGATCGTGGAGCCCGCCCGCCGGGCGGGAGTCACGCTCGAGGGCGAGCTGGTCGCCCTCCTCCTGCGCGACTTCGTCCCCACCAGCTCGATGGTCCGCGAGCACGATGTGGGGTCGCTCCCCCTGCTGTCCCACGCCCTGCTCGAGACCTACCGGCGGGGCAACCGGCGGCGGATGACGGTCGCCGACTACGAAGCCGCGGGCGGGGTGCGGGGCGCCGTGGAGCGCTCCGCCGAGGAGGTGTTCCGCGCCTGCACCCCGACGCAGCAGGCACTGATGCGCCAGGTCCTGGTCCGGCTCGTCCACGTCGAGAACGGCACCCTGGCCACCCGTCGGGTCGCCACCTACCACGAGCTCCAGGGGCTGCTCCCCGGGGACGACGACGCCGACATCACCGACCTGCTCGAGCCCTTCATCGGTGCCCGCCTGCTGACGGCCGACGCGACCACGGTCGAGATCTCCCACGAGGCCCTGCTCGCCGCCTGGCCGCGGTTGCAGACCTGGATCGAGGAGGGCCGCGACGCGATCCGCCTCCACCGTCGCATCGCGGAGTCCACGCAGCTGTGGGTGGCCGCCGATCGGGACGGCTCCGCGCTGGCGCGGGGCGCGCTACTCGAGGCGATGCGCTCGGCGATCGATCCGTCCGAATCCTGGATCCAGCTCACCGCCGACGAGGAAGCCTTCCTCACCGCCAGCGTCGCTCAGGCCGAGGCCGCCGCCGAGGAGGCCCGCCGACGCACCCGCCGCCTGAGCACGTTGGTGGCGGTGACCACCGCCTTCGCCGTGCTGGCGGCCGCGCTGGCCGTGATCGCGGCCGATGCGCGCGCCGACGCGCTGCTCGCCCGGGACGAGGCACTGTCACGGCAGCTGTCGCTGACCGCGGAGCGACTCGCCGAGACCGACCCCTCCCTCGGCGCGGAGCTGACGGTCGCCGGCTACGCGATCGCGCCGACCACCGAGGCCCGGTCGTCGCTGCTGGACGCCGCGGTCGCTCCCCGCGCGACCCGCTTCCTCGGAGGACCCGGGTCGACCGCGATGGCGGCCAGCCCCGACGGCGCCCTGCTCGCGGTGGGCAACTCGGCGGACGCCGAGGTACAGCTGCTGACCCGGACACCGGGCACGGAGGGGTACACCCGCACTGCCACGATCGTTCTCGACGATCCATCCCTGGAGATCTACGCGGTCGCCGTCACCTCGGACGCCGAGGTCCTGGCCATCGGCGACACCGCGGCCCACATCTCGCTGTGGGACGTCAGCGACCCCGCCGACCCGACCGCCCTGGCCACCGAGCTGCGTGGGCCCGAGGGACCGATCCAGGGTCTGTCCTTCAGCCCCGCCCGGTCGGAGCTCGCGGCCGTCGGGCTCGGTGACGGTGCCTTCCGGTGGGACGTCAGCGACCCCGCCGACCCGGCCGGGCTCCCGCTGCTGCCGGTGGACGAGATCAGCTGGTCCGTGGCCCACAGCCCCGACGGCCGGTGGATCGCGGTCGGAGACGACGTCGGCCGGGTGGTGCTGTGGGATGTCGGCGACCCTACGACCCCGGTCGAGGTGGTTGCGCTGTCGCCCACCGACCGCTCGATCCTGAGCGTGGGCTTCTCCCCCGACGGCCAGCTGCTGGCCGCCGGCTCCCGGGCGGGGACCCTCCACGCCTGGCAGTTGGCTGAGCCCGCCGCCCCGACCGTCGTCGAGCTGCCCGAGGCCGCCTTCGACAGCTGGATCAACGCCCTGGCCTTCGCGCCCGACGGCGAGCACCTCGCGGTCGGCAGCTCCGACGGACAACTCCTGCTGTGGGCCACCGACGGGTGGCACCTGCTGGACTCCCTGCGCCACCCGGCCGCGCTGACCAGCGTGACCTTCACCTCCGGTCCCGACACCCTGCTGACCGCGGCGACCGACGGCAGCGCCCGCCTCTGGGACCTCGACGCGACGGTGCCGATGTCCCTGCAGGGCAGGATCTGGTCGCTGGCCTTCACTGCCGACGGTTCGCGGCTGGCGGCCTTCTCCGGCGCGGAGACCGGCCAGTGGGACGTCACCGACCGGCACGCCCGGCGGCTCGCCGCGCCGCTGGCGGAGCCGGTCGATGGCCCCGCCTTCAGCGGCGCCGGCGCGATGTCGCCCGATGGCTCGCTGCTCGCCCATGGCAGCCTGTCCGGCGAGGTGCTGCTCTACGACGTCAGCGACCCCGTCGCACCACAGCTGCTCGCACCGCCGCTGGGGGGCAGCGAGGCGCTGGTCGAGGCGGTCCGGTTCAGCCCCGACGGGCGGACGCTGGCGGCCGGCGGCGTGGACACCGCGGTGCGCGTGTGGCGCCTCGACGATCCGACGGCACCCGAGCTCGTCGCCGTCCTGGATGACCCGACCGAGATCGTGCTCAACCTCGCCTTCGATCCCGACGGTGCGCTCCTGGCGGCCCCGAGCGCGGACAACCACGTCTACCTGTTCGACCTGACCGATGCAGCGGCTCCCGTGGCCCTCGGTCGGGTGGGAGCGTTCTCCAGCGAGGCCTACGCCGCTGCGTTCTCCCCCGACGGGCAGCTGCTGGCGATCGCCGGCTCCGATGCGGAGGTCCGGCTGTTCGACCTCACCGACCCGGCCGACCCGCAACCGGTCGGGGAACCGGTGCAGGGTCCTTCGGGACGGATCTACGACCTCAGCTTCGATGCCTCCGGCACCCGCCTGGCCGGGGCCGTGGTCGACGGGCGCACCTGGCTGTGGGACGTCGAGGTGGCGACGGCACCCGAGGTGCTGGCGGTGCTCGGGACCGGGCCCAGCCCGATGTACGCGGTCGCCTTCCACCCCGACGGGGACCGGCTGGCGGCCAGCGGCGCCGCAGGTGAGGTCACGTGGTGGTCGCTGGACGAGGCCGGTGCGATGGAGGCGATCTGCCGCGACGTCGGCGACGCGATCACCGACCGCGAGTGGCAGGTCCATCTGCGCGACCGCGCTTACGCACCCCCCTGCGGCTGAGGGTCGCGACCCTCGTCGCCCGGGGCGCGACCGAGGCCGTTCGAGGTTGCGGGCTCCTCACCGAAGATGCGGCGGTAGAGGTCCTGGCCGTAGCTGGTGGGCAGCGGCGCACCGGGCTCGATGCGGAAGGTCCGCTCGCCGTCCTCCTCCCGCTGGGCCCTGAGGAACACCCCACGGGATGACTCGGTGCGGTGCAGGCTGTCCGCCAGGTCGTAGAGGTGGGTGACCGCCACCACCCGCACCCCGAGGTCGAGGTGGGCGCGGAACACCTGCCGGGCGAGCTCGGAGCCCTCACGCTCGTTGGTCGCGGCGAAGGACTCGTTGGCGAGCAGCAGGTCGCCCGGCTGGATGCGTTCGACGATGGTCCGCATCCGGTTGAGCTCCTCCTCGAGCTTGCCGCGCCGCAGCTCCTGGTCCTCCTCGCGACCGAAGTGGGTGTAGACCTGTCCACCCAGCGATCCGCGGAACGTGGCCGCCGGCACGAAGCACCCGGCCTGCAGCAGCAGCTGCGCGGTCCCGATGCCGCGGAGCAGGGTGGACTTCCCGCCCTGGTTCGCGCCGGTGATCAGGACCAGCAGCGCCCCATCGGCGTCCAGGTCGTTGCCGACGGCACGTTCACCGAGTTGCAGCGACAGGGCGGGGTCGTACAGTCCCCGGGCGGTCAGGCGCGGGGCCGCCGACGCCGCGTGCTCGGCCCCCTGTGTCCCGTCCGCCGGCTCCACCACCTCGGGGAAGCAGGCCGGCTCGCCCTTGGTGGTCAGCGCCGCGTGCAGCCGGGCCGCACCGGTCAGCACGGCCAGCTCGTCGCGGAGCTGGCGCAGGAACACCTCGATGTCGTCGCTGGCCTGGCTGAGCACCACGGCCACCTCGGCGAGCGCCTGGTCACGCAGGCGCCCGAGCGACTCGATGCCGTCGTCGTCGCGGTCGGCGAGCTCGAAGCTCGCACCCGAGCGGTCCAACGACCGTGACAACCACCCCTGGGAGCGGGGACGTTTCAGCTGGAAGCCGGTGCCGACGGCCCCGCGACCGAGCCGGGCGCCGAACAACACCCCGCGCGGGAAGGTCAGCTCCTCGAGCTGCGCTTCGACCTCGCGCAGGTAGGGCTCGTCGAGCTGGGTCGCGAACAGCTCGAACAGCCTCGTCACACCCTCGGAGCGCATCCTGGACCGGACCGGGGCGGTGTCCTGACGGAGCCGTCGCAGCACGTCGGTGTAGACCTTCAGGCGCTCGACGGCACGGCGCACGATGGCATCGGGGGCGTCGCGGAACAGCCCGGAGTAGGAACGCTTGGCGAGGTCGAGCCCGGCGACGATCACCTCGTACAGCCCCGCGAAGACCTCGGGGGCACGGAGCGCGTCGGCGACGACGGCCTGCCGGTAGCGGACCTCGTCGACGTCACGGAGCCCCGAGAGCAGGACCGTGCGGCAAGCGGCACGGATCCGTTGATCGCCGTCGGCCATGCGATCGAGCAGGACGTCGAGGCCGAGATCGTCGCTGACCGCCTCCGCGTGCTGCGCCAGCACCACCTCGAGGTCGAGGTCGTGGTCGGGGTGCAGCAGGTGGACGTTCACGGCGTCGATCGGTCCTGGATCGCCTCGTAGGTCAGCCCGTACCGGTCCGCGAGCGCGACCGCGTGGGCGAGTCCGTCGGGGGGCCGGCGGAGCACCCGGAAGGTGCGCACCGTCGGGTCGTCGGGGGCGACGGTGGCCACCATGCTGACGGTGGCCCGTCCCACCGAGGCCAGCTCGTCGACGAAGGTGACGAACACCGCCCGCACCCCGACCCGCTCGAGACGCTCCAGCACCGCGGTCCCGAGCTCGCGAGCGTCCTGGAGCGTGGTGGAGCTGAAGGTCTCGTTCAGGAACACGACGCTGTCGGGCGTGGCCTGCTCCAGCAGGGCGTGGACCCGGACCAGCTCGTCCTCCAGCTTGCCCCGCAGCGTGGTGATCCGCTCCTGGCGCTCGAAGTGGGTGAGCAGCCGGTCGTGCAGGCCCACCCGAGCACGACGCGCGGGCACGGGCAGGCCCAGGCTGGCGAGGTGGTGGAGCTGTCCGAAGGCCCGGGCGAAGGTGGTCTTGCCGCCCTGGTTCGCTCCGGTGACCACCAGGAGGCGCTCGGGGGGATCGAGGTGCCAGTCGTTGGCTACCACCGGCTTGCCGTCGGCGAGCTGCTTGAGGGCGACCGCGAGGTCGTAGCTGTCCTCGGCGCTGCAGGCCGCGTCGGCCGCGACCAGCTCCGGCTGACACAGCGGCAGCCCGGCGGCCCGGATCCGCTGGAGTCGCTCGTGGTAAGCGAGGTAGAAGGGCACCTCCCGCGCGAGGCCGGCGACGGTGGGGTCGAGCAGCGGTCGGTGGTGGCGGTGCAGGTCGACGAGCGCGGCGAAGGCATCGGGGTGCTGGTCGGCGACCAGCTCCAGGATGCGCGCGGCCACGTGGTCGACCCCGGGCTCCACCGGGGGGCGTTCGACCTCGCGAGGTGGGCCCGTCCGGAACCGGGCGAAGGTGGCCGCCACCTCGGCGCTCAGGTCGGGTTCGCCGTGGTCCCGGTCCACGGAGATGCGGCCCGTCTGGACGCGTACGGTGTAGGCGACGCCGTCCATCGCCTCCTGGGCCGCGGACGTCGCCGACGCCAGGGACCGGAAGCGGTCACCGGCGACGATCGCCCTGAGCGCCGACCGACAGCTCCCCATACCCGGGGCCTCGAGGTGCAACGCGTCCAGCTCCTCGAGGAGCGCGGTGGTGGCGTGCAGGTAGCGCTGTGCGTTGGTCAGGAACCACGACTCGGCCACGTAGGGGTGTGGGACCCGTTGGGCGGCGTCCGCCCGCTGACGGACCCGCTGGATGCGCCGGGCGAAGGTCGCCAGCGGCATCGCGACCTCCTCGCGCTCGAGCTCCGTCGCGATCTGCTGCCGATAGACGACGGTCTCGACGTCCGCGCAGGGGGTCGCATACCACTCGGCCAGCCACGGGGCGTCGCGGGACAGGGCGTCGAACAGCGGGGCCAGCTGCAGGTCGCGGGCCGCGGCCTCGGTCAGCGGTTGGACCTCGGGACCTGCCCCGGTGCCGCCGTCGGGCCACAGCAACGAGGCGACCGCCCCGCTCGGCTCCGCTGTCGTTGCCGGCATCGTTCCCACCCGCCTCGGTCGGCCCGACGCGCAGCCACAGGATGGCGCGCACCGGTGCCCGCCGGCTCACGCTACCCGGCGGCGCCGCGGTCACGAGGTCAGGACGGTGGTGTCCCACCGGGCCAGCCCCTTGCCCGCGCCCTTCGCCTGGTAGAGCGCCACGTCGGCCCGGCGCAGCAGCCGACCGATGGACGCATCGGTGCCGTCGGCCAGGGCCATGCCGACGCTGACCCCGACCCGCCACGGCGTCCCGCTGACGACGATGGGTTCCCGCAGCGAGGCGATGACGCGGTCGGCGACCTGCTCGAGGGCACCCTCGTCCACCGCGCTGGTACCGAGGACGACGAACTCGTCCCCGCCGAGGCGCGCGACGACGTCGCCGTCCCGGACGACCCTCCGGAAGCGCGCTGCCACGTGCCGAAGCACCTCGTCACCGACCAGGTGTCCACCGGTGTCGTTGACGGCCTTGAAGCCATCGAGGTCGCAGAGCAGCACACCGAACCGGCCGCCCTGGGTGGCGAGCCGACCCAGGTGCTGCTCCAACCGTTCCTCGATCCCCCGCCGGTTCACCAGGCCCGTGAGAGCGTCATGGTGGGCGGCACGCACCCAGCGCATCTCCGACTGCTTCCGATCCGTGATGTCGCTGAGGGTCAGGACCAGGGCCGGGCGGCTGCCCTCGACGTAGCGGTCGACCACCACCTGGATCCAGCGTTCGTCGCCATCGCGGTGACGCAGCGGGAGGTCCGCGGCCCGCGGGAGCATCTCCTCCTCACGCACCAGCAGCCCACGCAGCGCCGACGGATCGTCGGTGGGCAGGTCCAACGCGGAGGTGCCCACCAGGTGCTCGGGTGGGATCCCGACGATCCGGGTCGCGGCCGGGCTGGCGTAGCGGATCCGGGCGCTCGGACCGGGGTCGACGATGAGGAGCAGGTCCCCGGTGTGGGCGACGAGGGAGCGCAGCCGCCGGTCCGAAGCAGCGGCTTCGAGCAGCGCGGCGTCACGACCGGCGCCCAGCAGGTGCAAACGGCCCAGGACGGCCGGGACCAGCACGATCCAGGCCACCGCCAGGGAACCGAGGGCGATCCCCGCACCGAGCAGCTGGGTCACGAGCAGCACGACCGGCGGTGCGATCAGGGCGAGGCCGACCGCGATGGAGCGGCCCGCCGTGAACCCGTCCGAGGCGGTCACGCGTCGCACGTCGAGCGCACGCATCGACGGGTGCAGCGCAGCCGCGCCCGCCGTGAGGTTGGCGACCGCACCGAAGATCGCGCGGGCTCCTCCGTGGTGCGCGATGCCATCCACGGCTTGACCGATGGCACCGAGCAGGAACGCGCCGATGGCCGCCGCCAGCGCGGCAGCGAGCAGCAGCGCCGCGGGGCGCTCGCGGACCGGGAGCGCCCGTATCGTGCGGACCAGCAGCCCGAGGACGGCGACGAACAGCAGCACCTGGAGGCCACCGGCCAGCTCCGTCCCGGACCCCGCCCACCCGGGGGCGCCGGCAGGAACCACCACCAGCTGCCACAGCAGGGTCCANACCGCCGCGGCCAGGAGCAGAGCATCGAGTCCGCTGCCCGGATCTCGGCCGCGCACCCCGACGGTCACGTCCAGCATGGCCAGCAGGACCAACCCCCCACCAGCGGCGGTGAGCCACGCGTCAGCCGGGACGTTCGCGGGGATCGACCCCGGCGTCGAGGACAGGAGGACGACGAGATCGCCGCCCGCGCTGGCCCCGATGCCGGCCAGCAGCAGCAGCCAGGCGCGTCGTCGTCGTGGGCGGTTGACCAGCACGCCGACCACCACCGCGACGATGCCCGCCACGACCAGCCCGAACCGCCACCACAGCACGCTGAGACCGTCGAGCTGCCCGAGGCGGGCCACCCCCAGGGCACCGACGACCAGCAGCCCGACGCTCGCCTGGCTCAGTCGTGACTCCCGGTCCTGCCATGTCCCCATGCTCACCCCCCGCCCGTGACCCAATGGTCGGCGCGATCGGAGCGGGACTGAAGGCACATGGTGCACTCAGCGGCGGATCAGCCGGTGAGCGGGACCACCTGGAGCTGTCGTGCGGCGAGCCCGCGGGTCGCACCCTCGCGGTGGTGGCGACGGCACAGCACCTCGTAGACCACCTCGCCGGTGTCGAGGTCCCCGACGACGACCTGTTCGCCCTCGCGCTGGATCCGCCCGTCGACCGTGCGGGCGTTGAGGTTGCCGCGTTCACCGCACCAGCATCGCGCCTCGACCTGGAGCTCGTGGCGACGGTCGGCGAGTTCCAACAGCCGCTGGGATCCGGGGAACAGCGTGGTGGTGAAGTCCGTCAGCAGCCCGAAGGCCTGGACGTCGACCTCCAGCTCGTCGACGGCCTGGGCGAGTTGTTCGATCTGCGCCCGCGAATAGAACTGGGCCTCGTCGCAGATGAGCACGTCGAGCGGGTGACCCTCGGCGAGCAACGTCCCCACGTGGTGCCGCAGATCGAGATCGTCGGTCACGACGGTCGCGGGCTGGGCCAGTCCGATACGGGAGCTGATGGTGCCTCCCTGACGATCGTGCTTGGTCAGCAGCAGGCAGTGCTTGCCGGCCTGGACCGCGTTGTGGTGGATCTGCAACGCGAGGGTCGACTTCCCGCAGTTCATGGTGCCGTAGAAGAAGGTCAGCTCGGCCACGCCATCGGCTCCGGGTCGGTGATCGGGTGCTCCCCGGGGGGAGTGACCGTGGTTGTAGCGCACCCGCCGGGCGCAGGGGTACAGCCCCCGAAGATGGTCGAACCCGGACCTCACGGTCCGGGTTCGACAGCTCTGTGCGACGCGCGACGCGCCGCGTGAGCGTAGGTCAGCTCAGGCGGGCGTGACGTCGGAGGCCTGCGGCCCCTTCTGCCCCTGGGTGACCTCGAAGGTGACGGCCTGGCCGTCCTCGAGGGTCTTGTACCCCTGAACGTTGATGGCGGAGAAGTGGACGAAGAGGTCGTCGCCGCCCTCATCGGGCTGGATGAACCCGTAGCCCTTGTCCGCGTTGAACCACTTGACGGTGCCGCTCGGCATCTGGTGCATCTTCCGTGTCTCGGCGGGTGGCGCGCCACGTGCGCGTCCACGCCGGCCTTGGCGTATCACGTCCCGGTGGTACTGGAACGCATCTGACGCGAGGAAGGATAGCGCGGGTACCGTCCGGGCGGGCCCGGCCGGGGTGCCCTGGGGACGGGCCCTGCCGCGCGCTCGTCGCGACGGTGGGTGGTGTGCGCGATCAGCGCGTGCGATCGTCGGTGTCGCCGGGCTGGCCGAAGAACGGCACGCGGGCGAAGTCCAGGTCGTAGCGCTCGATGGCCTCGGGCAGGACGCTCTCGTCGAGCTCCCCGAGCTTCACGAGCTCCGCGAGGACACAGTAGGCGGTCGAGGTGGCATCGATGCGGTGGTAGCGCCGCAGCGCCTCACGGGTATCGGCCCGTCCGAAGCCGTCGGTACCGAGGACCGCGTAGGGCCCCGGGATCCAGTCAGCGATCTGGAACGGGGTGGCCCGCATCCAGTCGCTGACCGCGACGTGCGGCCGCCCGCTGGTGGTCTCCTCCAGGATGCGCCGGACCAGCGGGACCCGCTTCTCCTCGGTGGGGTTGGTGCGGTTCCAGGACTCGACCGCGGCACCGTCGCGCAGCAGGCGGTTCCAGCCGGGCGCCGACCAGACGTCGGCGGAGACGTTCCAGTCCTCGGCCAGCAGCTCCTGCGCTTTCAGCGCCTCGTTGATGATGGTGCCCGAGGAGAGGATGTGTGCCGTGTGATCGCCACCCGGCCCTTCCTTGAAACGGTAGAGCCCGTCGACGATGTCCTGGTCGTCCACGTGTTCCGGCATCGCCGGCTGCACCAGTGGCTCGTTGTAGACCGTCAGGTAGAAGATGACGTCCTCACCCGAGCCGTCCTCCCCGCCGTACATCCGCCGGATCCCGTGCTCGACGAGCACCGCGATCTCGTAGGCGAAGGACGGGTCGTAGGCCTCAACGCCCGGGTTGGTCTGGGCGATCAGCAGCGAGTGTCGGTCCTGGTGCTGCAGGCCCTCTCCGTTCAGGGTCGTGCCACCGGCGGTCGCGCCGAGCATGAACCCCCGCGCCCGCTGGTCGGCGGCGGACCAGATCAGGTCGGCGGTGCGCTGGAAGCCGAACATCGAGTAGAAGATGTACATCGGGACCATCGGCTGACCGTGGGTCGCGTAGCTGGTGCCGGCCGCGTGGAAGGACCCCATCGATCCGGACTCGGTGATGCCCTCGTGGAGGATCTGTCCGTCGGTGGCCTGCTTGTAGGACAGCAGCAGTTCGCGGTCGACAGGCTCGTAGTTCTGGCCGAGGCGGTCGTAGATCTTGGCGGTCGGGAACCAGGAGTCCATCCCGAAGGTGCGCGCCTCGTCGGGGATGATCGGCACGATCCGCTCGCCGAAGCCCTTGACGCGCAGCAGGTCCTTGAACACCCGCACGGCCGCCATCGTCGTGGCGACCTCCTGGTTGCCCGAGCCCTTCTTCAGGGCGGCGTAGGCATCGTGGTCGGGCATGGTCAACGCGGGGTGGGACACCCGTCGACGCGGGACGAACCCACCCAGCGACTCCCGGCGCTCCTTGAGGTACTGGACCACCTCGCTGTCCTCACCAGGGTGGACGTAGGGCGGGAGGTCGCCCTCGAGCTGCTCATCGCTCACGTCGAGGTCGAGCCGGTCGCGGAAGGTCTTGAGCGCCTCGGAGGACAGCTTCTTCATCTGGTGGACGGCGTTGCGGGCCTCGAAGTCCGGACCGAGCGTCCAGCCCTTGACGGTCTGGGCGAGGATCACGGTCGGTGCGCCGGTCGTCTCGGTGGCGGCCTTGAAGGCGGCGTAGACCTTGCGGTAGTCGTGGCCGCCGCGCGTGAGCCTGCTCAGCTGATCGTCGCTGAAGCGGTCGGCGATCGCCTTGAGCTTGGGGTCGGCGTTGAAGAAGTCCTCACGGACGAACTCGACCCCCTTGGCCGTGTAGGTCTGCATCTGGCCGTCAGGCACCTCGTTCATCCGCCTGACCAGGGCACCGTCGACGTCGAGGGCGAGCAGCTCGTCCCACTGGCGACCCCAGATCACCTTGATCACGTTCCAGCCGGCGCCCCGGAACACCCCCTCGAGCTCCTGGATGATCTTGCCGTTGCCGCGCACCGGCCCGTCGAGCTGTTGGAGGTTGCAGTTGATGACGAAGGTGAGGTTGTCGAGCCCCTCACGGCTGGCGATGTTCAGCGCGCCGAGGGTCTCGGGCTCCGCGGTCTCACCGTCTCCACCGAAGAACCACACCCGCTGGTCCGAGGTGTCCTTGAAGCCACGGTTCTGCAGGTAGCGGTTGAAGCGCGCCTGGTAGATGGCGTTCAAGGGTCCGAGCCCCATCGACACCGTCGGGAACTCCCAGAACTCGGGCATCAGCCGCGGGTGCGGGTAGGAGGACAGCCCGCCGGGCTCCACCTCGGAGCGGAACAGGTCGAGCTGCTCCTCGGTGATCCGGCCGATCAGGTAGGAGCGGGCGTAGATACCCGGGGAGGCGTGCCCCTGGACGAACACCTGGTCGGCGCCACCAGGGGCATCATGCCCGCGGAAGAAGTGGTTGTAGCCGACCTCGTACAGCGAGGCTGCGGAGGCGTAGGTGCCGATGTGGCCACCGGTGCCGCGCTTGACGTTGGTGCGGTGCACCATCACCGCGGCGTTCCAGCGGATGTGGCGACGGATCTTCTTCTCGAGCGTCTCATCCCCTGGGAAGTCGGGCTCGCGCTCCGGCGGGATCGTGTTGATGTAATCCGTGGTGGTCAGCGACGGGAGCCCGATGTTCTGCTCGCGGGCCCGCTCCAGCACCTTCAGGAGCAGGAACCGGCCCCGGGTCGGGCCGTGCTCCTCGATCACCGCATCGAAGGACTCGAGCCATTCCCGGGTCTCGGTCTCATCGGCGTCGGGGTACTGGGCAGGGATCCCATCGGTGATGATCTGTCGCTCGTCGCTGTTCGCCACGGAGGTCTCCTCAGAGGGCTGACCGGCGGTGGGCGACGGCGCCGGAGGGTACGAGGGCCCTGGACCGCCGGGGATGGCCAACGGTAACCGCTGGCGACCGACCGCGCCGGGGGCGCCGTCGCTACCTTGCCCGAGATGCGTCGTGCGGTCCTGATCCTGACCCTGGCGGCGGTGCTGGGCACCGCGGCCGGCGCCTGCGCGGACATGGCGACCCAGGTCAGCGACGGCGTCGAGCAGCTGCGCGGTGAGGCCCCGGAGCTCAGCGACCGGGCCCGCTACTGCCTGGCGCTCACCCGGGTGGCGACCGCGATCGAGTCGGGCTCGCCGACCACCGCCCAGGACGCGGCCGAGGAACTGCTCGCCCAGACGCCCGACGATCTCACCGCCGAGGCGCAGGCCGTGGTCGACGAGCTGCGGCGGGTGCTCGCCGACAGCGGTGCCGACCTGCGCGATGCCGAGCTCCGTGCGGCCATCGACCAGCTGGGCGCCAGGTCCCTCGAGCGCTGCGAGCCGAGTTGACCGACCCGAACGACGCGCCCGGCCCTCGACCCGTCCGTCCGGACAGGACGGCTAGCGTGGGTCCCGGTCGCACACCTGTGACGAGGAGGTCGGCGGTGGCCCGCAACGCGAGCAGCAAACCGGTGACACCGGACCAGCGGATCCGCGATCTCCGCAAGGAGTTCCGCTCCTTCGACGGCGAGGAACCCGGCCCCGATCGTGGTGCCCGGCTCGCGGGGTTCACCCGCGCAGCCCACCTCGAACGCCAGCTCAACATGGCCATGCACACCGCCGCGCTCTGCCTCGACGACGACCCCGACGCACCGGCGCTGCTGCTCGCCGCCTACGCCGCGGACGAGGGCGACGAGGAAGCCCGGCTCGCCGCGCTCAGCGACCTGGTCGACCTCGCCCGCTACCTCGACCGGCCCGAGGTCAAGGATGCCGCCATGGAACTGCTCCGCGAGGGCGCGTTGGCGTGGGTGGTCGCGGGAGAGGAGGGCGAACGCCGGTACCGCCTCCGGACGGTCCAGTCGCTGACCTCGGTCGCCGTGGCGGACGAGATCCGCGACGAGCTCGACCGCCGGCACTGAGCCGCGTGGAGCCCGGGACCGCGCTACCCATCGACGCCGACGACATCGCGCGTGCCGCGGCACGGCTCCAAGGCGTCACCCACCGGACCCCCGTGCTCACCTCGCGGCGCCTCGACGTGGCCACCGGCGGCGAGCTCCACCTGAAGGCGGAGCACCTCCAGCGGGTGGGCGCCTTCAAGTTCCGTGGCGCCTACAACGCGATCACCGCGCTCCCACCCGATGTCAGGGCCCGGGGCGTGGTGGCCTTCTCCTCCGGCAACCACGCCCAGGCGATCGCGCTGGCCAGCGCGCTCCACGGCGTCACCGCGACCATCGTGATGCCGACCGACGCGCCGGCGGTCAAGCTCGCCGCGACCCGCGGGTACGGCGCCGAGGTGGTGACCTACGACCGGTACCGCGAGGACCGCGCGGCGATCGGCCAGCGGATCGCCGAGGAGCACGGGGCCACCGTGATCCCACCCTTCGATCATCCGGACGTCATGGCCGGCCAGGGCACCGTCGGCCGTGAGCTCGTCGCCCAGGTGCAGGGTCTGGACCTGCTCGTCGTCCCGGTCGGCGGTGGCGGTCTGCTGTCGGGGTGCGCCGTCGCGGTCACGGCCGCGCTCGGCGAGGTGGAGATCGTCGGCGTCGAACCCGCTGGTCGCCACGCGGCTCGGGCGGCGCTCGCTGCAGGTGAGGTCGTCGAGGTCGCGGTCCCCCGCACGCTGCTGGACGGCCAGCAGACCACCCACGTCGGGCGACGGCCGCTCACGGTCCTGCGCGCCATGGTGGACCGTGTGGTCGGCGTGACCGACCACGAGGTGCTCTCGGCGCTGCGGTGGCTGGCGATGACCACCAAGCAGGTCGTGGAGCCTTCCGGTGCGGCGGGCCTGGCCGCCGTGCTCGCCGGTCACGTCGACGTGGCCGACCGCCGGGTGGGCATCGTGCTGTCCGGCGGCAACGTGACACCTGAGGTGCTGGCCCGCGCCCTGCGGACGCCGGCCTGACGATGCCGGCGTGGTGGGACCGGCCCTCCCGCGGTCTCAGCAGACGTGCGCCGGCCGCCGCGCCGATCGGGGCCCGTCGTCAGCTGGCGCGCGCGAGCCGTCGAGGGTGCGACCAGGCCGCACGCGCGGTCGCGTAGGCGACCGCCGCCGCGTGGTCGTCACCCTCCTCGAGCGCCTCGACGGCGCGCCACAGCTGGGTGCAGGTGCTGTCGCGCTTGAGACCCGCCGCCCCTCGGAGCCGACCCGCGGGGCCATGGTCCAGCTCCAGCAGCGCCCCCGGGTCGAAGGTGTCCACCCACAGCGACAGATCACCGAGCTCCCCCAGGAGGTCGTCGGCGTCGAGCAGCACCGAGCCGACCACGTCGATGACCCGCTCGAGCCGGCTTCCCGCCTGCCCCACCGTGGTGAGGTGGACGAGCCGTGGCCCCCTGCCTTCGGGGGGGTCGGTGAACCGCTGCTCGTTCGGAGCGAAGGCCAGGAACCAGGGCAGCGGGGCAACGAAGGGGCGGTCGAGCACGTGGGGGACGGCCGTGGGCGTCTGCTCCAGCAGACTGCGACCTCGGGGTTCGGGGATCAGGGCCTCGAGCACGAGGCTCGGCACCTGCCCGGCCAGCGTCGCGTACGCCAGCTGCGCGCGCAGTTCGAGCTGCAGTGGACACACCATCGTCCGGCCGGCGACCCGTCGTACCTGCACCGCCTCCGGGGCGGGCCGCAGGGTGCCCGTGGGCAACGCCGTCGCACTCCACGCCGCCTCGGCGTCACGGGCCTTCGAACGCGACAGCCCGTCACCCCGATCCAGGGCCTTGCGGATCTCCGTCGCGACTGGCTCCGACAGGGCCTCGAGGGGTGAGAACACCTTGAGCTGTGCGCACGGGACGGTCATGGGATCGACGGTAGCCAGACGGACGGGCGGCACGCGACAGCAGCGGGGGTTAGGGTCGACCCAGGGCCACTGCGACCCAGCGGCTGCCGCACCTCCCACCGCGATACGGGCGACCCCCAGCGACAGGAACGACGATGCAGGGCACCTTCGTCCACTTCGATGGCCACGAGCAGGTCGTGTTCGGCAACGACGAGGTCACGGGGTTGCGGTGCATCATCGCGATCCACTCCACCGCCCTCGGGCCGAGCCTGGGAGGGACCCGCTTCTGGCCCTACGAGGACGACGAGGCCGCGCTGATCGACGTGCTGCGGCTCTCCAAGGCGATGTCCTTCAAGGCCGCCTGCGCCGGGCTCGATCACGGCGGCGGCAAGGCCGTGATCATCGGCGACCCCGCCGAGCTGCGCTCCGAGGGGCTGCTGCGCGCCTACGGGCGAGTGATCGCGAGCCTCGGCGGCCGCTACGTGACCGCCTGCGACATCGGCACCACCCCGGCTGACATGGCGATCGTCAAGCGGGAGACACGCTGGGCCACGGGAGCGGATCCGGTCGAGGGTGGATCGGGCGACTCGGGCGTCCTCACCGCCGTCGGTCTGCACCTGGCGATGAAGGCCGCGGCCGAGGCGGTCTACGGGAGCGGGGAGCTCGGCGGTCGCCACGTCGCGGTGCAGGGCCTCGGCAAGGTCGGACGACGCCTGGTGGAGCACCTGGTCGACGAGGGGGCGAAGGTCACGGTGGCCGACGTCGTGCCCGCCGCGGTGGAACGGGTCGCTGAGCTCCCCGGGGTCGAGGTCGTGGGGGTGGAGGACGTCCTCGCCGCGGACGCCGACATCGTGTCACCGAACGCCCTGGGTGGGGTGTGGCACCCGGACAGCATCGCGGCGCTGCAGGCCAGGATCGTCTGCGGGGGCGCGAACAACCAGTTGACCACCGAGAAGGACGGCGAGCGGCTGCACGAGCGTGGGGTGCTGTACGCCCCCGACTACGTGGTCAACGCCGGCGGGGTGATCAACGTCGCCGATGAGCTCCACCCGGCTGGCCACTCACCCGAGCGGGCCCGCCGACGCGCCGAGGTGATCCCGCGCACGCTCCGGCGCATCATCGACGTCGCCCGCACCGAGGGGGTCAGCACCGAGGTGGCGGCCATCCGGGTCGCGGAGCGCAGGATCGCCCAGATCGGCGCACTGAACCGCTTCCGACTCCCGCCCACCTGACCGCGCGAGGTCCCCTGACCCGCCTCAGCCTGCGGCGGCTTCCTCGGCCACCGCAGCGACCTCCGCGGCGTCGTCGGTACCACGACCCGAGGTGGGGAGGCGGACCCGCACCTGCGGCACCCCGGACCGATCACGGACGCTGACCGTCCCGCCGAGCGCGGCGAAGGCGGGGCGCAGGGCCAGCGCTCCGGGTGCGTCCGACCGCGGCTCATCCAGGAGCTCGTCCGGTAGCACCCCGCCACCGTGGGCGATCACGATCTCGGCCTGATGGTCGAAGGCGAGCACCTCGATCGCCATCGCTGCCGCCGTGGGCGCGTGCTCGTGGACGCAACGCAGCAGTTCCTCCAACGCCGAGGCCACAGCGACCGGATCGGTGTGGATCGGCGTCGGGGTCGGCGCCAGGACCACGACCCGTCGAGCCGGTTCACCGTCAGCGCCGATGGGACCATCGGCGATCGCCGGGACCAGGACCGCCAGGTCCACCGTCTCGAGCGGCGGCATCTCCGCGGCAGCGTCCGCGGGCGGCCCGAATGGGTCGGGCGCTGTGGTCTGGTCGCCGTCCGGGACCGCCCGGGCGAGCGCGCGCCCTCCGTGGGGCGCGAGCCGCTCCAGGGCACGCTGCTCGGCGTGGGTGAAGGAAGGGCTGCCCGGACCACGCCCGAGCACCAGGACACCGACCACCTGGGCGCTGTTGCGCAGCGGGACCGCGAGCCGCGGCGCGATGCTCAGGTTGTCGGCCCCGCCGCCCTGGGACCACCGCAGCGGCGCACCACGGGCGAGCGCGCGGGATGCCACGTCCGCTGCCCCCCCGCCGATCCCCGGCCAGCTGCCGTCGTCCTCGCCCTCCACCGCCAGCAGGAGGTCATCAGCAGCCCGCAGCAGCACCGCTGAGTGCGAGGACGGCACCAACCGCTGGGCGGCGGACCGCAGGCGATCCGCCGCTTCGCTCAGCGTGTGGGCGTCCGCGAGGTGACGCGCAGCCAGGTCGACGCGCTCCAGCCGCGACACCTCCTGCGCCAGGTCGTGACGCCGCTGCTCCTGGGCTGCGGACAGCCGCAGCAGCCGCCGGGACCACCACTCCGCGACCACTGCCTGGAGGCCGTACAGCGCAGCGATCACCAGCAGCCCAACCAGGAGGATCGTCGGGCGGTCGACACCGGCCGGTCGCAGCCCGAGGGCCCACAGCACGAGCAGCAGGACGAGCGCGGCCAGACCCACGCCAAGCCACCGCAGCCAACGCGCGCGGGCCAGCTCGACGGACAGGGGCGATCCGGCGTCGGCGCCCGGTCCGGGGCCCGCGCGCTCCGACGATGGCGTGATCGACATCGGACCTCCGAGGCCGCTTGGGATGGTCATCATCCCACGTCCGGGCGGGTCACGCCCGCCCGAGACGCATCTGGTGCGGGAAGCTGCCGCCCGGAGCAGACTCCCACCGGTCCTGGGTGCCGGTCCAGGGTTCCACGGGCCATCACGGATCCAGCAGGAGTTCACCGACGGCCGCGGTCGGCACGTAGACCACGCCCGCCTCCCCTGGCTCGACCCTCAGGGTGATGACATCCTCCCCGAGCCCGAGCAGCACCCCGGCGAGGGGGTCGTCGACGCCCTGCAGTCCGAGCACCACCCGGGCGCCCTCTTCTACCAGGCGGCCGATGACCTCCACCAGCGTCCGTCCCTCGGACCGCTCCCGGTCACCGGCGGCGACCGCCGCAGCGCTCCCAGGTTCCGGGCGCAGGCTCCGGATCGCGCTCGCGCGGACCAGGACCACCTGCCCTCCCGGCGAACGGAACGCCACGTGATCGCGACCGAGCGCAACGAGGGCACCGAGGTAGCTGCGACCTCCGGCCACCCTGACGATCGCCCGCTGCTGCCGCTCGGCGAGATCCTCGAGGGTTCCGACCCAGGTCGCAACCTCGCGGGCCCGCGACAACCGGCTGCGTCGCTCACCCCGAGCCGCGATCTCCTCGTCGACTCGCGCGGCATCGCCGAGCTCGAGGAAGGCGTCGCGCTCGGGTGGCTGCCAGCTCACGGCAGCACCGGCGGCAGCAGCAGCTCCTGCCCGGGCAGGATCAGGTCGGGGTCGTCGCGGTCAGGGAGGCGATCACGGTTGCGCTCGATCAGCTCTCGCCAGTATGGGACCACCTCGGCGTCGGAGGGGGAGCGGCCGTGCTCCTGTGCGAGCCGGGAACTGGCGATGCGCCACAGCGACTCACCGGTCCGGACGGTGTGGGTGGCCAGGCGGGGATCGTCGGTCGCCGTCGTGGGTGAGGTCGACGCGGTCGGTGACTCGAGGTCGTCCGTGGCTTCCCCGTCACCGGCGGCTCCTGGCTCGCTGCCGACCTGCCACGGCAACAGCGCCGTCGCCGGCGCGAGCGGCCGGGCCGGTGGCGACGCGGCGGGATCCGGCGCCGCGTGACCCGGCGTCACCGGGTCTGCGACGGTGGTATCCGGCCACGCCTGGCCCGCGATCGGGGGGTAGGGCAGGCCACGCAGGGTCACCGATGGCGGTCCGTCGTCGGTGGACGCCACCGGTCCCTGCGCTCCCCAGAGCAACCCATAGGAACTCAACCCACCGGAACTCGACCCGTCGGGGCTCGACCCGTCGGGGCTCGACCCATCGGGGCTCGACCCGTCAGGGCTCGACCCGTCGTCCTCCGCGGCCGCGGCTGCCAACCGCACCGTCGAGGTGGTCGCCACCGCGCCGCCACCAGGGCTGGTCACCGAAGCCACCATCGCCGTCGCCAGAGCGACACCGAGGGTCTGCTGGAGCAGACGACGCACCGGCGGCAGGGTCAGCGCGTCGGCGATCCGCAGGAGGCGGGTGGCCCGGAACAGGCGGGCGAGGAGACCGATGCTGGTCACCCCCACCAGGTACCAGCACACCGCCAGGACGAGCAGCCGCAGCAACGCGATGCTGGCGACCAGGGGATCGCGTCCGTCCAGCCACGTTGCCCACGTGGCCGGGTCCGTCGGCGGCGCCGCGAGCGCACCGGTGCCCAGAGCGTGGACCAGTGCCGTGCCACCGGCCAGTGCCACGCACCACACCCCGAACGCCACGGACCGTCGCAGCCTGGCCTCGCCGTCCATCGCCTTGCCGTTCGTGAGCTCGTCCGTCGCCGGCGTCCTGGGCGTTGCCTCCCCACCCATCGGTGCATACCATACCCTCTCACACCACGCCGTCCACCTCGACTCGGGTGGTTGGGGACCTGGGTTCGGCCGGACGGTCCAACGGACGGGGCAACGGTGACGCTGGAAGTGCCCGGCTACCGCCTCCGCGGACGCGTGGCCGAAGGCCCGGCGGGCGGGGTGTACCGCGCCGAGGCGGTCGGCCACCCTGGCCGCCTGCTGACCGTGGAACACCTCGTCGCAGCCGAGCCGACACTGACCGCGGTCGCGCAGGCTGCGGAGCGACGGCGTCGCTGCCAGCATCCCCACCTGCTCCCCGTCCTCGACGTCGTCCCGACCCGCACCGGGGTCGCGGTCGTGTCCCCGGCCACCCCGGGAGGCTCGCTGGCCGACGCTCTCGCTCGGGCCCCCGGCGGGCTGCCGGCGACGGTCGTGGCGGCCGCGGGGGCACGGATCGCCAGGGCGCTCCAGGCGCTCCACGACCAGGGCAGCCTGCAGGGGAGCATCACCCTCGAGGACGTGCGGTTCGACGCCGAGGGACGAGCGCTGCTCGCCGGCGTCCTCACGAGCTCCGTCCACCCCCAGCCCGAGCGGTCCGGGTCGCCGCCGGTTGAGCTCGCCTCCTGCGTCCCGCGGCGCGGGGTTCCGGCTGCGTCCGATGACCTCTTCGCGCTGGGTGCGCTCCTCTCCACGGCGCTGGTCGGCTCGCCTCCGGCCAAGGCCCCTGGTCCCGACCGCCCCATCGCCGACGTCTCACGGGACGGGCCCGTCGCCCCCGTCGCTGCGGCCCAGCTGGTGAACGCCCCGCGATCGCTGCTCGAAGCGATCGCGCAGGCGACGTCCCGGGACCCGGCCGACCGCCCGGCGAGCGCTGCGCAGCTGGCCGGCCTGCTGGACCGGGCCGCCCGGGACGACGCCACGTCGTCGTCACCGAGCGCGACCGCGCTCGGCGCGGTGGAGCCGGCGGGCGCGGTGGAGCCGGCGGGCGCGGTGGAGCCGGCACCCGACGCGGAGCCGGCGGGCGAGCGGCCGCGTCGCCCCGTTTGGCGATCGTTGGCGCTCGTCGCTCTTCTGCTCACCGCTGCGGCCGTCCTGCCGGTGGTGCTGCCCGGTGACGGATCCCGCCCCGCGCCGAGGAGGACGTCCGCCCCGCTGCTGCCGGGGCCACCGGACCCCGTCTGCGAGGACCTGGTGCCGCCGGAGGGGGACGGCGAGCTGCTGCTGATCGGCCTCGACGATCGCAGCTGCGCGACCCCGGTCCGTTGGAACGGCCATGAGCTCTCGGTGGCCATGGCCGGCGGCCCACCTCGACGTCTGTTGCTGGACGCGGGCCCGCAGGACCAGCTGCTGGCGGCCGATCTGGGCTGCCGCGGACGTGACGCGCTGGTGCTGTACCGCCCCGCCAGCGGCGAGGTGTTCGTCCTCGACCGCCTGGCGGCTCCGGGCGAGGAGATCGAGGCGACCGGGCACGCGTCCGGTGCGATCGGCGGCCGCGCGACCGTCCATCCCGGCGTGGACGGGTGCGACCGGATCGTGGTGATCGACCCGGGATGAGGGTCGGCGGATCCCGGCGAGCGGTCGTCAGCGGTAGCGGCCCGACCCTCAGCGATAGCGCTCGAGCCAGCGCCGGTCGATCCGTCGCTTCAGGAGCAGTGCGCTGCGCCCTCGCCAGACGAGGGGGTCACGGATACCGAGCGCCTCGCCGGCTCCGAGCTCCAGCACCTGCAGCGAGCGCCGTTGGGGACGGAACACCGGCTGGCGACCTCCGGTATGGAGCGCCCGTAGCCCTGCCACCAGCACCGGCGCCGCCCGCACCCCGTAGACGCCGAGGTTCGGGAGCGGCCGGGGGAGGAAGTGGGCACCGTCGCCGACGGCGAACACCTCGGGGTGGCCCGGATGCTGCAGGGTCGCCAGGGTCGGGATCCCCCGCGCGCCCCCCAAGCCGAGCTCGGCCAGCACCGGCGGCGCGACCAGGCCGGTGGCCAGCACCACCAGGTCCACGGACTGGAGCTGTCCGTCCACCTCGAGGTGGTCCGCAGCCACCGCATCGACCGAGACGCCGCCGACCAGGTGGATCCCGCGCTCGGCCAGGGCGGCAGCGGCGAGGCGGGCGGCCCGGGCGGGGGCAGCGGTGAGCAGCCGGGGTCCGCGGCCGTACAACGACACCTCGGCGTCGGGACCGAGCCGGACCGCGATCGTGGCGGCGAGCTCCACCCCGCTCGCGCCGCCACCGACCACCGCGACGCGGCCTGGGCGTGGTGCGCCGCTCAGCTCGGCCAGGCGGCTCCGCAGCCGCGCCAGACCGGTCAGTGGCTTGGTCACGGTGACCTCCCCGGCGACGGCCGGAGGGCCGGTGCGGCTGACGCTGCCCACGTTGAAGGACACGGCCGTGTAGGGGTACCAGGACCCGTCGTCTGCGCGGATCCCGCGGCCCGGCAGGTCGATGGCGTCCACCAACCCGTCATGGTGCGTGACCCCGTGACGGGCGGCGAGGGCAGCGACGTCGATGGTGCCCTCCGACTCCGCCACCAGCCCTGCCGCGATCGGTGACGCGAGCCCGGAGTAGCGGAAGGTGCCCGGGGCGATGACGCTCAACTCGACACCCGCGGCCCGTAGGTCGTCGGCTCGGCGCAGCACCTCGAGGTGGGCGTGGCCAGCGCCCACCAGCACGACGTGCCCGCGCCGCCCGCTCACCACGAGGACCCGGCCGGTACCAGCCAGACGGCCTCCGCCGGGACCTCCAGCGTGACGGCCGCGCCGGCACCGAAGGCGGCGAGCTCCGCGCTCGGTGCCTCCACGGTGAGCTCGTGGCCGTCGATGGTCACGGTGACACGGGTCCGGGTGCCGAGGTAGCGCGCGGCCGCCACCCTGCCGACCAGCAGGCCGCGCTCGGATCGCACCTGATCATCGGCCCCCGACCCGCTGTCCGTGACGGCCGCTGCGGCGCGGAGCCGCAGCCGGTCACGGCGCAGGACCACCTCGACGTCGGCCCCCGCCGCCCCGAGCGCCCCGCCGACTCCGCTCGGCCCGTCCGCGCCGACCACTCCGCCGGAGCCGCCGTCCCCCGGTCCCGACACCCCTGAGGGGAGGGGCAGGGGACCGATCGGGCTCATCACCCGGTCCCGCATCCGACGGCCGGGTAGGACCTCGGTGGCTCCGATGAACCGGGCCACCTCCCCGGTCGCAGGACGTTCGACCACGTCGCGGGGTCCGGCGTGCTGGTGGAGCCGGCCGTCGAGCAGGACCGCGAGGCGGTCACCGAACGC
>SL_8KL_010_SEDDRAFT_10000668_pt1 | contig 30058 bp, 25 predicted proteins | sample SodLakKL_010_SED_4_FD_11160 | JGI IMG/M metagenome (IMG submission 11160) | reverse complement strand
AAGTAGTACACTAAAACATGAAAACAATGGTACAAATTGAGAACTTAAGTTTTGGTTATACAAAGAAGCAAACTTTGTTTGACCAGCTTGAAATGCAACTTGAACCCGGCAATATATACGGGTTGCTGGGCCGCAATGGGGCAGGGAAGACCACTTTGCTGAAAGTCATTGCAGGCCTGGTTTTTCCCCGCGGAGGTATTTGCCGGGTTGAAGGCTTTGAGTCGAGAAAAAGAATCCCCGCATTTTTGGAGGACATTTGTTTTATTCCGGAAGAATACCATTTGCCTTCCATCCGAATCCATCGCTTTATTTCGCTCAACGCCCCATTTTATAAACGCTTTGATCATGAAAAGATGGACTGGTTGCTGAAGGAGTTTCAGTTGCTTCGCGAACAGAAGCTCAATCAGCTTTCATTTGGTCAGAAAAAGAAATTCCTGCTCGCTTTCGGGTTGTCAACCTCAGCCCGGCTTTTGCTGATGGATGAACCAACCAACGGACTGGATATTCCTTCAAAGAGTCAGTTTCGCCGGGTCATTGCAGCTTCATTGACCGAAGATCAGAGTGTCATCATTTCCACTCACCAGGTCCGTGACCTGGAAAGCCTCATTGATCCCATCATTATTATTGATGAAGGCAGGATTATTTTTCAGCAGGATGTGGCCGGCATAACGGCCTCCCTGTCGTTTGAAGTGCTTCCTGAGATCAGGGAGAACCGCCAGCCCATTTATTATGAAGAAGGACTGGGAGGTTTCCCGGCCATCCTGCCAAATATTGATCAGAAAGATACCAGAATGGACCTGGAGTTATTGTTTAACGGAGTGGTATCCAATCCGAAAAAAGTGAATCAGGCATTTAAAGCTTAATACCATGGAAGCAAATAACATATTGAATATCAAGCGTTTGTATTTATTTGTCAGAAGACAGGTTCTGTCAAATTCAGGCAGTTGGCTGGTCGCTTTCGGCGGGATTGCCGGTGTCTTGCTCGTGATTTCCCTCCTGGTGGCCCATTTTCAGCCACAGAACCTTTCCGGCATGACCGGACTTTATTTTTCCGTCTTATTCGTGGGCGGATATGTTTTTACCGCCGGTATTTTCAACGAACTGCACAATCCACAGAAAAGCTATCAGTTCCTGACATTGCCGGTATCCGCTACCGAACGGCTGCTGGGAGGATGGTTGCTGACCGGAATTATTTTCCCGGTTTTCGGAGTACTTGCCATGAGTCTGATAGTGTTGCTGGCCAATCTGGTGATGAACTTTACCCTTGATGTAACTCCATTCCAGAGCGTTTTTTCCCCACAAAGCTTTACAGCGCTGAAAGTTTACGTTGTCACACAATCTGTTTTTTTGCTGGGGGCTGCCTATTTCAGAAAAAACAATTTTCTGAAGACCATACTTGCCCTCTTCATCATATCGGTGGTTGTACAGATTGTCGTTGTAACAACTGCCTGGGCTTTGTTCTCACCATTCACTGACGGAGGGGACGGTCTCAATATCGGACCCGAGCATTTGTCGCCCCGCATGGAGGCATTCTTTACAAATTACATCCCCACCATCGCAAGGGTGGTTTTCTGGTACCTTACCATACCGTTTTTTCTTATCACAACCTGGTTTAGTTTAAAAGAAAGGCAGGTGTAATTATGGAATTTAATGATAGTCAGGCAATTTACCTGCAGATTGCGGATTATTTCTGCGGGCGCATTCTGAAGAAGCAATGGAAGGAAGGGGAGAAGATCCCTTCCATCCGGGAAACTGCTGTGCAGGTGGAGGTGAATCCCAACACTGCCATGCGGACATTCAGCTTCTTGCAGGAAAAAGGCATTATCTACAACAAACGTGGCATCGGGTATTTTGTCGCGGAAGACGGGTACCGTAAAACCCTGGAGTTTAAAAAGGAGAGCTTCATTAAGGAAGAGCTCCCAAAGGTCTTTCAGACCATGGACGTGCTGAAGATGCGTACGGAGGATCTTGAAAACTATTACCACAAATACCAGAAATCCAAAGAAAACAGTCATTAAACAACCAAGCAATGAAGACAACAAACAGAATCCTGGGCATCACCCTGGCAATATTTCTGATGGCAATGATCGCTATGCTGGTATTCATCAGAACCCAGATATCTCATGATATGGTCAGGGTTGAAGGTCGCGGTGAAGTAAAAAGCGAGTTGCGTGATTTACCTGCCTTTAACAGTGTGTCAGTATCCGGGAACCTTGTTTTGCATTTGGAACAGGATGAAAGCCGGGAGGTTAAAGTCAAGGCCGCTGAAAATATTCTTGAACTCGTAATAGCAGAAGTGAAAAACGGCAAACTGGATTTATATCTGGAACGGCCGGTTATGCAGCATGATCAGGTGGAGGTGTATATCAGCCTTCCTGAACTTGAAGAGTTGGTGGTTTCGCGCGGGGCCCAGGCTTACGCGGAAAACCCCTTAACAGCAGAGAATTTATCGCATACGCTTCAGGCTGGGGCAAAAAGTGAATTAAATTTGCAGGTCGGGTTTTTTGACATTAAAGCTCAGGCCGGTGCTGTCGCCCACTTGAAGGGGAGGGCAAACAGAATGAATATTTCCAGTACGGCCGGAGCCATCATATATGCCGGCAAACTGCTGGTGGATAATTGTCACATAGATGCCAGTGCCGGGTCTTTGAATTACCTTCACGTTAAAGGAAGTTTGTCCGGTCGTGCACGGTACGGAGCCCTGGTTCATGTGGAAGGAGATCCCGATATGGGTGACTACCACAGCCGTCATGATGTGCAATATGAAGCTACAGAAAACGGTTATTCAGTTGTTTACAGATAAAATTCACCAGGAATAGATCAGCTGATGAATTGGTTGCCTGTAGAGTAAATGGCAGGTATCAAATAAGCAAAAATAGTGATAGGTAGATACGTAAAGGGATTTTTCCGCAGGTGGCTTTTTCGGGCCGGGCTTGATCTTACCAAAAATATGAGATATGATCGCCTGACCATGAAGATCATGCGAAAGGTGATCCATCCCGGGGCAAATTGCCTGGATGTGGGGAGCCATGAGGGAGATGTCCTCCAAAAGTGCATTGATTTGGCTCCGCATGGCCGGCACTTCGCTTTTGAACCCATTCCTGCGTACTTTGAGCGTTTAAAACGTGAATACGACGGGCGTGCAACCATATTGCCCTTTGCCCTGGCAGATGAATCCGGCAGAACAGAATTTCAGTTTGTACGCAATGCACCCGCTTATAGCGGCTTAAGAAGGAGAAAATATGCGGTACAATCACCGGATATCAGCCGGATTGATGTGGATGTCCGCAGGCTTGATGATGTCATACCTGAAGACCTGCAGACCGACTTCATTAAAATTGATGTGGAAGGTGCCGAATTTCAGGTCATAAAAGGAGGCAAGAACCTGATAAAAAGATGTGCGCCAGTGATTGTATTCGAATTTGGTCTTGGAGCCAGTGATTATTATGGTTCAGGCCCGGATGACCTGTACCATTTGCTGGTTGACGATTGCGGGCTTAAAATCTCATTGCTGAAATCTTTTCTTGGCGATGACCCGCCTTTAACGCAGGAACAGTTCAGGCAACATTACCATCAAAAAGCTGAGTATTATTTTGTTGCCCATCCCTGAAAGGATTACCCCGGACTGCTTTTACGCATCACCCCGGATTGTTTTTTCTGTATTGGTTGAAAATCTTATTGGTTGAAAATCTGTTATTTCCGGCTTATAACCTGTAATTACCGGCTTTCCTGGATTATAGTCCGTGTTTTGAAATACCCCTCTTTTGTTACATAATTAATATTATGTAAAGTAAAGCATCAGAAAAGAAGGCGGGGTATCTCCCCGCCCACTTTATGTATCAATTACTGTTGTTGTTGTTCCTGAATCTGTTCCACTTCTTCTTCCCCGAAATACCTCATGTAAATCTCCTCCATCTCCTGCAATTTTTCAGTCTGTTCTGTCCGTGCGTATAGTTCTACAAGAGAAATAATCACGGTTTCGTAACTCGGATCATCTTCATCAATCATCTCTTTGGCCTGTTCCAGGTAAGGCTGGGCCTCCAGCCATACTTCCCGGAATTCTTCGGCATCTTCTTCATACTGGGCAAAGTCATGGGTCTCCCGCAACCTTTCATCTGCTGCCTCAAAAATTCCAATTCCCCGGTTAAAGTGGAGAACCCCGAGGTTGTAAATGGCATCAAAATAGTCAGGCTTCAGTTCGATGGCCTTTTCATAAGCTTGTACTGCTTCTTCATAGGCAAAATCCCTTTCTTCCCGAGAGTACATGGTATCCTGAGCCATTCTGTCATAGTTGGCCCCGAAGGCAAAATACAAATTGGGGTTTTCAGGATCCTTTTCGATGGCCAGATCCAGGACATCCCTGGCCTGTTCCACGTCGCCGGTGAAAATGTGAATGTTTGCCTCAGCAAAGATCAGGTCAAGGTCATCGGGATATAGTTCACGTCCTTCCTGTACATATTTGGTAGCATCCAGTGTGTCGCCCTGGAACATGGCGATGGAACTCATGGAACTGTAAAGGAAGGGCTCGTCGTACTCCATGTCTCTTAATTGAAGGTAGAGGTCCATGGCGCGGTCGTAATCGTGACCAAGTTCTGCAGNCAGGGCTGCATTGTACAGTGTGGTGGTGTCCGGTGACTCAAAAGATTCCGAAAGCTTGTACGAGCGCAGGAAGTAGTCACTGGCAGGACCCCAGTCTTCGGCCTGATAGGCTTCCACACCTTCATTGAAGGTCAGCTCTGACATCACCAGCAATGCCTGCTGAATGTCGAGAACGTGAACTCCTTCCTCATCGAGTTCTTCTGCCCTTTTTAAAGCCTCATCTGCTACACTTACAGGGTTCTCTGCCAGTGCACGGATCTCGGGATCTTCTGAAAGAGCAATTTCCATGTACACACGAGACTTAACAATCCAGGCTTCCGGATCGTTCTGTGCTTCCTCCATTTCCATGGCCTCGGTAATGTGTTCAAGCGCAGCCTGTACATTTCCCCTGTTCAGGTTGCTGTCAGCGCGCCGGATTTCCCTGCCCTGGGCTGAGCAACCGGCGTGGGCCACAACGATGAGTGCCAGAAAAACAAAGAATAATGTTCTTCTCATTGGGAATATCAGTTTCATTGGAATAGGTTTTTGTTAAAAAAGCGTTTTTTTTCAAAAGAAAAAATGATGATGATGGATTTATTATGACAAAATTAGGAATAATTTCACACAAAACAAGCTATTCTTCTTCAGAGCCAGCTGCGCCGGTTTGGTTTTCCGGGGTACTTTCCTCGCCCTCAACGTCTCCATTGAGTGCCTTCTCCTGTACCTTTGTAATGGCGGCAATGGTGTCATCTTTGCGAAGCGAGATCAGTTTTACACCCTGGGTTGCACGTCCCATTTGCCGGAGCTCATTGACCTCCAGCCGAATGGTAATCCCGGATTTATTGATGATCATCAACTGATCATTGTCTGCCACATTTACCAGTGCCACAAGTTCTCCGGTTTTGTCTGTTACCTGCATGGTTTTAACCCCTTTGCCTCCCCTGTTGGTAATTCTGTATTCGGAGAGTGTAGAGCGTTTTCCGTATCCCCTTTCACTGACAACAAGCACAGAGCTTTCGGGGTTTTCAACACAAACCATGCCAATGACCTCGTCAGACGGACCGGCAAGGGTGATTCCCTTTACTCCTGCGGCATTACGGCCAATGGCCCGGACACTGTCTTCCTTAAACCGTATGGCTTTCCCGCTCCGCAGCCCGAGCAGGATTTCATTTTCTCCGTTGGTCAGGCAGGCCTCAATGAGCTCATCTCCTTCCCTGATGTTGATGGCGATAATACCGTTGGCGCGGGGGCGGCTATAGGCGGCCAGGCTGGTTTTCTTGATCACCCCCTTTTTGGTACAGAGAATGATGAAGTTCTCCCGGGTATATTCCTGGTCTGTCAGATCCCTGACATTCACAAAAGCCTTGATCCGGTCGTCCGACGGAATATTGATCAGATTCTGAATGGCCCTTCCCTTTGAAGTCTTTGTTCCTTCAGGGATCTCAAACACACGCATCCAGAAGCATTTTCCCTGTTCTGTAAAAAAGAGCAGGTAATTGTGGTTGGAGGCCACAAACAGGTGTTCCACAAAATCATTGTCCCGGGTTACAGAGCCTTTACTGCCCCTGCCTCCCCTGCTCTGGGTCCGGAATTCCGACAACAGGGTTCGCTTGATATATCCAAGGTGTGAAATGGTAATGACCACATCCTCATCCGGTATGGTATCTTCAATGCGAAAATCATTGGCCGTGTACTCAATTTCTGTCAGCGTCTTGTCGCCGAAACGCTCTTTCATTTCAAGCAACTCATCCTTGATAATGGACATCCTTAAGGTAATGTCTTCAAGTACCGACTTCAGGTATTCGATCTTTTGCAGCAAATCGTCATATTCCTTCTGTATCTTACCCCTTTCAAGCCCGGTGAGTCGCTGCAACCGCATGTCCAGTATGGCTTTTGCCTGAACCTCTGACAGGTCGAACTTCTCCATTAAGCCGGTTCTGGCTTCATCGGGTGTCTGGGAAGCCCGGATCAATGCAATCACCTCGTCGATGTTATCCAGGGCCACAAGCAGTCCCTGCAATATGTGGGCCCGCTTCTCTGCTTCACGGAGGTCATATTCGGTCCGCCTGGTAACTACGTCATGGCGGTGATCCACGTAATGCCTGATCAATTCTTTCAGGTTGAGCAACTGGGGCCTGCCGTTGACCAGGGCAATGCTGTTGACACTGAAGGCAGTCTGCAGTGCGGTGTGCTGATAGAGTCGGTTCAGCACCACATTGGGGACTGCGTCCCTGCGAAGCTCATAAACAATCCGGAGTCCGCTCCTGTCTGATTCATCCCTGATATCGGTAATTCCTTCAATTTTTTTCTCATTCACAAGGTCGGCAGTCCGCCGGATCATTTCGGCTTTGTTGACCTGGTAAGGAATAGAGGTGACCACAATGGCTTCCTTGCTGTCACTGATATTTTCCACGGTGGCCTCTCCCCTGACAACAATCCGGCCACGACCGGTATGGTAGGCATCCTTTACACCTTCATGCCCGTAAATAAGCCCTCCGGTGGGGAAATCCGGGCCCTTGATGTGTTGCATCAGCTCATCAATGGTGATGTCGTTGTTGTCAATATACGCCACTGTGCCATCGATCACTTCACTGAGATTGTGTGGCGGGATATTGGTGGCCATCCCTACGGCAATCCCCGAAGAACCATTGACCAGCAGGCTGGGGATTTTGGCGGGCAATACGGTGGGTTCTTTCAGCGTATCATCGAAATTGAGCTGAAAATCCACGGTTTCCTTGTCAATGTCGGCCAGCATCTCTTCGGCGATCCGCTGCATTCTTGCTTCGGTGTAACGCATGGCTGCCGGACTGTCACCATCTATACTGCCATAATTACCCTGACCGTCCACAAGTGGGTAACGAAGAGACCAGTCCTGTGCCATCCTGACCATGGCATCATACACAGAACTGTCACCGTGGGGATGATATTTACCAAGCACCTCCCCTACTATTCTGGCAGACTTTTTGTACGGTCTGTTACTGAGTGTCCCGAGTTCATACATACCAAACAACACCCTTCGATGCACCGGTTTCAATCCGTCCCGTACATCAGGAAGGGCCCTTGAAACAATTACAGACATGGCATAGTCGATATATGCCGTCTTCATCTGTTCCTCAATATCAACTTTTAATACCGTTTCTTCTGACATGCTGAAAATCAATAAATTTTATATGGGGAATATGGGAAATTTCGAACACACGAAAATACGCTTTTTTTCCTTAACTGCGTCATTTTTTTGCATCCGGAGAATCCGCCGGATTCCAACAATTGCAGTTAATTATTGTTAATTGGATGTAGTTGGTTTTTGCTTTTTGTTTAATATTGTATTTGAATAAATTTTGAACTTAAATTGAATATGGAAGCTAAATTTTCTCCGGTAGTCAAAGATGTCATTACCTATAGTCGTGAAGAGGCCCTTCGAAATGGCAACGATTATATTGGTATTGAGCACTTTATGCTGGGTCTGATACGTGAAGGAGAAAACCTCGCCATACAGGTACTGTCACAACTTGGAATCGATCTTGATCAATTAAAGCGCTCCATTGAACAGGCAATCCGGGGGCAGTCACCGCGTAACCGTAACATTGAAAACATTCCCCTCGTGAAACAAGCCGAGCGGGTATTGAAAATCACCTATCTGGAAGCCAAATTGTTCAACAGCGATCTGATCGGAGCTGAGCATTTGCTGTTGTCTATCCTCAAGGATCAGGACAACCTTGGTACGCGGCTGCTTAATCAGCAAGGGGTTGATTATCAAATAATTAAAGAAGAGCTGGATGTCATGAGGAGTGAGTTTAAAGATGAACCGCCTCCAAAAGATGTTCGCGATGAACTGTCGCCCAGTGAAGAAGATGATCCTTCAGAAGGGGGTTTTGGAAGCTCCATGAAAAAAGGGGGCGAAAAATCCAGCACTCCCGTCCTCGACAACTTCGGCCGCGATCTTACTTTCGCAGCTGAGGAAGGTCGTCTTGACCCGGTGGTAGGAAGGGAAAAAGAACTGGAAAGAATTGCCCAGATCCTCTCCCGTCGCAAGAAGAACAACCCCATTCTGATTGGTGAACCAGGTGTCGGTAAATCTGCCATTGCAGAGGGCCTTGCCATGCGTATCGTAGACAGGAAGGTTTCGCGCGCCCTTTTCAACAAGCGCATTGTAACCCTGGATATCGCCTCCCTGGTAGCAGGAACCAAGTACAGGGGCCAGTTTGAAGAGCGCATGAAGGCCCTGCTCAATGAACTGGAGAAGAACCCCAACGTGATCCTTTTCATCGATGAGCTGCATACCATTGTGGGTGCGGGCGGTGCCAGCGGATCGCTGGATGCATCCAATATGTTCAAACCCGCCCTTGCACGCGGGGAGATTCAGTGTATCGGTGCCACCACCATGGATGAGTACAGGCAGCACATTGAAAAAGACGGTGCCCTGGAAAGGCGTTTTCAGAAGATCATCATTGATCCGACCACGGCGGAGGAAACCATTGAGATCTTGAATAACATCAAATCTAAATATGAAGATCACCATCTGGTGAATTATTCAGAAGATGCCATTAAGGCCTGCGTTTACCTCACAGATCGTTATGTCAGTGATCGTTATCTGCCAGACAAGGCCATTGACGCCCTGGATGAAGCCGGGTCGCGTGTGCACATAACCAATATCCGGGTTCCGGATGCCATTGTAAAGGTTGAAGAGCAGATCGAAAAAGTCAGGGAAGAAAAAACCGCCGCCATCAAAAGCCAGAAATACGAGCAGGCGGCCAAATTCCGTGATCAGGAGAGGGAATTGATGGATCAGCTGGATGCAGAAAAAAAGAAATGGGAAGAAGAGTCACGCCTCAATCGCGAACTGGTTTCGGATCAGAATGTGTCTGAAGTGGTGTCCATGATGACAGGAGTGCCTGTTCAGCGCATTGCAATGAATGAGAGTGAACGTCTGATCAATATGGAGCAGGATCTGGAGAAAAGTGTGGTCGGACAGCAGGATGCAATTAAGAAAATTGTCAAGAGTATCCGGCGGAATCGCGCAGGTCTCAAGGATCCTGCAAAACCCATCGGTTCGTTTATTTTCCTTGGCCCCACGGGTGTCGGTAAAACCCACCTGGCCAAGGTGCTGTCGCACCACCTGTTCGATACGGACGATGCCATCATCCGCATCGATATGAGCGAGTATATGGAAAAATTTGCCGTCAGCCGGCTTGTGGGGGCTCCTCCCGGCTATGTCGGCTATGAAGAGGGTGGGCAACTTACTGAAAAAGTACGCCGCAAGCCTTATTCCGTATTGTTGCTGGATGAAATTGAAAAAGCACACCCTGACGTTTTTCACCTGTTGCTGCAGATGCTTGATGACGGGCAGCTGACTGACAGCCTGGGACGCCGTGTGGATTTCAAGAATACCATTATCATCATGACCTCCAACATCGGATCCCGCCAGCTTAAGGATTTCGGCATGGGCGTGGGTTTCAATACACCTGCACGTCAGGCTGCTTCAAAAGAGTATACGCAAAGTGTCATTGAAAATGCACTGAAGAAAACCTTTGCCCCCGAGTTTCTGAACCGGGTTGATGATGTGGTTATCTTTGATTCGCTGATGAAAGAGCATATCTTCAGGATCATTGATATTGAACTGCGAAAGCTGTTTAAGCGGATTGATGACCTTGGATATCATATCAAACTTACCGATGCGGCCAAGGAATACATTGCAGAAAAGGGATGGGATCCTTCTTTCGGTGCAAGACCTTTAAAGCGTTCAATCCAGAAATATCTTGAGGATCCGCTTGCCGAAGAGATCATCCGGACAAAAATCAAAGCCGGAGATACCTTGCAGGTGGATTATAAGAAAAAAGAGGATCAGATCACCGTAGAAGTGATTCCTGCTGGTTCTGACAAGGGAAAAGAAAAAACCAAATCCGCTGCCCCGCAGAAAAAAACTGCAGATCAGGCGGATCAGGAAGAGCAGAAAAGCAGTTGATCTGCTGACTCAGACATATACCAAAAAAAGGCTGACTCATAAAAGAGCCAGCCTTTTTTTTGGTATATGGTTAAGCCGGGGCTATTTCTCTACTTTATAGTTTCCGAGCTCCTTTTCCTCAAAACCCTTAATATAGGTTTCCTTTGCCTTGTTTTCAGAGGATCCGTGGCGGATAAATATTTCTGTGGACTTTCTGAAACTGCTGTCTCTGTGTGTGTCGTGCAGCAGGAGGTAGCCCATGATAATATGGCCCGCCATCTCAACAAGCCGTCTTGCATGAAAATCTGTCAGCTCGTCATTCTTTTTCTCCTGAACGTATGTGACAATGCTTTCATACTGTTCTGTCATGTCCTGAAGGAGGTGTTTCAGGTACTCAAATTCGGGTTGAACATCCATCTCCTCATATTGCCTCATCAGCGAAAGGAAGGTGCCGTTTGAGACACCACGTATGGCTGCCACCACCTGAAGTTGCGAAGTACCTTCATAAATATTGGTAATCCGTGCATCCCGGTATAGTCTTTCGACCGGGAAGTCTTTCATATAACCTGCTCCTCCGTGGATCTGAAGGGAGTCATAAGCAACCTGGTTGCAATACTCACTGGCAAACAGTTTCAGCAGCGGGGTGAGCACATCTGCGATTCGCTGGTGCATTTTCAGCTCTTTCCGCTCTTCGGGTTCCAGGCGCCGCTCCTCCTGGAGGTGTGCGTATGATTTGTAAATGTCCACATATCTGGTGGTCTCGTAAAGCAGGCTTCTGGCAGCATCGGTTTTTGCCCGCATGTTGGCAAGCATTTCATACACCGCAGGGAACTGAATGATGGGCTTGTCAAACTGCTCTCTTTCATGGGCATATTTCAGGGCTTCACGGTAAGCTGCTTCTGCGATACCTACAGACTGGGCTCCCACACCCAGGCGTGCAGAATTCATCAGGGACATCACGTATTTGATCAGCCCCATTTTTCTGTCACCGATCAGCAATGCCGGAGCATCTTTAAATACCAGCTCGCATGTGGGAGAGCCCTTGATCCCGAGTTTGTTTTCTATACGCCTTACTTTGACGGCTTTATCCTTGCGGTCATAAAGGAACAGTGACAACCCGCGTCCGTCTGAGGTATTTGGTTCTGAACGGGCCAGCACCAGGCTGATATCTGCATCACCGTTGGTGATAAACCGTTTGACGCCGTTGAGTTTCCATTCTCCGGTTGATTCGTCCTGGGTTGCTTTCAGCTGTACAGCCTGCAGGTCACTGCCTGCATCAGGTTCGGTCAGGTCCATGGCAGCTGTGGCCCCCTTATTGAATCTTGGCAAAAACTCGTTCCTGATTTCCTCGCTGGCAAATTCGTGGATTGTTTCCGCACAGTCCTGCAATCCCCAGATGTTTGCAAAACCTGCATCAGCCCGGGAAACCAGCTCTGCAGCGATTACATAAGGCACCATGGAAAAGTTGAGTCCGTCGTATTTTCTGGGCAAAGACATCCCGATGAGCCCTGCCTTGGTCAGTTTTTCAAGATTCTGGGCTGTTCCGGGTGCGTAGACCACTTCATTGTCGACAAGTTTGGGGCCGAAAGTATCCACAAGTTCTGCGTTCGGTGCAATGGTCTCCCCGCAGATCTCCCCGACAATTTCAAGTACTTTGTCGTAGTTATCCAATGCATCTTCGAAATCGGCAGGTGCATAATCATATTTATCCTTGTCGGCGTAATCGTTTTCCTTAAGCCGGATGATCTTTTTCATCAGGGGGTGCTGCAGATGAAATGCTAAACCTGGGTTGTCTGTATAAAAATTAGCCATTGTATTTCCTGATTTTACTTGGTATTTTGCTTGTAAAACTTGATCATTTTGGGAATGATGTCCTCAATATTTCCGATGATGGAATAGTCGGCAAGTTCATTGATGGGTGCTTTGGGATCATTATTGATGGCAATGATCTTGGCCGATTCGCTCATGCCGGCAGTATGCTGAACGGCACCGGATATGCCGCAGGCGATGTAAAGCTTGGGTCTGACGGTTACACCGGTTTGACCAACCTGACGTTCGTGATCTGCAAAACCGGCATCAACTGCAGCCCTTGATGCTCCCACTTCTCCGCCCAGCACATCTGCCAGTTCGTACAACAGTTCAAAGTTTTCTTTTGAACCGACGCCGTAGCCCCCTGAAATAATAACCGGAGAAGCCTTGATGTTGATTTTTTTCTTCTCCATGTGTCGTTCCAGGATCCTGACCGGGAACAACTCATCTGTGAGCACTTCATCTGTTTTAATGGTTTTCAGACTTCCCTTGTGGGCTTTATCGGAAATTTCACGTTTCATCACCCCTTCCCTGACGGTGGCCATCTGGGGCCTGGTATCGGGATTGATAATGGTGGCAATGATATTCCCTCCGAATGCAGGGCGGATCTGGTAAAGCAGATTTTTATACTCTTTTCCGGATTTATTGTCTTTGTGATCTCCAAAAACCAGGCTTGTACAGTCAGCGGTCAGGCCGCATTTCATTTTGGATGCCACGCGTGGTGCCAGATCACGACCAACTGAAGTTGCCCCGAAAAGAGCGACCTCCGGTTTGATCTTCTTAAACAGATCTACTACCAGATGTGCATGAGCAAGGGTTGTATATGGAGCAAGCCTTTTGTCGTCTGCCACATGAAGAACATCTACACCGTACGGGTATATCTCCTTTTCAATGCCTTTCAGGTTATGCCCGATCACTGCGGCTTCCAGCTTGCAACCAAGTTCATTGGCCAGTTTACGTCCTTTCGTCAGCAACTCAAGGCTGACGTCCGCCACCTGACCCTCATCTATTTCGCAATAAACAAATATATTATGCATGTTTCCAGATTTTTCAGTTTTGATGGTTTGATTAGCCTACAACATGACTGTCGATGAGATCTTTCATCAACCGGTCAATGTCATTGTCTTCGGATGAGAGAACAATGGATTCCTTGGCGGCAAAAACAACGTTTTCAATCTTTTTCACTTTGGTGGGTGATCCGGAAAGGCCCAGCTGTTCCTCACCTGCTTCAATGTCGGCTACACCCCATTCATCAATCTGCAGATAGGGCTTGTTATTGAGCATTTCCGTATAATCTTTTGTTTCTTCCTGCAGTTCGGAAATGGTACGTGCATGCTTATATTTCATCAGAAGTTTGGCATTGCGGGGCCTGCAATTTGCGGCTGAGCTGTGTACCGTGACCAGGGCCGGCAGCGGCGTGGAAACTGTTTCTACCCCCCTTTCCAGTCTGCGCTGAATGCTGACTTCTTTGTTTTTGATCTCAGTGAACTTTTCTGTGTAGGTTACCTGCGGAAGATCCAGCTTTTCTGCCACTTGCGGGCCTACCTGGGCAGTATCACCATCAATGGCCTGCCTCCCTGCAATCACCAGATGAAAGGGAGCCAGTTTTTTAACTGCCAGAGAAAGTACATAAGAAGTTGCCAGGGTGTCAGAACCTGCAAATTTGCGGTCAGTGATCAGGTAGCCTTTGTCTGCTCCGCGATAAAGTGCTTCCCGGATAATATTGGCTGCCCGTGGAGGGCCCATGGTCAAAATGATGACCTCGGCATCTTTGCGTTCTTCTTTGATCAGTAAAGCCTGCTCCAGGGCATGCAGGTCCTCCGGGTTAAAAATTGCCTCAAGTGCACCCCGGTTTACCGTACCGTCCGCCTTCATAGCATCTTTACCCACATTACGGGTATCCGGCACCTGTTTTGCCAGAACAATAATTCGGAAGCTCATGTAGTTTATTTTTTACAGAATAAAATGTTGAAAAAATATCCGGCAAAGATATAAAATATTGAGAAATCCCCCTGTCTTGCCGGTTCCCGCCACTTAATCAATGTTCATCATGATTTTCGTGGCAGTCTCCCTGGCACACAAAGCAATCATCAATCAGTTTATCTGAAATTCCCATGGTGGAATACCCCCCGTCGTGGAAAATGTTTTGCATGGTTATCTTCCTGGTCAGGTCTGAGAACATGGCGATACAGAAGTCTGCACAGTCTTCTGATGAACTGTTTCCCAGTGGTGACATGCAGTGGGAGAAATTGTAGAAACTGTTGAACCCCTTTACGCCGGTACCGGCACTTGTAATGGTGGGTGATTGGGATACGCTGTTGACCCTGACCTTTCTTTTTTTTCCGTAATGATACCCAAAGCTTCTGCAAATGGACTCCAGCATTGCTTTGGCCTGGGCCATATCGTTGTAAGTGGAAAACGTACGCTGTGCTGCAATGTAACTCAAAGCCACCACTGAACCCCATTCGTTGATGGCATCCATTTTATAGGCAACGCTGAGGATCTTATGCAGTGAAATCGCAGAAACATCCAGGGTCTTGGACAGATAATTGTAATCCAGGTCTGTATAATGCAATCCTTTTCTTACATTGGGCGACATGCCCACCGAATGGAGTATGAAATCTGCTTTTCCGGAGAATATTTCCTGGCTTTTCCTGAATAGATCCTCAATTTCGTCCACCTTTGTGACATCAGCGGCAATGACTTCACTCCGGGTTTTTTCAGCAAGCTGATGGATATCACCCTTTCTGATGGCGATCGGTGCATTGGACAATACCAGTTCTGCACCGTATTCATGGGCTTTTTCAGCGACTTTCCAGGCAATGGAGCTGGTATTCAGAGCGCCAAAAATAATCCCCTTTTTACCATGTAAAAGATCAGATTTCATACCATTAAGTATTTAATTATTTAATTGTTTGTCTTTTGTAAAGATAAGCTCTTTGGCTGTTTCTACCATTACCCGGGAGGGTTTTTCTCCACCCAGCATCTTGGCAACCTCATCAATACGTCCTTCCTTGCTGAGTTGCCTGAGGTAGGTGTTGGTCTGCCCGTTTTCCACTGTTTTGTATACAAGGAGGTGAGTGTCTCCCCTGGAGGCGATCTGCGGAAGATGGGTAATGGCGATGACCTGCATGGTATCGGACATATGCTGCAATATGTTTGCCACCCGTGTGCTTGTTTCGCCGGAGATGCCCGTGTCAATTTCATCGAATATGATCGTAGGCAGCAGCATTTTCTGTGATATCATGCTTTTGATACTGAGCATAAACCTGGAAAGTTCACCTCCTGAGGCCACGCTGGAAAGATCCTGCAGCTTCCCTCCCACATTGGCATTGAACAAAAAGCCAATGTGGTCTTTTCCGTGCCTTGAGAAATGTTCAAGGGGCTTTCTTGCAATTTTAAAACGGGCACCTGGCATCCCCAGGTCTTTCAAAAGACCCAGTACTTCTTTTTCAATCTCAGGAATGGCCCTGGCCCGCCCTTCAGCTATGTCTTTTGCCCTTATTTCAAGTTCTTTGGCAATCTGGCGGATCTGCTGTTTCTGGTTATTGATTTTTTCTTCAAGGCTATCGGTTTCTTCAATTTTAGCCCGGTACTGATCCCTTACCTCAAGCAGCTCTTTTATGTCAGTTGCATTGTGCTTCAGCATCAGTTTGTTGATCTGATCCAGCCTTTCCTCAATCAGTTTTGCCTGGTCAGGGTCATGCACAACTGTATCGCTGAGTGATGACAGTTCAGACGCAATATCTTTTACTTCAATCAGAACTGAGTTCAGGCGCTCTGCCAGTTGGGTGTAGTCTGTTCCATAAGCCTCCATTGATCTTAACAGTGAGGTGGCCTCATTGAGCTGATCGTGTATGTTTATTTCGGACTGTTGCAGCAGATACAAGGCTTTTTCCAGCTTATATCCAATTTCTTCCGCATTGCGCAAAACAGCCATCTCTTCTTCATTTCTGCGATATTCTTCCGGATCGGGTGCAGCCTGCTCAAGTTCATCAAGCTGAAAACGGTAGTAATCGAGATCTGTCCTGGAATTTCGCTCTTCCGTTTCCAGCTCCTCCAGTTGACGCTGAAAGTCGTTATACCGGTCAAAAAGTCTGCGGTATTCAGCTATTTGATCAAGCTGTTTTGCAAAACTGTCAACTACATCAAACTGGAAAGAGGAAGTCCCCACAAGGAGGCTTTCATGCTGGGAATGGATATCGATAAGTTTTTCAGCAATGGCCTTCATAACGGGAAGTTTGACAGGGGTGTCGTTGATGAAGGCTCTTGATTTTCCCTGGGGGGTGATCTCTCTTCTGAAAAGGGAAAAATCCTCGTAATCAAGGTCGAAAGCGTCAAATGTGTCCTTTACAGGCAGGTCTTTGAGCGAAAAAGTGCCTTCAATGATACATTTTTTATGCAGGTCGCGCAATACACGTGTGTCTGCCCTCTGACCAAGGATGAGAGATAATGCGCCCAGAAGGATGGATTTGCCGGCTCCCGTTTCCCCAGTGATGACGGTAAGGCCTTCACTGAAATCCGCATCAAGTTCCTCAATCAATGCGTAATTCTCAATCAGGAGGTGTTTTAGCATAGGATTGTTGGGGTATTGATAATAAACAAAGATAGCAAACTTTGGACTTATCAATTACCCGAGGCCATCTGACGGTATTTGGAGCTGTTTGAAGGGTCAATTTCCGAGAGGATCTCAATGGCCTGATTCCTCTCAACAGAAGGAGCTTCAGAAAAAAGATTTACCAGCTCATCACTTTTGGCCGAAAGGACAACACGCATCAACAGGCTTCCCGGTCGCTCACGGTGAGCCTGCTGAAGCATTTCAAGCGCCTTCAGCACTTCCCCCCTGGCCAGATCCATGTTATCAGTCATTTTGTCAAAGCCCTGCCTGTGGTACACATACATTGCCTCCCTGATATCCCTGTAAGTGTTGTTAAGGAGGTTTTCTGCAAGCCAGTAGCGGTTGCGCTGGCTTTCGTGCGACTTCCATCCCACCTGGGGGGCATTTTGTCCCTGATTGACAATTTCCTGTGCCTTCTCGAAAAAGGGGGTGCCTCCCATGGGGGCAAATGTATCAAAGTCAAATCCGATTACAATATAGGCGTAAAAGGCCACCACAGATGTCAGGTTCGAAAGGAAAGCATTTTCAGCATATTCCAGTGGCTCATTGTCACGGTAGGTAAATACAAGATCCCTGTCGCGGTGACTGAACACCGGGGAACTGTACGCAGTTTCATATACGGGCCGTCTTGATTGAACCTGAATGGTTGCCCTGTATTCATCACTTCCCTGTTGCTCGTCTATGGTAATCCGCATGGAGGCTTCAATACGCTCCCGTGTCTCCAGCTCGTATTCGGTCCAGTTTGTCTGGTTGACGAATTCGTTCAGCTCGGAACGGAGATTTTGCATGATCTGGCGTTCCCGCTCTGACATACCAGGTGTGGAAATGGAAATCTGGCAATTCAGCTCCTGTGCGGTAATCCCTGACAATGTAAACAAGCCCAGGAATAAAACAATGGAAATATATCTTAGTATTATCATAGGTAACTCTCTACCATGTTGACAATGTCTGCTGCTGCCTTTTGCTTACTCTGTAAAGGATAACGGAAAATTCCCTGCTTATTGTCCATGATTGTAATTTTGTTGGTATCGTGTGCAAACCCGGCACCTTCATCCCTGAGGGAATTAAGCACAATCAAGTCAAGATTCTTTTCATTCAGTTTTTTCAGGGCGTTGGTCTCCTCCTGGTCGGTTTCAAGGGCAAACCCAACCAGCAATTGCTTCTTCTTTTCCTTACCCATTCGGGCCAGGATATCCGTTGTTGGCTGCAGTTCGAGCTGAAGCGGGCTTCCCGGTTTATTTTTTTTGATTTTTCGGGGATGTTGTATGGCTGGTTTGAAGTCGGATACGGCCGCTGCCATGATTGCTGCATCACATTCCGGATAATACTTCATGCATGCCTGCAGCATTTCTTCCGATGAGGTAACCCTGACAAGATGGATGCCGGACGACGACCCGGGCTGAAGGTGGGTCGGGCCCGAAACAAGGTGAACGACAGCTCCCCTGCCTGCAAGTTCTTCCGCCAGGGCGTAACCCATTTTTCCTGAAGAGTGGTTGCCCAGGTATCTGACGGGATCAATTGATTCTCTTGTGGGGCCGGCTGTAACAAGGAATTTCCTGCCGGAAAGGGATGACGCGCCTGTCCTGAGGTAATTATCTACAATGGAAAAAATGTTCTCCGGTTCTTCCATCCGGCCCTTTCCCTCATATCCGCAAGCAAGAAAGCCCTCGGCAGGTTCGATGATCTGCGCGCCCTGCTTTCGCAATTTGTCCATATTTTGCTGCACTGCATCATGGGCATACATTTTGCAGTTCATGGCAGGTGCAATGAAGACCCGGCGGTCGAAGGCCAGCAGGGAAGTTGACAGTGCGTCATCTGCGATGCCATTGGCTAATTTACCAATGATATTGGCAGTGGCCGGAGCTACGACAAATACATCACCCCAGTCGGTGAGGGAAACATGCTCCGTTGTGTAATCGTTTTCTTCTCCGAATACCTGATGATAAACTTTGTTTTCGCTGAGCGACTCAAGGGTCACTTTGGTAATGAACTCAAATGCATTGGCGGTACCCACAACCTTTACCTCTGCACCTGCTTTTCGGAAAAGACGGATTAGGTAAGCTGCCTTGTAAGCGGCGATACCTCCGGAAATACCAAGTATGACTTTTTTCCCCGTCAGCATGCTGAAAGCGCCTCCACCGCATCATCTTTCTGAAGACAATTCCCGGCAGAAAGCATCTTGAGTTTATGATTTAATGCCGTCTTCCTGTTCAGGAACCCTGAAGTAAACATTTCCGTTCAGGTATTCGCTGATGGCAATAAGGCTCGGCTTGGGAAGCTGTTCGTAATGCCTTGCAATTTCGATTTGCTCCCTGTTTTCAAAAACCTCTTCCAGGTTGTCTGTTGAGCTGGCAAATTCTTCCAGTTTGGAGTTAAGTTCATCACGCATCTCCTGACCAATCTGATTGGCCCGTTTGCCAATGATTACCACACTCTGATAAATATTGTCAGTGTCTTTGTCGAACTGCCTCAGGTCACGTGTGACTGTGGTGGTCTCTGTTTTGACTTTTTTATAGTCCATAATCTACTGGTTGATTTCTAACAATTCTTGTTCGGTTATTTCAGGTTCCGGCACTTCACGTTCGGGCGCAGCCGGGAGATCCATTTCCCTGAGTTCTGCAATGGCCTTTTGTGCGGAATCCCTGAGCCTGTCGGCCTCCTCAATGTATTCTCCCTCGGGATACCTGCGGGCAAGCTCTCTGTGAGCCTGCAGCACCTTCTCGTACCGTTCCTCCTGTCGCTGTGGTATACTGCGTGAAGCGTATTCATAATAGGCTTTCACCGCCATGAAAAAAGCTTCTTCCCTGTACCTGGTATCCGGATAGTCTTTTACGAGTGATTCAAACGTAATGGCTGCTGCAAGGTAATCACTGATCTTCATATAGAGGTTTGCTTTGTTGTACCTCTTGCGCTCAAGTTTCCGGCGGAGTTCATCAATGAGGTCGTTGGCATCTGCCACTTTTTCGCTTTCGGGATGGCGGTTGATGAAATTCTGCAGTGCACGGATTGCTTCACGGGTATTGGTCTGATCCAAAGAATACCTGGGTGATTCGAGATATTTGCAATATGCGCTCAGAAAAAGAAATTCCTCTGCGTGTTCACTGCGCGGATAGGCGTCTACAAATGTTTTCAGGTAGTGACTGGCCAGGGTGTAGCTTCCCTGTTCATAATGGGCCAGGGCATAATAATAATTAATGGTTTCTGCCTCGGCAGTTCCCCGGTAAACGGGAATCACATCCTCCAGCAAGGCAATGGTGCGGCCGTAGTCTCCCTGGTAAAAGTATTCAATTGCCATTTCATACTTTTTCTCGTAATCATCGCTTCGTAACAGCCGGTGGTACTGGCCGCAGGATTGCACGATAAGAAAAAGGGATAAAAGTGTGACTAAACGGGTAATTCGGCTCGGTTTCAGCATGAATGGATCAGCTAGTTAGTGGTTCCTTTGTTTGTCAGCAAATTCAATGGCTAAACAACGTGCAAAGGTAATAAATTTTAACATTCACCAACTTAAAAAACTATAAATGACTGCCTCAGGCTGTTTTGATATCCATCCCGCTGAACAGCATGACCCCTTTGATGTATAAAACCTTTTCATGATCAGTGTGCTCCGGTTTTTTCAGTCGCTTGTCTGACACCTCGGCAAACACCGTGGTTACTTCGGTTTTAACTTCCCAGTCTTCCGGAACGAATATATTGCACCCGCTAAACAAGGAAGACAAATGAATAACCCCTCCCTCATGGTCAAGCCCGGCATTTTTGAAGTTCAGACCTGCGCCGGCAAAGACACAGGTTACTTCTCCCCTTCGAAAAGCCCCGGATTCAATGAGTCTTATTCCGCCCCCGAATACATTGACAATTTCCAGGTCCGCTTCCTGTTCAATATGTTTTTCATGTACCCTGCTTTTCTTTTTGAAAAACAGCCGGGGGAAAAGCAACACCACGCCGCCAAAAACCAGCAGAATCGGAATGGCAGTGCGGATCAGCATCCTCAGATCTACTCCGAAATGACTTCGCGCCATGAAAAAAGCCCCGATGAATAACAAAACCAGTCCGGTTGTGCTGTTTTCCCTGGATGTGATAAAAATGATTCCCAGAACGATCAGTATCATTTGCCATGATAACAGGTAATCCGGCAAAGGAAGGTGGACAGCGACTCCGGTCAGCTTCATCAGTAACAGGATGCCGAGTGCAACAAAGATCAGACCGATCACGATCCGGGCAAGGTTTGATGTTTTCATGGTAAAAAAGTTTGTGGTTGTCGAAGACAAATTTAATGTTTTTACCTTAGTGAAAGATGATTTTGCACCCAAAGAACCCAAAGAAAGAATGGGATATCATCGTTGTGCGCGAACATCTGAAAAACTAAATTGTTGTATAGTGTATATTATTTTTAGTATTATTATAACCATATCAAACTCTATACGGGATGACAAAATACCTCCTGACTTTGTTCCTTTTTATCCTTGGGACGCATGGCTTAGCAACATCCCAGACCGGAACCATCCGTGGCCGTGTATTCAATGAAGCTACCAATGAAAGTCTGCCGTTTGTAAACCTTGTAATAGAAGGAACCAATATCGGCAGTACCACAGACCTGGATGGCCGGTTTTTGTTTACAGGCGTTGAATCCGGATTTGTCCGGCTGCGTGTGTCTGCTGTTGGCTTTGAGACGCGTCTCAGCGATGAATTTATGGTTACCGGGAACCGCACTGCCAATGTTGATGTCGGGCTTAGGGAAAAACAGGTGGAGCTGGATGCGGTTGAAGTCAGTGTGTCCCCGTTTGAAAGAAGCCAGGAAAGCCCGGTCTCTTTACGACGTCTCGGGATCAGGGAAATTGAACGAAGTCCGGGTGGGAACCGGGATATTTCGAAGGTGATACAGGGGTTGCCCGGTGTGGCGGCAACACCTGCTTTCAGAAATGATGTGATTGTCCGCGGTGGGGGGCCGGCCGAGAACAGCTTTTTCCTGGACGGTGTGGAAATCCCCAATATCAACCATTTTGCCACACAGGGTGCCAGCGGAGGTCCGGTCGGAATCATTAACACGGACTTCATCCGGGAAGTGGAAATGTATTCCGGTGCATTTCCGGCCTCCCGCGGAAATGCAATGAGTTCTGTGTTTGAATTCAGGCAGGTCAATGGCAACACCGACAGGTTAAACCTGCAGGCTACGCTCGGGGCCAGTGACCTCGCTTTAACAGCCGACGGACCAATCAGCGAAAACACCACCTTCATTGCTTCCGCCAGGCGTTCATACCTTCAGTTTTTATTCAGCGCTGTGGGTTTGCCTTTTCTTCCGACCTACAATGGTTTCCAGTTTAAAACCAATACCAGGCTGACAGAAAATTCCACCCTGAGTATTCTTGGGATTGGAGCCATCGATCAGTTTGAGCTGAACCTTGATGCAAACGAGACTGAGGAACAGCGATATATTCTTGATTATTTACCGGTGAATGAGCAGTGGAATTACGCAATTGGCGGGGTTTACAGAAGATTCAGGAGCAACGGTACCGAAACATGGGTGCTCAGCCGGAATATGCTGAGAAATTCGGCATTTAAATATCCTGGAAACGATGAGTCTCTCAGCAGGTTACTGGATTATGCTTCTGATGAAATAGAAAATAAGTTCAGGTATGAGCGCAGACTTTCTCTGGGGCCCTACTCTCTTCAGGCGGGAGCCGGTGCGGAATATGCCAGATTCTCAAGTGATACCTATCAGGAGGTGTTCCGTATGGGGAGGCCGGATACCCTTTCTTTTAATTCGTCCTTTGATATGTTTAAGTGGAGTTTGTTCGGTCAGCTTACAAGAAGTGTCATGGACGACCGTTTGTCACTTTCTTTTGGTTTGCGCAGTGATGCGAGCAACTATTCGGAAAACATGTCTTCGCTGCTGGATCAGCTGTCTCCCAGGTTTTCTGCCTCCTACGCAATCACCAATAATTTCTTTCTGAATGCAAATGCAGGCAGGTATTACCAGCTTCCTGCCTATACAACCATGGGGTTTCGCAACAACCAGGAAATAATGGTTAACCGGGGAAACAACCTGAGCTATATCCGGTCTGACCACCTTGTGGCTGGTGTGGAGGTTCTCCCCGGTTCAAACAGTACCGTGACCCTGGAGGGATTTTATAAAACATACGGAAACTATCCTTTTTCTGTCAATGACTCGGTGGCACTGGGAAGTCAGTCCGCCGATTTTGGAGTTGTGGGCGGAGAAGAGGTTCAATCTACCGGAGAAGGGCGGGCTTACGGAGCAGAACTGTACTTCCGGGATGAAAACCTTTGGAACTGGAATGTGATACTATCCTATACCTATGTGCGGAGTGAGTTCAAAAATATTTTCAATGAATTTGTCCCATCGGCCTGGGACAGTCGCCATATTTTGAATGTCACCGGGTTGAGAAATCTTCCCAACAACTGGGAAATCGGGTTTAAATGGCGTTTCAGTGGTGGAGATCCTTATACGCCTTATGACCTGGAACGTTCAGGCATTGTGAGCGCATGGGATGTACAGGGAATGGGTTACCTTGATTACTCCCGTTTCAACAGCAAGCGGCTGCCGTCATTTCATGAGTTGAATGTACGTGTAGACAAACAATTTTTTCTGGATAATTTTTCCCTGATGCTTTACCTGGATGTGCAAAACGTCTACAATTTTCAGGCAACCCAGCCCCCATACCTGATTCGCAGGGAAGATGAGGCAGGTAACCCGATCCGTTTTGAGGAAGACGGTGTCCAGAGGTACGAGCTGAGGGAGCTGGAAAATTCAATAGGTAGTGTCTTGCCAAGTATCGGCATCATTTTTATCATTTAGTACATTGTAAACCTTTCTTCCATGCAGGTCAGAAAAACATTTCATCAGGCAGCTGCGCTATTGCTGGTCGCGATGATCTTTGCAGTGAACCATCATTGGCAGCAGGCCTCCGGGCAGGTGCTGCGGCGGCATTCAGACAATGATGCCGATCGCATTACAAAAATTTACACCCTTGAGGGTTCTCCCGGTCCTGTGCTGGAGGTGGTTTTCCGTGAGGGAAAAGAGCACAATCATCCATTGATGGCTGTGTGGATTGAAGGCACTGCCGGGCAATATCTCCGGACATTATATGTGGCCGAATCCATCGGGCGCGGAGTGTTCCGGCACGGAGACCCGTCTGAAGGAAGGTGGAAGCCCGGACCGATAAGACGTCCGGCTGCACTCCCCTACTGGGGGCATCAGCGGGGCGTCAGGGCTGAAGATGGTTACTATTTGCCAACTGCTGACAATCCCGTTCCGGATGCAATCACAGGACCTACCCCAAAAGGGGATTTTATACTGAATTCAAATGCCGGGCCGGATATGCCTGCAAAATTCAATGTGCTGATGGAGATCAATCAATCCTGGAACTGGAACGAATACTGGACCAATAATAAATTCCCCGGCGATGAACATTATATGACCTCCAGTCAGCCTGCTCTGGTTTACATGGCATCCATAGATCTCCATGATGGAAATGTTGAGTATGAGCTTACTCCGATCGGGCACAGCCACTGGTCAGGGCAAAACGGGAACCTCTATGAAGACCTTGGAACAATCACCACAGCCCTCGACATTGCCGAAACCATCATGGTTCGTTTTCCGGACTGACAGCCGCTGAAAAGGCTGGAATGTTCATTTATTATGCTTTTCTTTGTAATTTCAAATATTCACCAAATCAAAAGCATATGAACCGTCCGGGATTTTCTTTCGCAGCATTGCTGTTTGCTGGCCTGATGTTTTTACAGTTTAATGCATCGGCATCTGATCAGTTAAGGGTTTACATTTCTGTTGACATGGAGGGAATTGCAGGGGTTGTTCATTCTGAGCAGGTACGGGCAGGTGGCCAGGATTATCAGCTGGCCAGACAGTGGACAACCAGTGAAGCCAATGCCGCCATTCAGGGAGCTCTTGATGCAGGCGCTACCGAAGTGCTCGTAAATGATTCTCATGGCGGGATGCGAAACATTATTGCATCTGACCTGCATCCGGAAGCACGATTGATTACCGGTAGTCCCAAACCCCTGAGTATGATGGAAGGTCTTGACGAATCCTTCGATGCCGTAATTTTCATCGGATATCATACCAAAGCCGGTTCCTTTGACGGAGTTCTGGATCATACCTATTCCAGTGCATCGGTATTTTCACTGAAGGTAAATGGCAGAGAAATGGGTGAAGCTGAAGTCAACTCGCTCATTGCAGGTTATTATGGTGTTCCTGTGGTGATGGTTGCCGGCGACAGAAATTTTTGTGAACAGGCCAGGGAAATGATCGGACACCACCTTGTAACTGCAGCTGTCAAAGAAGGAATAGGCAGAACGGCCGCAAATACCCTGGTACCTGAAAAGGCTGCTGAACTGATCCGTGAAAAAACCCTTGAGGCGCTGCATGGACTTGAAAATGCGCAGGTGCGTCAACCTGTCTCACCTGCTGTTTTTGAAGTGACCTTTCTTTACAGCTCTCAGGCTGAAGCGGCTGAACTGATTCCTGATGTTGAACGTACAGGCCCCAGGAGTGTGGAATTCGCCAGAGAGGACTTCATTGAAGCTTTCAAGCTTTTCAGGGCTGTGTTGCTGGTTGCCAGAAGCTAACCTTGTGCATCAGTTATTGATCCCTGAAGCGCTGTAAACCTGGCTAAAACTTAATATATATGTCGCCTGTGATTTCTGAAGAGTGCCTGGAAAAGGCCATCCAACTCAGGAAAAGCCTGCACCGCTATCCCGAACTGTCCGGGGAGGAAAAGCAAACCGCCACCCGGATCAAAAAATTTCTTGCCGGCCAAAACCCGGACGAAATCATTGAGGGTATTGGGGGTTATGGACTTGCTGCTGTTTATGACTCAGGGAAAAAAGGCCCTGCCCTGCTGTTTCGTGCAGATCTGGATGCACTCCCCATCGAAGAGGTCAATGGTTTTGCCCACCGGAGTCAGCATTACGGGGTATCTCATAAATGCGGCCACGATGGTCATATGGCTGTTCTTGGCGGACTCGCCTCCGTACTCAGAGCTAAGAAACCCCAAAAAGGGCGCGTGATCCTGCTTTTTCAACCTGAAGAGGAAAACGGTCAGGGAGCCGCCAGGGTGATCCGGGATAAAAAATTCAAAACCATCAAACCCGATTATGTCTTTGCTTTTCATAATCTCCCCGGTTTTGAAAAAAATCAGGTTGTGCTCAGGGAAGGTCCTTTTGCGGCTGCATCCAAAGGGATGATCATCCAAATGGAGGGTAAATCTTCCCATGCTGCCCACCCTGAGCAGGGCAACAGTCCGGTGCATATGCTGACTCATCTCATTCGTGAACTGGTGGCCATCCCTGAACAAAAGAAAACCTTTGAAGACTTCACGCTTCTTACCATTATCCACGCCAAACTTGGGGAGGTGGCCTTTGGCACCAACCCGGGGAAAGCATTGCTGATGGCTACCCTCCGTACCTATCTTGACAGTGATATGGATCAGCTGACAAAAATGGCTGAAGAATATGCAAAGCGCCTGGGTAAAAAATACGATATTGCAACCAAAGTCAGCTATACGGAGGTTTTCCCGGCCACTGTCAATCATCCGGAAGTATCAGAGATTCTTCGCAGTGCAGTCAATGGTTCCCGGGCTGACTATCTGGAAGCTCCCGAAACTTTTCGCTGGTCTGAAGATTTCGGACATTTCACTTCCGGGTTCAGGGGAGCCCTTTTTGGAATCGGCTCAGGAAAGAGTCATCCCAGCCTGCATAATCATGATTATGACTTTCCCGATGAAATCATTGAAACAGGCATCCGGATGTTTTATCATATAGCCGATCAAATCGTCAAATTAGATTAAAAATGTTCAATACCTCGTACATTGAAATCAGTCGTAAAGCGTATAAAAACAATATCCGTTACCTGAAGAATATTATTGGCAAGGATACCATTTTTTCTTCAGTGGTTAAGGGGAATGCATATGGCCACGGTGTGGAGAATGTCATTCCTTTGGCTGAAGAAACAGGGATCAGCCATTTTTCGGTGTTTTCCGCCAAAGAAGCCAATGATGCCCTGAAAGTAATGGCTCCCCACAGTCAGATTATGATCATGGGGGTATTGGATGATGCAGAAATTGAGTGGGCCATTAAAAACGACATACAGTTCTTTGTTTTTGACATGGATCGCCTCCGGGTGGCTGTGGAAACTGCCAGATGGCTTAAAAAGAAAGCCAGGTTGCATATTGAGGTTGAAACCGGCTTTCACAGGACCGGATTTGAATACAGTCAGGTAAAAGAACTGGTTGCCTTTCTGAAGCAGGAAAGGGAGCATTTCTTTTTTGAAGGACTCTGTACGCACTATGCAGGTGCGGAAAGTTTGTCCAATTACCTGCGCATCCGCAATCAGATTATGCTATACCGAAAATTCAACAGGTATTTTACCAGGCATAACCTCATTCCCCGGTTGCGCCATACAGCCTGTTCGGCCGCTGCCCTGATCTATCCGAATACGATCATGGACATGGTGCGCTTCGGCATCTCACAATATGGGTTCTGGCCCAGTCCGGAAACCCATATGTTTAGATTCCGGAAGGATGTGAAAGATACCAATCCCCTGAAAAGGATGCTTTCATGGAAATCAAAAGTGATGGTGGTAAAAACCGTTGAGGAGGGGCGGTTTATTGGCTATGGCAGCTCTTTTCTGGCCAATAAGCGATTGAAGATTGCCATCATTCCGGTGGGCTACGCAAATGGATTCAGCAGAGCCCTGAGCAATACCGGCCGTGTGCTGATACGGGGCCGGAGGGTTCCTGTAATCGGTACAGTCACAATGAATACAATGACCGTTAACGTCACCGACATCCCCAATGTGGAAAGGGGTGATGAAGTGGTCATCATTGGCAAACAAAAACGCATGAGCATCAGCATCTCCTCTTTTTGCGAGATGAGTGATCAGCTCAATTATCAGCTTTTGACCCGCTTGCCCCCCGATATTCCGAGATTTATTGTAAAATAAACATATTGATTCAGTTTACATGTACTCATTGAAAAGTTTTGCCAGCGACAACAACGCCCCGGTGCATGATGCAGTGATGCGGGCCATTATAGAAGCCAATCAGGGCGATGCCATCGGATATGGTGATGACATTCATACACTGGAAACGGAAAAATTGTTCCGCAAACATTTCGGGGCCAATGCAAAGGTTTTTCCTGTACTGACGGGTACCGGAGCCAATGTGGCTGCAATCGGGCACATTGCCCGCCCTTACCAGGCCGTGGTTTGCGCCGACAAGGCACATCTTGAAAATGATGAATGCGGAGCACCGGAAAAAGGGACCGGGTGTAAACTTCTGACCCTTGCGGCCCCTGATGGAAAAATCAATTCCGGCCAGATCATACCCTTGCTGAAGTCAGTTGGATTTCAGCATCATGTGCAGCCCAAAGTGATTTCCCTTACACAATCTACCGAAATGGGAACTGTGTATCAGCCCGGAGAGCTTAAGGAAATTTCTGCTTTTGCCAGGGAACACGGGCTTTACCTTCATTTGGACGGAGCCCGTTTGGCAAATGCCGCTGCTGCGCTGGATTTGTCGTTGGCAGCACTCACATCTGATGCGGGGATTGATGTGCTTTCCTTTGGAGGTACAAAAAATGGTGCCATGGCTGCTGAGGCTGTGGTTTTTCTGAACCCTGAACTTGCAGAGGGATTTGAATATACGAGGAAACAGTCTATGCAGCTTGCTTCCAAAATGCGATTTATCAGTGCGCAATTCAATGCCCTGCTTTCGGACGACCTCTGGCTGATCAATGCCAGGCATGCCAATAACATGGCTGCCGTCCTGTCGGAAAAGGCCGGCAACATCAGCGGGGTAACAATTACCCAGAAGGTTGAAACCAACGCCGTTTTTGCCTCGCTGCCGGCCAGCGCCATAGAAAAACTTCAGCGCCAGTATTATTTTTATACATGGGATGCGGAGAAAAACGAAGTCAGGTGGATGACCAGTTACAAAACATCAGAAAACGACATTGATGATTTTGTGTCGGCCATCGGGGTTGCCATGAAATAGTTCTTTTATTGTGCCGGTTTACGGGCACGAATAAAACGATTTTTATCGTGAATATCGCGCCGGTGTTCAATGTTGGTAAACCCCCGTTTATTGAGTAGCATTCCGGTTTCAACCGAAAGGTTCTCATTGATCTCCAGGAAAATACAGCTTCCTGGTGAAAGCCAGTCATATGCTTTTTCTGCAATCATCCTGTAAAAGATCAGCGGGTCATTGTCAGGAACAAAAAGCGCTTCATCGGGCTCATATTCCAGTACATTGGGCTGCATTCGGGTTTTGTCAGCCTGGGTGACATAAGGTGGATTGCTTACGATGCACTCCAGGGAGGAAGATAAAATGTGGGGGGTATCCTTCTCCAGTATATCACAGTGCAACAACTCTATACTAACATTGTTTTTCAAAGCATTGAGTCTTGCCACCTGAAGTGAAAGTTTACTGATATCACATGCCATAACCCGGTAATTTGGCAACCTGGATGCCAGGGCAATGGCAATGCACCCGGTTCCTGTACCGATATCCAGTAAATTTCCCGGCCGGACTCCTTTATTGGCCGGATCTTTTAAATGACCGGCAACCCAGGATACAAGTTCTTCTGTTTCCTGGCGTGGAATAAGCACACCGGGTTCTGTATAAATAGACAGGCCGTCAAATTCGGTAACCCCTGTTATGTATTGGACGGGTTCATGGTTGTTCAGCCGCTCAATGGCCTTGCTCAGACGGCCGATATCTCCGGCTGAAACCGCCGAATCAGGTTCGGTTACCCTTTGATCCGGAGTAATATTCAGAAAACGGTAAAGGATCTCATTGGCTGTGGCGGTGATTTCACCCGCATGATCGGTAAAATTCAGTGCGGACTTAAACCACAAATATACATCGCGTATTGTGCTTATTTTAATGTCAGATGGTTGCATGATGTTGCGGCAGGTTGCTATTCTTTCGGATATATCAGGTAATCAGCCCTGAGTTGCCTGAATGCTTCAAGATCCTCTTCCCATCCGGCCCTGATTTCTGAAGCAGAATATCCGGCCACTATCTGTTCCCGCAGGACAGTGGTGCCCGCCAGCTGGTCAAAGTAGGGGTTGAAAA
>SL_8KL_010_SEDDRAFT_10000663_pt1 | contig 30204 bp, 32 predicted proteins | sample SodLakKL_010_SED_4_FD_11160 | JGI IMG/M metagenome (IMG submission 11160) | reverse complement strand
CGGCGCTTTTGAAGCAGGCGACACCGTCCATGTCCCCTCGATCGACCTATATGGGGAGATCACGAGTGTCAACGAGGACGGGACCTATACCGTATGCAATGTCATCGGTGACTGCGCGAGGGTGTATGAACACGACATGGAGCGTCTCGCCGACGATGAGGGTGAATGATGCGCACAGCCTGTGCGCATTTTTTAAGCCGGCACATGGCTCCGTAGATTTTAGCGCCGGTTTTTTTATGGTTTTCTAATAAAACGCCCGAGCGCATTGTTTAATGGGCGAGCCTGTGAAGGGAGACGACATCCATGAAACGGCTAATCGCTAGATTCAGAAAAAGGGAGACGATTGCAATAGCGTTTGCATTCATCGGATTGCTCGTTGTCTTAGCGATCGTCAATCTCCTCGCCGCCCTCGCCGACGGCGACGCGTTCATGATCATCGAGGCGCTCATCAGCCTCGGCATTCTGACGATGCTGGTGCATGTGTTGATTCAGCTGGATGAGATGAAAGAAGATGTGAAGAACGTGCCCTATGACGTGGGCGAATGATACTGATGCATTCGCTGTCTGATAGATAGATGGGCGGTCCCATTTTGAGCGTGGACGCCCGAAAACCTATCGCCCGGCGGAACCGGAAGGGGCGTTCTCGCTTGTACAGCGATCGGTATTCGATAAAAAAATGAATTTCTGCCAATAAAATGCATGAACGCATTGTTTAAAGGGTGAAAATACAAAGGAGGAATTGATCATGAAGAAATTATTTGCATTGATGAGTGCGCTGGCGCTGGTGTTCACGCTCGGTGCCTGCGACATTGAGGAAGCGTTCAGTGAAGAAGCGTCAAGCTATCTATCCGTGGCTGTGAACCCTGAGATTGAGTTCATCCTTGACGACGAAGGCGTTGTTGAGAGCTTCGTCCTGGTGAACGAGGATGCAGAGATTGTAGCTGCGGATCTCGATTTTGAAGGCCTCGAGAAAGACGAGGCGTTGGACAAATTCATCGAAGCGGCTATCGAGACCGGCTATATCGATGTCGATGAAGAGGACAACGCAGTCTTCGTCCGTGCCGCCGATGAGGACGAAGGCCGTGAGGAGAATCTTCGCGAGGAGGCACGCGCCCGCATTGAAGAAGCACTCAGGAACCGCGGCGTAGCCGGCGCTGTCTTCGATGAGGAACTTGAAGAAGAGATCGTCGAGTTCACGGAGTCCCATGATATCGGCTATGGTCGCGCGCGCCTTATCCTTCGCGCCGCCGAGGTCGATGAGGAGCTCACACCTGAAGAAGCACTGGAGCTCGAGATGAGAGAGATTATGGAGATACTCCGTGGAGCGCATCAGGAACGCATGGAGTCATTCCGCGAGGAGCGACGTGAAGAGGCCCGCGCTATCAGGGATGAAATGAAGGAGGAAGTCCGCGAACGCGTTGAAGAACACAGGCAGCGCGCGGAAGATGATTTCGACCTTCCTGATTTCGAAGAGAAGCGCGAGGAGATGCGTCCGGATATCGAAGAACGTCGTGAGGAGTTCAGAAACCGCATGAAAGAAAGGCGCAACGAAGTGAAAGACCGCATGCCCTTCAATGATGAAAACGACTCAGACGAATAACTCCCTATCCGCCGCCCCGTGCTTCTAGGCACGGGGTTTTTCTTGTGTCTGAGAGCCGGGGGGGGCGGCGGTATATGATACACTATGTACAAGAGTTTCCGAGGAGGTAGGATTATGAGAAATTGGCTGATAGCTCTGACCATGTTGCTTGTGGTCACATTGGCAGGGTGCGATATCTATCTGGGAGATGCGCCCCCGGAAGTCGAGACGGTCGAGGATGCCTGGGTGGAGGGCGGCGTGCTCCATCTTCAGATTGGAGATAAGACGATTGAGGCCGGAGAAGTCCTGCATGATCTGGAATTAAGAGAGGAAGACGGCGCCATTGAATGGCGCTATGCAGGCGAGGCATGGGAGACGCTCGTCGAGGAGCATGCGCTCGAGGCCGAGACTGTTGACCTCGATGTCACGGACGAGGAGATCCTCTGGCGCAGAAATGATGCCGATTGGGAGACGCTCATCGCGCTCTCGGAGCTTGAGGGTCCCGCCGGCGAGGACGGCAGGGAGATTGAGCTCAGAACCCATGAAGAAGCGCTTGAATGGCGTTATGAAGACGGAGACTGGTCGCATCTTCTCGACATCGACGCGTTGGAGGTTGAACTCGATGCCGGCATTGAATCCGTCTACATCAATGAGGACTATGAATTCGTGGTCGAGTTCACTGATGGGGAGATCGACGCCCTCGCGCTCCCCTTTGCCGCCCACAGGGTACAGTTTCTCGATGCCGAGGGCCGGGTGTTCGATGTGGCCTTCGCGCAGCATGAAGAAACGATCGATAAGCCTGAGCCGCCTGAATATGACGGATTGAACTTCACGGGATGGTCGCAGTCGACGGAGACCGTCGATTCCGATATGAGCGTCGAGGCGGAGTACGAAGCCGATGCGTTCACGATTGAATACGAGACATATACCGACGCGACCATCGGGGACGCCACCTATCTGTATGACGAGCCCGTCGACCTTCCCACCGTGGAGAAGGACGACGCATTGTTCCTCGGGTGGTACGTCGATGAAGACTTCACCAGATTGTTCAATGACGAAACGATGCCCGCCGAGGACTTGACGCTGCATGCGAGATTCTTCACCTTCGAGGGCACGGAGCATGAAGAGGAGACCGCCTTCGAGGATGTGCTTGAAGACATGCATGAAGGCGTCGTCTTCATCGAGGTGACGGATGAGGACGGGACGGGCTCCGGAAGCGGCGCGATCGTCGGGCGCGACGGAGATATCTATTCCGTCATCACCAATGAACATGTCGTCGGCGACGCCGACGAGATCGATGTCGGCTACGCACTCGACGGCAATCCCTTTTTCACCGGCGCGCAGGATGTGGAACTCGTCGGCGCCCACGAAGGGACTGACACCGCTCTGATTACTTTTGAATCTCCGCACGATCTGCCAATCCTGGAATTCAGGCCGATCGAGGATGTGCGCATCGCCGAGACCGTCTACGCCATCGGCAGCCCGCTCGGTTTCGACCACTTCAATACTGTCACGCGGGGCATCGTCTCGAAGCTGCATCTCGATCAAGCGTATCATGAAGGCTTCCTGCTTCAGCACGACGCCTCGATCAACCCGGGCAACAGCGGCGGCCCGCTCGTCGATGAAGAAGGCAGGATTGTGGCGATGAACACCTACTATGACACGTTCGAACGTAATGATGAGACATGGCGGGCCGAAGGCATGTTCTATGCCGTCCCCTCGAGCACGATGGAACGCATGATGCTCGATTTCGAGGACTACGGAGAGGCCCGTTTCACCGACATCGGCCTCAGCTATGTCCACCCCTCCGACTGCGGTGCGCTTCAGGGAGCGTGCGTGGATGACATCGCCCCTGCCTCGACCGCCGATGCGCTCGGACTCGAGGAGGACGACCTCATCATTGGTTTCAAGACGGAGGACATGGATGATTTCGTCGATATCGATAACACCTATATGTTGTCCGAGCTACTGTTCAATGTGCGGGTGGATGAATTCATCGCCTTCCGCTATGTCCGCGACGATGCGACACACGAGACGGATTATCAGCCTGCGCAGGAAGAGTAGAAAAACGCCGCGCCGGATTCAGCCGGCGCGGCTTTTATCGGAATATGTTCGTTTCCTTCACACGACTTTTTGTATCATGTGTGGACGCATCGAAGGGGTCGAACTGTTCGAGGAAGCGGATGACTTCCTTGGTGATCTGCGTGGGCGTGCTCGCCCCGGCGGTGACGGAGACCCTCTCTAGGAACTTGAGATGCTCGATGTCGAGATCTTCCGTGCTTTCAATGCGCGAAGCGGGGACGCCTCTGTTCGTCGCGAGGGCATGCAGCTTGGCGGTGTTGTTGGAGCGCGGGTCGCCGACGATGAAGCAGTGGTCGACATCGGGCTGGTTGATGACGGCTTGTTGTCTTGTCTTGGTGGCATCGCATATCTCTTCTATGAGTTCGACGTCCGGGAAGCGTCTCTTGACGGCTTCGCTGACCTTGTAGATGTCGTAGAGACTCATGGTCGTCTGGTTGGTGAGCGCGACGTGCTCTTTTTTTATGTCGAGCCCCTCGACGTCGGATTCGTCCTCGACGAGGTGGACATGGTCGCTGTAGGAGAGGACGGTCTCGGTCTCCGGATGCGCCTTTTTGCCGATGAAGATGACTGCGTAGCCTTCGGCGAGGTATTCCTTGACCGTGTTCTGCGAGGCCGCGACGTCCCTGCAGGTTGTGTCGACGATGGTGAGGTGCTTCCGCGCCGCCTTTTCGTAGACAGCGTCACTCACACCGTGCGCGGTGAAGACGACGGTGCCCTCCTCGATGTCATCGAGAAGTTCAAGGCGCGTCCTGCCTTTGTTTTCGAGTGTCCGAACACCGAGCTCGGCGAGGTCATCGACGATCTTCTGGTTGTGGACGACCATCCCGAGCACCTGGATGGGTCTGGGCAGGGTTTCGTCCTCGGCGACGCGCTTCATCTCTTTGATTGCGGAGACTACGCCGTGGCAGTAGCCCCGTGGTTTCAAGGGAATGACATGCATATACGTGATTCCTCCGTTCATAATTGTAGAAAAGCGGAAGTTGATGTATTATAATGAAAGCGTGAAAAGGGGCGATGTCCATGAAATTCGCAAAACCTTATCTTTATAATGCCTTAGAAGGCATGAATTTTCAATCATTTACCGACATCCAGAAAAAAATCATCCCCGCCGCCCTCAAAGGACGCGATGTCATCGGCGTCAGCGAGACGGGCAGCGGCAAGACACATGCATTCCTGCTTCCCATATTCGATAGGATCGTCGAGACGGACAAGCGCGTCCAGAGCATCATCGTCTCGCCCACGAGGGAGCTCGCCGACCAGCTCTATCGCTTTGCGAAGGAGGTCTCGGAGTATACCTCGGTGCCCATAGACATCCGCCTCTACACCGGCGGACGGGACAGGGCGAAGGAGATCGAACGGCTGAAGAAGTCCCAGCCCCAGATTGTCATCGGCACCCCCGGCAAGCTTGTCGACCTCGGCGTGAAGGAGAATGTGCTCAAGCTCTATACCGCCAGGCAGTTTGTCATCGATGAAGCCGACATGTCGCTTGAGATCGGGTTTTTAAACGAGCTCGAAGTGCTTGTGAACACCGTCAAGCACGACGCGCAGCTCATGGTCTTCTCCGCCACCTTCCCCGATTTCCTCAAGCATTTCGTCAAGAAAAGCATGCGGGGCCCCTACGAGGCCATCCTCAGCAAGAAACGCCTCGCCAGTCTCAATATCCGCCACCGTTTCATCAAGACGGACAAGGACAGGGTGCGCACGCTTGAAAGGGTCCTCGATGTCATCAACCCCTATCTCGCGCTCATCTTCGCGAACCGGATCGAGGATGTCGAGGCGATCGCCTCTCACTTGAAAACCCGCGACCTCGATGTAACGAAGCTGCACGGCGACCTCGCTCCGCGCGAGAGGAAGCAGGTCATCCGGGATATTGAAAAGCTCAATGTCCAATACATCGTCGCCAGCGACATGGCCAGCCGCGGCATCGATATCGAGGGCATCTCGCACATCATCAATGTCGCGTTCCCCGAGGACATGACGTTCTATATCCATCGGGTGGGACGCAGCGGCCGCATGGGGCAAAGCGGCGAGGCGATCACGCTCTATACCTCCGATGACGATGACAAGTTCGACTTTTTAAAGAAAGAGGAGATCCCGCTCGATTTCTCCCACATCGAAAACGGCGAACTCATCAGCGATACTTCATCCGGAAAAAGTCGCAGGAAGCCTCCCCGCGGGGAGCGCGTCAAGCCCGGCTACAAGAAGAAGCATCACGCCAAGAAGCGAAAGCGAGGCTCATCATGAAACTAGGATCCCACGTCTCCATGAGCGGCAAGAAGATGTTGATGGGGAGCGTTGAGGAAGCGCTCCATTATGATGCGAACACCTTCATGATCTACACCGGCGCCCCTCAGAATACGCGCCGCAAATCCATAGACAGGCTGCGTATCGAAGAGGCGCGCGATTTGATGGTCGATAACGGCATCGACCCTTCGGATGTCGTCGTGCACGCCCCCTACATTATCAATCTGGCCAATCCTGACAAGGACAAGCGTTCGTTCGCCGTCGATTTCCTCACCGAGGAGATCATCCGCGCCGACGCCATCGGCGCGCAGGATATCGTTCTGCATCCGGGGTCCCACGTGAAAGAGGGCGTCGACACGGGAATCGCCTATGTAAGCGAAAGCCTCGACGAGGTGTTCGCCCGCACCGAAGACCTCTCCATCCGCATCGCGCTTGAGACCATGTCCGGAAAAGGGACGGAGCTCGGCCGCAGCTTTGAGGAACTGCGGCGCATCATCGACCACGTGGAGGCTTCACACAGGCTCTCTGTCTGTTTCGATACCTGTCATGCGCACGACGCGGGCTACGATGTCCATGACTTCGATGCGCTCATGCGACACTTCGATGACATTATCGGCCTTGAGAGGCTGAGGGTCTTCCATCTCAATGACTCCAAGAATCCAAGGGGGGCCAACAAGGACCGGCACGCCAACCTCGGCGAAGGCTACATAGGGTTCGACACCATCGCCCGCATCGTGCATCATTCTGATTACGAGGCAATCCCGAAGATTCTCGAGACGCCGTATGTCACCGCGAGCGATGATTCGAAGAAGCGCGTCTATCCCCCGTATAAGGAAGAGATCGAGATGCTCAAGGCCAATGCCTACACCCCCGGTCTGATCGAAAGGATCCGACGAAACCACGCTGGATGAAGGCGGGACGCCCCCGCCTTTTTAAGGAGGACGCATGGAGGCCATCCTATCCCGATACGTCGACGATTATAAAAGCATCCCCGTCGACTCATACATCACCCTCCACAGAAGATTGTTTCCGGAGGCGGACCTCTCCTTTCTCGAGGGCAAGAGGACCATCGTGGTCCTTGCGCTTTCCTATCCGAAGGAAAAGCCCCGCCCGAAGGGACCCGGATACGGCATGGTCAGCCGTTATGCCCACGGCAGAGACTATCACCTCGTCTTTAAGGAGCGCCTTGAAGCCATCGAACAGGCGCTGAAGGAAGAAGGCGTCACCGCCGAAGGCGCCGTCGATATCAACCCCGTCGACGAGCGGCTCGCTGCTTTCGCCGCCGGGATGGGCTATATCGGCTACAACCGTTATCTCATCCACCCCGTGTACGGGACCCATCTCTACCTCGCTACGCTGCTCATCGACAAGGATGTCCGTTTCGCCCCTTACGAGCGGGACACCTGCGGCGACTGCCGCCGCTGCATCGAGGCATGTCCGACGGAGGCGCTCGAGGAAAATGCGTTCCATGTCGGACGATGCCTCTCGCACAAGACCCAGGCGAAAGCGTATTATCCGCCCCGTGAACTTGAAGCGTTCCATTATGTCTTCGGCTGCGACATCTGCGCCGATGTCTGTCCGAAGAACGAAGCGATATCGCCCGTCGAACGCGATGTATTTCAAAGCGACGAGCATGCGCAGCTTCATCTCGAGACCCTGCTTTCACAATCGAACAAGGAGCTGATGCGCAGGTTCAAGGGCTATGCCTTCGCCTGGCGCGGCGGGCTTGTCCTCAAGCGGAACGCGCTCGCTCTGCTTTATAGGCGCGGGCTTTTGGATGAAGGGACCCTCGAGCCGCTCTATGAACAATACGCGCATGTCCCCTGGTTTGAACGGACAGTGCGCGCACTCTTTGAAGAGGAGGAATCCCTGTGAACCATATTGTCCTCTATCGTCCGGAGATTCCCCAGAACACCGGCAATATCATGCGCACCGCCGTGGCGTTCAATATGCGCCTCCATCTGATCAAACCGCTCGGTTTCTCCCTCGATGATAAGTATCTCAGGCGCAGCGGGCTCGATTACAGGAAGCAGCTGCAGTATGAGGTCCATGAGAGTTTCGAGGCGTTCATGGAAGCGCGGAAAGGCACGATGCATTTTCTCACGCGCTACGCTGAGAAGCCGCTGGATGCGGCGGATTTTAACGCCGAAGGCGATCACTATCTGATTTTCGGCGGCGAGAGCGGCGGCATCGACCTCTTCATCCTCAGATCGCACAGGGATCGCTGCATCCGCATTCCGATCAGCGACAAGGTGCGCACGCTGAATGTGAGCAACGCTGTCGCCATAAGTGCCTACGAGGCATTGCGCCAGCAGGGATACCCCTCGCTCTTTACGCACGAGCCCGACACTCTCATGGGAAGGGACTTCCTGGACAAGGAGTGAGTTATCATTCGCGTGCACTTCATGGTATAATACAGAAGAACGGAGGCATCGATATGAAGCGCAACGAAAAAATCGTCGTCCACAGCTACAAGCATGACGGGTCCCTCCACAGGATCTGGACCCATGCCAGGGTCGTGGATGAGGATGCCGACGGCATCATCATCGCCAACAAGCGGACGAAGGTCATAGAAGGCAGCGGCCGTTTCTGGTTCACCCGCGAGCCGTCGGTCACCTATTTCTATAAGGAGCGGTGGTTCAACATCATCGCCATGCTCAGGGACAAAGGCATCTTTTACTACTGCAACATCGCCTCTCCCTATGTCATCGACGAAGAGGCGCTCAAGTATATCGACTACGACCTCGACCTCAAGGTGTTCCCGGATTTCTCCTATAAGACCCTCGACAGGGGCGAGTACGCGGAGCATGTCAGGAAGCTGGGCTATCCCGCCTCACTGCGCGACATCCTCGAACGCGAGCTCGGAATCCTCAAGCACATGGTCGAGCACCGGGAAGGGCCCTTCAGGGAGGGCGCTCCCGAAGAACACTATAAAACCTATGAAAGAGGGATTGCATGAAAGACCCCAGACTGCGCACCCTGGCGGAGAACCTCCTCCAGGTCTCTACAAGCACAAAGGCGGGCGACATCGTGTTGATCCGCGGCGGGCATGAAAGCAAGCCCCTGATGCTCGAGCTCATCAGTCTCGCGCATGAGATCGGCGCCATCCCGCATGCGGAGATCGGCGACGAGGACATATCCCGCGCGATCATGAAATCGGCGAAGGACGCCTATCTCGATTTTGTCTATGATACACAGAAAGCGCGTTATGAAAAGGCCGATGTCATCATCAGCATCGATGCCACGCACAACGACTATGCGACATCCGATGTCCCCGACGATATAAAGACGGCCTTCAGCCGCAAGCTGCAGCCGCTTTCCAAGATCGTCCTGAACAAGAAGTGGGTGGTCCTCATGTATCCCACCGCCGCGAAGGCGCAGAAAGCGCAGATGAGCACTGAAGCGTTCTATGACTATGTAATCGATGTGTCCACGGTCGACTATAGAAAGATGCGCCGTGCGATGGAACCTTTGAAAAAACGCATGGAGAATGCGGACAAGGTTGAGATCAAGGGCCCGGGGACGGACCTTTCCTTCTCCATCAAGGACATCCCCGTCGTCCCCTGCGCCGGTGAGAACAACATCCCCGACGGGGAGGTGTTCACCGCGCCGGTCAAAGAGAGCGTGAACGGGACGATCACCTTCAACACGCCCTCTCCCCAGCGCGGCCGCGTCTATAAGAACGTCTCCCTGACCTTCGAGGACGGCCGCATCACGGACGCTTCGCATGAAGGCGACAAGGCGGCTATCGACGCCGTCCTCGACACGGATGAGGGCGCCCGCTACGTCGGCGAATTCGCCATCGGGCTCAATCCCCGGATCGAACATCCCATGGGCAGCATCCTCTTCGATGAGAAGATCAAGGGAAGCCTGCACTTTACGCCGGGCCGCGCCTACGACGACGCCTGGAACGGCAACGACAGCGCTGTGCACTGGGACCTCGTGCTGATCCAGACAGAAGCTTATGGCGGCGGCGAGATCTATTTCGACGGCGAGCTCATCCGCAAGGACGGGATGTTCGTGCCCGAGGATCTCAGACCGCTCAATCCTGAAGCACTGGACACATGACGCATACGGACGCAATATAAGGAGGGGCACCATGCGAAAAAAATTCTGGATTCTCATCGGCGTCGGCGCGCTATTCTTCCTCGTGCTCATCATCGCGGCGAATGTGATCGATGTCGGTGAACGGCTCGAGGGCATCCACCCCGCGCTCGCCTACCTTTTCTACGCGCTTTCTTTGCTTGTGCTATTCTTCCTCGTGCTGAACCCCTTGAGGGTGATCTTCCTTGCGCCGACCTTCTCCATCGATGCGCTCGAGGATGCCAAGAACACGCGGACCTACAGGCGCGCGGCGCGGCGCCTTATGCATCTTCCGGCGACGAAGGACGAGGAGAAGAAGGTGTTGAAAGCCGCGATGCGGGATGAGGCGGCGCTCAAAGAGGCGATCAAGAAGACCTTCAACGGGTCCGTGAAGGAAGAAGTGGACGCCGCGATCACCCATCATGCGAAAACAGTGCTCGTGACCACCGCCATCAGCCAGAACGGCAACCTCGACATGCTCTCGGTGATATTCACCAACATCCGCATGGTCCGCGATATCGTCCGCGCCTGCGGCTTCCGCCCGAGCTATGCGCATCTCGGCAAGCTCGCCCTCCGCGTCGCGATCATCGCCATGGTCGCGGAGAACCTCGAGGATGTCGACATCAAGGAGGCCCTGCCCTCGCGCGTCAGTGATACCATGCGCGATGTCCCTTTCGTGCGCACGGCCACCAATTCCGCCTTTCAGGGCATCTCCAACGGCATGTTGACGGCGAGGGTGGGCATCGTCACCCGCAAGTTCCTCTTCCAGGAGCACAAGCTCGCGAACAAGCGGGAGATGCGGCTCGCCGCCTTCAAGGAATCCTTCATCCTGATGCCCAAGATCGTCGGCGGCGGTTTCGGCGCCTTCCCTAAAGGCATCATGCATTTCATGGTGCGTCCCTTCACCAAAAAACCCTTCGCAAAGAAAGGAAATCAAGTATGAATGAGAAGACGATGATCCTCTATGCAAGACTCCTGCTTTTGCGCGGTGTCAATCTGCAGGAGGATGAAGAGCTCGTCATCAATGCGCCGGTCACGGCACATGATTTTGTGCGCATACTCGTCAGGGAGGCCTATCATACCTTCAAGAGCGGAAAGGTGCATGTGAACTGGCAGGACCCCTATCTCAACCGCATCGCCTACGGCCACGCCAAGGACCCCGCGCTCGAGGATGTCCCCAAGTACGTCACCACCCGGATGGAGGAGCTCATCGATAGAGAAGCGGCGTTTCTGACTGTCTCCTCGGGCTTCCCCGATTTGATGAAGGGCATAGACCAGAATCGCATCCAGAAGGCGCACAAGGCGCGCACGCCGAAAATGCGGCCCTATCAGGAAAAAATCGTCCGCAGTCTGAAATGGAGCGTCGCACCGTATCCCTCGCTGGAATGGGCGAAGAAGGTCTATCCCGATGAAGAGAGCAGCGATGCGCTTCTCAAGCTCCATGAAGCTTTGATGACCGTCATGCGCCTTGATGAGGAGAACCCAATCAAGGCATGGACCGACCATCTGAACGCGCTCGAGCGCAAGCGCAAGAAGCTCAATGACGCTCGGTTCGAAAAGCTTATCTATAGAAGTGAGCACACCGACCTCACCGTGAGCCTCCCCGAATCCCACGTGTGGATCTCCGGGGCTCAGAAACGCAAGGACAATGTCTTCATCCCCAACATGCCGACGGAGGAGATATTCACCGCTCCGCTCAAGACGGGCGTCAACGGCCGTCTCGCCGTCACGAAGCCGCTGAATGTAAGGGGCACGACCATCGAGCCGTTCGAGATGACACTCAAATACGGCGAGGTCGTGGAGATCGAATCGAAGGACAGGGAGAAACTTGACAGGATCCTCGGCATGGATGAAGGCGCCAAGTATCTGGGGGAAGTCGCGCTCGTCCCGAAAGAATCCCCGATCGCCGCCCTCGATACGCTGTTCTATCATACCCTGCTCGATGAGAACGCCGCGGCGCATTTCGCTTTCGGCAATGCCTATCCCATGTGCGTCCGCAGCGAGGAGAAAGACCCCAAGGCCATCGCGGAGCGGCACAACATCAACCGCAGCATGGTCCATATAGACTTCATGGTCGGAAGCGAGACGCTGGATATCATCGGCGTCAAGGACAATGAAGAGACGCCGATTTTTGAAAACGGTACCTGGAGCGAGGCGTTCACTGACTGAGCCCTCTCGAAAGGCGCCGCTATTCGTGTTATAATGAGGTGACAGCTATGAATGTCGTATACGGCGGGGCGTTCAATCCGCCGACCAAGGCGCACGTCGAAGTATACAGGTTCCTGATGGAGAAGCTCCCCATCGCCCGTTTCATCTTCCTGCCCGTCTCCAGCGTCTATGGCAAGGACGTCGAGGCGGACAGGCACCGCTATGCGATGCTCGAGAGGCTCACGGAGACGCTTCCGGGCGCTGAAGTGAGCGCGCTCGAGATGGAGGATGAAACGTACCGCGGGACCTATCACTCCCTCACGCGCCTCTCGGACGAGACGGAGACGGCCTTTGTCATCGGCGCCGACCATCTGAAGACGCTTCCGCGGTGGAAGAACGCCGAAAAACTCCTGAGCGAGTTCCGCATCATCGTGCTCAACCGCGGCGGCGAGGACCTCCGGGGAATCATCGAGGGCGACGGCATGCTTTCAAGGTATGCGGAGACCTTCATCCTGTTTCCCGAATTTCATCTCGATATCTCAGCGTCGACCTATCGCACAAGCAAGGACCCCGGGCTGCTTCCGGACCCTGTGCGCGCCTATATCGAGCGATACGGCCTTTACGAGGAGTGAGACCGATGTATAAGGACGACTTTCTGAAAGTAGCGAGCGTCACCCCAGCGCTCTGTCTTGGCGACCCGGAAGCCAATGTCGACGCGATGCGCAAGGCGCTCGAGGATATCCGCGCCTCGGTGGCGCTGTTTCCGGAGCTCAGCATCAGCGGCTATACCGCGAACGACCTCTTTTTCCAGCATGAACTCCGGATTTCCTGCGAAAATGCGATCGAGAGGTTTTTAAACGAGAACACTTTCGAAGGCATCGTAATCTTCGGCGCGCCGCTTGAGATCGACGGCGTGCTCTATAACGCCGCCTTCGTCGTCCAGAAGGACACAATCCTCGGCATCGTGCCGAAGTGGTATCTTCCGAACACCCAGGAATTCTACGAGAAGCGCTGGTTCCAAAGCGGCGCCGATATCGCGAGGCGCCGTGAACACATCCGTTTCGGCGGCCGCAACGTCCCTTTCGGAAGGCTGGTCTTTGAATCTGCCAACCGGCATTTCCGTTTCGGCGTCGAGATCTGCGAAGACATGTGGGCGCCGATCAGCCCCGGCAACTACCTGGCATTGGAGGGCGCCCAGGTCATCTTCAACCTGAGCGCTTCCAATGAATATTACGGCAAACGCGAAGTGCGGACCCGCACCATCGTCGAGCATTCCCGCCGCAACGCCGGCGCCTATGTGTATGCGAGCGCCGGCCCGGGAGAGTCCACGAGCGAGACCGTCTTCAGCGGTCACAATGCGATCGCGCAGAACGGCGAGCTGCTTGCCGAATCGGAGAATTTCCCAAGGGAGACCTCGATCCTCTACGGCGATATAGACCTCTCCCGCATCGCGCATGTGCGCAAGCGCCATTCCTCCTACCGGGACAGCATCAACGCCTTCGAGACCGCGGCGCAGCCCGTCCCCTTCACCCTTGAAGGGACCGATGCCTTCAGTTTCGAACGTCCTCTCGACGCCACACCCTTTGTGCCGAAGCAGGATGAAGAGGCCGCGTTCGAACGCATATCGACCCTTCTCGAGCACGCCCTGCTGCGTCGCATCGAGCACACCGACGCGAAACGCATCGTTATCGGCGTGAGCGGCGGGCTCGATTCCGCCCTCGCCCTGATGATCGCCGCCGGGACGATGGACCGCATGGGACGCCCGCGCGAGGATATCCTCGCCGTCCGCCTGCCGGCACTCGCTTCCGGCGAACGGACGATCAGACAGGCCCGCGAGCTCTCCGATGCGCTCTTTGTCTCGTCGGAGGAGATCGACCTTTCTGAACACATCGAGACGCAGCTCTCCCTCATCGGACACGATGCAGGCGAGGATGTGACCTATGAGAATGCGCAGGCCCGCGCGCGGACGATGACGCTCTTCAACCTCGCCAACAGGCACGAAGGCATCGTGCTCGGCACCTCCGACATGAGCGAGCTCGCCCTCGGCTGGACGACATACGGCGCCGACCACATGAGCATGTACAACATCAACGCCGGCCTCCCGAAGACCCTTGTCCGCTTCCTCGTCGAGCAATACGGCGCCCGTTTCGAAGGGGCGGGGGGAGTCGCGGGGAGAATCGTCGAGACGCCGATCTCCCCTGAGCTCATCAAGGATCAGAAGAGTGAGGACACTCTCGGGCGTTATGAGGTCAATGACTTCATCCTGCATAGATTCCTTGTCGCGGGTGATGGCGAAGCCCGCATCGAGTGGCTGCTCCGTGAAGTGTTCGACCTGGGTGAATCGGAGGCCTCGAGGTATGTATCGCGCTTCATGAAGCGTTTCTACACCCAGCAGTTCAAGCGTCAGACAAGCCCCGACGCTCCGAAGGTGCTGGGTATCTCCCTCTCGCCGCGGAGTGATTTCCGCATGGCGGGAGATGTCAACAAAAGGTGATAGTATGAAAGTAGTCGTAGGCATGAGTGGCGGTGTCGACTCCAGCGTCGCCGCTGCACTCCTCAAACGCGCCGGCTACGACGTGGTCGGCCTTTTTATGCGGAACTGGGACTCCGCGGCCAATCAGGACATCCTCGGCAACCCTGACGCGGACGCCTCCATCTGTCCGCAGGAACAGGATTATCAGGATGCATCGGATGTCGCGGAGCAGCTCGGCATTCCGCTTCACCGGGTCGATTTCGTCGAGGAGTACTGGCGCGATGTGTTCACGTACTTCCTCCATGAATACGAACGGGGCCGGACCCCGAATCCGGACATCCTATGCAATAAATATATAAAGTTCGACGCCTTCGCCCGCCATGCGGAGACATTCGACCCCGACTATATCGCCATGGGGCACTACGCCCGCGTGAGGCGGGGGGAGAAGACAGAGCTTCTGCGCGGGCTCGACAGAAACAAGGACCAGACATATTTTTTGAGCCAGCTCACAGCGAGCCAGCTTGAGCGCGTCTTGTTTCCAGTCGGCGAATACACGAAGGAGGATGTCCGCCGCATCGCCGAGGAGGAATCCCTTCCGACTGCAGAGAAGAAGGATTCCACCGGCATCTGTTTCATCGGCGAGCGCGCCTTCGACGACTTCCTGCGCAACTACCTGCCCGCGAAACCCGGCAAGATCAAGACCAGGCAGGGTGACACGCTCGGAGAGCACGCCGGCCTCATGCACTATACCATCGGCCAGCGCAAGGGGCTCGGCATCGGAGGATTGAGCGGCTATCCCAACGAGCCCTGGTTCGTCATCGGCAAGGATCTGACGTCGAACACGCTCTATGTCGGTCAGGGGTATCATCACGAAGACCTCTATAGCGACGCCTGCACGCTGGAGAATCTTTCGACAATCGATCGGGACGAGGTGCTCTCGGAGCGAAAGCTGACCGCGAAGTTCCGCTACCGCGCGCCTGATGAGAAGGTGCGTGTGAGACGCGAGAACGGCGTCTTCAGTGTTTATTTCGACCGGCCTGTCCGCGCGGTGACCCCGGGACAGGCATGCGTCTTCTACGACGGCGAGGTCTGCCTCGGGGGCGGATTCATCGACAAGGTCTATAAAGGCGACCGGCTCATGCCATACTGAACAAGGAAGGGAATTCCCATGAAAAAACGCGGCATAGCGCTCGGGGGCGGCGGCGCGAGAGGCGCCTATCAGATCGGCGCCCTGCGGGCGCTCAAGGAAAAAGGATATCTTGAAAACATCCATGCGATCAGCGGTGCGAGCATCGGAAGCGTGAATGCGGCGCTGCTCGCGATGGACGACCTTTCACGGGCGGAGGAGATATGGCTCACGCTCGATGAAGACAGGCTGCTCAAGAACCGGGGCGGCATCATCCGCCGACTCGTCGAGGAGCGCCTCGAGTTCGTCAGGCAGGGCGTCTACGGCACGGACCACTGGGAGGCGTGGCTCGATGAGCTGCTTGATTATGATAAGATACGAAAGAAGAATGTCTATGTGGCCACATCCTACGTCGGCGAAGGCGAGACGAGCTTCCTCGACCTCATGACGCTCAACCTGCGCGATTTTTTCGGCAGGGAGGGCCTTGTGCATTACCTCGCCCTTTCCGAGATGGATGACGAGCGCATCCGCAAGACGCTGCTCGCCTCCTGCGCCATCCCTATCTTCTTCAAGCCCGTCGTCATCGACGATAAGACCTACTACGACGGCGGCATCCTCGACAATACGCCGGTGCGGCCTCTGATCGACGCGGGGTGCGAGGAGATCATCGTCATCGACCTCTTCCTCATCAACCTCTCGCGTCGCCGCATATTCGAGGGCGTCCCGCTTTTCAACCTCTATCCCAAGCGTCATCTGCGGGGCGTGCTCAACTTCGAGCATGAACAGATCCAAAGGCGCTACGACCTCGGCTATAACGAGACGAAGGAGCGTCTCGAGAAGGACCCCCCTTTCTAGGAGGCGGTCTTTTTTTTAGGGAGGAGTAATCACGGCGTCCGGCGTCTATTATGGGGGTGGAGGTGGTCGCATGAAATATGTCGTCATGGCGATGGTATTTATATTGTTGTTGCAGGGAGGGCCGGTGAGGGCCTCGGAGTATCTGACGTATCAATCGATTGAAGTCGAAGGGGAGGGGAAGCTCCTCTCCGATTATACTCCGAGAGAATATCAGGAGCTTCACGACGCCCTTTCGAGACGGAAGTTCTGGGGATGGCGCACGCTCACGCATGTCGAGGACGCTCCCGTGCGCTTTCAGAAGGAGACGCTCTATGAGATAGTCAACGAGGGCGAGACGGCCATCCAGCAGAACTTCTCCTTCATCATGAAGGAACAGCGCACGACTCAGGTGAGCGCGAGCGGCAATATCGGCCTGTCGATGAAGGGGGATGTGCGCGGCTTCCAGTCGGGCCTCGATTCGCACGTCAAGCCGAGCGTCACCCATACACGTGATTCAAGCATTGAAGAGACAGTCGACATCCGCATCATGGTCGACCCGGGGACGAGCCTGCATATCGGCGTCTATGGCGAAGGGTATGTCTCGAGCGGCGTGGGAAGGCAGTACAGGTTCTTCCGGAATGTCCGCTCCGGCGGGTGGGAGGTCTTCACGCTGACGACCGAGTATTACTCGATCGACAAGGAGGCGCTCACGTGAAGTGGTTCATCCCCCTCTTTTTGATTGTCCTCTCGCTGCTGGTCTTCTTCGCGGCGCGCGGCGCCGAAAGGCTCGATGTGCTCGGCGTCGAGAGCGAGCATGTCTATCTGGAGGTGGCCGGTCCGTCGCCGATGCGCTTTGAAGCCCTGTTTTCGGAAAAGGAGAGTCCTTATGTGCACGAGGCGCTCATCCAGCATGCATCCATCGTCTCGGAAGAAGGGGAGTTCCTGCTGTGTCTCGATGCGGTCGATTATCTGGGGCGACGCGAGGTCCGGGGTGATACATGGCACGCCCACGCCTTCACTGTGCGCCCTCGCGCAAGAGGGGAGGACCCCGTCCGCTTTCTCGATGCGAGCCTTTCGCTGAAGGTTCCGGACCGTCCCGCCCTGCATGTGCCGATCGGGAATTTCGCCTATCATTCAGCGGAGGCTGATGCGACGCCCTTAAGCCTGAAAAGCGTACGCAACATCCACGGGGAGCGCTCGCACGGCGTCACCTCCCTCGGGGTGGCCTTCACACTCTACAATCAAGGGCAAGAGACCGTACGCGTCGAGGATGCGGACCTCACCGCCGTTGCGGTGAGGGCTGATTTCGCCTCCGCGCTTGAGATCGAGGCCATGCCCGGCCATTTCGAGACCGTTGAAGAGATCCTCGGCGGGGCTTATGAGTCAGATTCAGCGAATGCAGAGGCGTTCACGGTGCTTCCCTACGATACGCTGCATCTCTTCGTGCCCTTCAGCTACGAAGAGGAGAAGCTCCTGCATCGCTATCCGCTCCGGATCGAGCATGACGCCTCCGGCGCCCGCAAAGCGCTCCTGATGGAGGATTTCCTTTTCATCAACACCTGTCTCTTCGATGAAGCGAACGAAGGGGTGTTCGCTGTTGGCCGCTTCCATCGTGATTGAAGGGTTTGAAAAAAGTTTCAAGGACACGCGCGTCGCTTTTGATTTGTTGATACTGAAACGCCGCCGTGTGCTGATCGCCGGCGGGAACGGCACCGGCAAGACGACGCTGCTCAAAGCGATGGCGGGGCTTCTTCATTATGAAGGGCGCATCGATGGTGCGGAAGGGGCGTTCTATGTCGCCGAGAACCCGGCGCTTCCCGCCATGCTCTCGGTGGAATCGTATTGCGCCCTGCTCAACGAAAACCTTTCGAAAGCGGACATTCATGCCGGGCTTCAGTATTTCTCACTGCTGAAGAAAAAAGGGGCCGCGCTCGCTTCGCTCTCCAAAGGCATGCGTCAGAAGGTGCACCTTCTGCAGGCGCTCCTCGCGGACCCACCGCTACTCCTTCTCGATGAGCCGCTGTCGGGGCTCGATGAGGTGTCGAAGGATGGCCTTCTATCCTGGTTGGAGCGCCTCAAGGGGCGATGCGTGGTCGCGTCGCATGAGAAGGCGCGCTTCAGGGGCTGGGAGCGCCATGACTTTTAGGGCGCTCCTCGCCTATCAGCTGGCGACGCTTTTCGATACGAAGCGCTGTCTTTTCATCGGTGGCATATTCCTGCTCTGCGTCATGCTTTTTGTGATGTCGACGCGCTTTTATGACGACACTGCCACGCAGATGGCGCAGGGGGAGCTATATGGCGAGCAGTACTTCATCGACGGCGTGTTCTTCCTGACTTTCGCCTGCAAGGCGTTCGTGCTCTTCACACTGGCCTCTATGGGAGGGGTGTCCTCAGACATCGTGCTCTTGAACCGTGTGAAGCGTTTCAAAGTCTTCTCCGCGAGGTATGCGGCGTTATGTCTGAGTTCGTTATGCCTGCTTTTTACGCTGGCTTCGGCCTTGTTCATGGTCCATGCATTCATGCCCTATGCCTGGATGTATAGGCCGGACGGGACGCTGCTTCTGTATCTTTCGCTGTTTTTAGTCCAGAGCGTGAATACCGGCATGCTCGCGCACCTCATCTTCAATCATGTCTACGCCTATCTCGGTGTGCTCGCCGGCTTCATGGCCGGCGCCATCCTCATCGATTTCAACGCATCACCTTCGACCGTGAGCGCCCCCGCCTATCTTCTCGAGATGGTGCTCCCTGGCGTGCATCCCATGGAAGGAGGGTTCTCCCTCATCCCCACTACGACGTTCGTGGTGTGCTTGATCATCGGCGGTTTCATATTGAATGCATTCCTTTATCAGTGGCGTGATGTGTGAGAGTCACCAAAGAAGGAACACCGACAGTGATCGAAGATCGAAACCTTGTCATGGGTGACTGTCGGTGTTTCCGTGGTGAGGCTTAGTTCAAGAACAATTTCAAGTGTTTGCGCCTCCGGTTCCGCCGGAGGCTTTTATCGTTATAATAGTCTTGCGATATATTCTAAGGACGTGCTAAAATGACGATATCTGACACAGGGAAAGGGGCCATGATATGTGCGGCATCGTAGGTTATCTCGGTAATGGCAATGCAAAGGAGATTGTGCTCGATGGTCTAGAGAGACTGGAGTACCGCGGATATGATTCCGCCGGCGTGGGACTGTTCGATTCTGAAAGGAAGACGTATAGAATCTTCAAGGAGAAGGGGCGCATCGACGATTTGAAGCGTGTCATCAATACAGAGTCTGCGGCGGCGGGCATCGGCCACACCCGCTGGGCGACGCATGGAAAAGTGACGAAGGAGAACGCCCATCCCCACACCTCGAGGAACGGGCGTTTCATTGTCGTGCACAACGGCGTCGTGGATAATTTCCGCGCGCTTCGCTCGGAGTATCTTGATGCATTCCGTCTCGAGAGCGAGACGGATACGGAGATCATCGCGAATCTCTTTGAGGTGTTCGCCGCGGCGCTGCCGGTACAGGATGCCATCAGGGAGGGGCTCAAACGGCTCGAAGGCTCCTATGCCCTCCTGATCATGGACAGGGAGGATTCCGGGACTGTCTACGCGGCCAAACATAAGAGCCCGCTCCTCATCGGCAGCGCACATTCGGGGGTTGTCGCCGGGTCCGATTTGATGGCGCTCGCCGATCATGCGGATGCCTATCTCGCGCTTGAGGACGGGACATTCGCCGAGCTCAGGCCGGATGGTTTTTCGCTCTATGATCTGAACGGCGGCGCGCTGGATTATACATTGAGAGAAATGGACGCCGAAGTCGTCGAATCCGACAAGGGCGCCTATCCGCACTACATGCTCAAGGAGATCCATGAACAGCCGATCATCCTGCGTCGCATCCTCGACGCCTATACGGACGAAGAAGAGCGCCCCGATTTTCCGAACTCCGTGCTGGAGACGATCAGGAAAAGCGGGCGCATTCATATCCTCGCCGCCGGCACGAGCATGCATGCCGGGCTCGTGGCGAAGCCGCTCTTCGAGACACTCACGGAAAAACCCGCGGAAGTGCATGTGGCGAGCGAGTTCGCCCACCACACCCCGCTCATCGACAGCGACTCTCTCTTCATCCTCATCTCGCAGAGCGGTGAGACAGCCGACCTAAGGGCTTGTCTGAACCGTCTCAAAGATGAAGGCTATCCGACGCTCACCGTCACCAACGTACGCACCTCGACTCTCGCGCGGGAGGCCGATGCCTTTGTGGAGATCCACGCCGGGCCGGAGATCGCGGTGGCCTCGACGAAGGCGTATTCGGCGCAGATCGCTGTGCTCTCATTGCTTGCGCATGCGGCCGGCGCTTCGGGCATGCCCATGAAGCGGGAGATATCGAATATCGCGCAGTCGATCGAGAAATTCCTCGAACAAGCCGACGCAGTGCATGACCATGTGAAGTCGATGCTCGAGGGCAAGTCGCATGCATTCTATATCGGCCGCGGCGTCGACCATGCGGTCGCGCTTGAGGCCTCGCTCAAGCTGAAGGAGATTTCCTATATCCATACCGAGGGCCTTGCGGCCGGGGAGCTCAAGCACGGCACCCTGGCGCTGATCGAGGAAGGGACGCCTGTCTTCGCGCTGATTTCGCAGCCTTCGACCGCCCTTCACACCCAGAGCAGCATCAGTGAGATCGAGAGCCGTGGCGGGCGCGTTCTCACAATCGGCACTGAAGATGTCGCGGAGGAGGCCCACATCGCGCTGCGGAAGACCCATCCCCTGCTGGCGCCGCTTGTGCTTGTGGTGCCCGCGCAGCTGATCGCTTACTATGCGGCGCTGGAACTGGGCAATGACATCGACAAGCCGCGTAATCTCGCGAAAAGCGTGACGGTGGAATAATTTGGAAAATACAAGGTGCTGTGGTAGAATTAAGCATCAAAAGGAGGCAGTATAGTGGGCAAGTATTTCGGGACCGACGGCATACGCGGCGTCGCCGGCGAGACGCTTACGAGCGCTTTCGCCTACCGCGTCGGACAGAGCCTCAGACAAAGTTATGACGCCGATCGCATCGTGATCGGCAAGGACACGCGCGAATCCAGTGACGTGCTTGCGCTCTCCGTCGCTCTAGGAGCCTTGGAGGCGGGGGTCGATGTCCTCTATGCCTCGAGCGTATCGACCCCGATGGTCGCCCATTATTCCAGGGTCGAAGGCATTCCCGGCGTCATGATCACAGCCTCGCACAACCCTTACCGCGACAACGGCATCAAGGTGTTCGAGAAAGGCTATAAATTGTCTGCGGAACACGAGGCCGAGATTGAAGCGTTCATTGATTCGGAGAAAAAGACCGAGACGTCGCGGTATGGTAGTTTCCATAGAACGGACGCTGTCAAGGAGACATACAAGGAGCTCATCGATTCCTTGGACCTCGACCGCGCCAATCTGCAGATCGTCGTCGACACTGCCAACGGGGCGACGCACGAGATCGCCAGGGAGATCTTTCGGGAGGCTGTGGACGAGTTCGTCCAGATCGGTGATGATCCCGATGGAAGGAATATCAATGAAGGGTGCGGATCGACGAACCTTGAAGCGGTGACGGAAGCCGCCAGGGGACACAAGGCCGATATCGGCTTCGCCTTCGACGGCGACGGCGACCGGGTGCTTGTCGTCGACCACAGGGAGAATGTCTATGACGGCGACCTGCTCGTCTATATCATCGCCACATACATGAAATCCCTCGGGGCCCTCAACAAGGACCGGGTGGTGCTCACCAAGATGAGCAACCCCGGTATCGTCAAGGCCTTCAAGAGAGCCGGCATCAAGGTCTCCCGGACGGATGTAGGCGACAAGTATGTCCAGGCGGAGCTTCTCAAGGAGGATTTGAGCATCGGCGGCGAGAACAGCGGCCACATCATTCTCAACAACCTCCTTCAGACCGGCGACGGCGTGCTCGCCGCCGCCTATCTGCTCAAGATACTACATGAGAAGCGCTGTACGCTGGCGTCCTTAATCGAGGATGTCGAGATCTATCCGCAGAAGACCTTCAATATTGAAGATGTCGACAAGTCCGTCGTTGAGGACAAGGCCATCAAGCAGAAGATCAAGAGCAACAAAAAGCGCATGGGCGAGGATTCGCTCCTGCTCGTACGTCCGAGCGGTACGGAGCCCGTCGTCCGAATCACCGCGAGCCATAAGGATTCGTCCTTGATAGATGAGGTCATCGAGGATCTGAAGAACACTATCGAGGAGAAGGGGAGATAACCATGCCTAAATATGCATTAGTTCTCGCAGCCGGGAAGGGGACGCGCATGAAGACGGAACTGCCGAAATGCGCCTTTCCGATTCTGAAGAAACCGATGATCGAATATATCGTTGAAGGCGTCGAGGCCTCGGAGGTCGACGAGAGCGTCGCGGTCGTAGGCCATCAGCGCGAGGTGCTCGAGGACCTTCTCGGCGACCGTGTCGCCTATGCCTATCAGGAAGAACAGCTGGGTACCGGCCATGCGGCGCTATCCGCCGCGGAGGTGCTTGAAGGGAAGGAAGGCACCACCATAATCCTTCTCGGCGACATGCCCTTGATCGACGAGGAAATCATCGACGGCATCCTTGCGACACATGAAAGGATGGAGAACGACCTGACCGTCGTGACCGCCGATTATGAGAATCCCGAAGGCTACGGACGCATCGTCCGCGACCGCTACGGACGCATCGAGCGCATTGTCGAAGAGAGCGACCTCGCTTTGGGCCAGGACAGCATCACCGAGGTCAATACCGGCCTCTATGCGGTGGACAACCGCTATCTCTTCGAGATGCTCAGGAGGATCGAGAGGAATCCGAACAAGGGCGAATATTATCTCACCGACATCGTCGAGATGATGAAAGACGACTACAGCATCGGCAGCTACACCATCCGTGACGCCATCAAGGTCATGGGCGTCAACGACCTCTACGCCATCAGCATCGCCGAGAAGTATATGCGGGACTCCATCAACCGCAAGCACATGTTGAACGGGGTCTCGATGATCAACCTCGAGACCATCACGGTCGGTCATAACGTTCGGATTGAAGGCAATGTGACCATCAATCCCAACACCACGATCACCGGTGACTCCTGCATCAAGACCGGCGCTGCCGTCGGTCCGAACACCGAGGTCCACAACAGTGTCATCGAGAAGGACGCCGAGGTGCGCCACAGCCTCGTCTACGACAGCATCATCCGCACGCGCAGCACGGTCGGACCGTTCGCGCATCTGCGCAAGCAGGCCGACATCGGCCCCGACAACCGCATCGGAAATTTCGTCGAGGTCAAGAAGTCCAGGACGGGTGAAGGCACGAAAGCCTCCCACCTTGCCTATATCGGCGACGCACGGACCGGTGATAATGTCAACTTCGGCGCCGGAAGCATCACGGTGAACTACGACGGCGTGGACAAGCACGAGACGCACATCGGGGACGATGTGTTCATCGGATGCAACACGAACCTCATCGCGCCGCTCTCGGTCGAGAACAATGTCTTCATCGCCGCCGGCAGCACCGTCACCGACGATGTACCCACCGGCGCGCTCGCCATCGCCCGCGGTCGCCAGATCAACAAGGAGGACTACGCCAAGAACCTTGTGAAGCCGAAGAAGGATGCCGGCGCTCCGAAGAAACCCAACGGCCCGGAGGAGGCCCACGCCAGCGAACCGCCCGAGGAGAAATAAAACCGTTGACATATCTGTTCGATGTGCTATAATACGCAAGGCTACAGAAAGTAGAGTGCCCACTCTCACCCGATGGCCGCCGCCATGGGTTCAAGCTGTTCAACAGAGACGTATGCAGTGTGGGTGCTTTGCGCCCGCACTTTTTTATAATACCAGGAGGTGACGCCACCATTAAGAAGAAGACTAAGAAGCGAGGCAAGGAGGGTGTCGTGAACGAGGACATCCGTGCCCGCGAGGTCATGGTCATCGATGAATCGGGAGAGAAGCTCGGAACCCTTGATACCAACGAAGCGCTCGATATGGCTTATGAACGTGAACTCGACCTTGTGCTTGTCGCGCCGAACGCCAAGCCCCCGGTCGCGAAATTCATGGACTACAACAAGTATCGCTATGAGCAGAAGAAGAAGGCCAAGGAAGCGAAGAAGAAACAGAAAGTCATGCAGCTGAAGGAGCTCAGGCTCTCTCCGAAGATCGAGAAACATGACTTCGAGACCAAACTGCGCAAGGGGCGCAAGTTCCTTGAAGACGGCGACAAGCTGAAGATATCCATCCGCTTCCGTGGACGCGAGATGGCCCATACGGACCAGGGCCGCGATGTCATGCTCGATTTCGCGAAGCGCTGCGAGGATATCGCGGATTATGAATCGAGACCCAAGCAGGAAGGTCGCACCATGATTATGACATTATTCCCCAAAAAGGATAAGTAAGGAGGACATTCCATGCCTAAGATGAAAAGCCACTCGGCTTCCCGCAAGCGCATCAGGAAGACAGGCAAGGGCAAGCTCAAGACCACCCATGCCAACCGTCTGCACCTGAAGGGCAACAAATCGAAAAAAGCAGTCCGGCGCAACCGTCAGACCAAGTATCTCGAGGGCTCTGACGCCAAACGCGTGAAGAAAATGATCGATCCAGCGAAATAAATCAAGGAGGTTAAACCATGCCCAGAGTCAAAAAAGGAGTCGCCTCTCGCAAGCGCCGTAAAAAGGTACTGAAACGTGCGAAAGGGTATTTCGGCTCCAAACATCTGCTTTATAGAACCGCCAATGAACAAGTGATGAAATCACTCGCCTATAGCTACCGCGACCGCCGCCGCCGCAAAAGGGACTTCAGGAAACTGTGGATTTCCCGTATCAACGCCGCGGCCCGCCAGAACGGCCTTTCCTATTCGAAGATGATCAACGGCCTCAAACAGGCGGGGGTCGAGATCAACCGCAAGATGCTCGCCGACATCGCCGTCAACGACCCGAACGGGTTCGGCAACCTCTGCGACACCGCAGAGAAGGGATTGAAAGGCGAGGCGCCGAAACCCTCGACGCGTCCAGAAGCCAAGACAGCAAGCAAGCAGGAGACCGCTGATAAGGCCGAGGCCGCGCCCGACCGCGAGGCCCTTGAATCGAAGACAGTCGACGAACTCAAGAAGCTCTGCAAGGAACGTGGCATCACTGGCTATTCATCGCTGAAAAAAGCGGAACTCATAGAGACACTGCTCAAATAAGCAATGCAAGCGCGCATTGCTTTTTTCATGTGCTGAAGCGCTCAATCGATTTCATTGACAAGCGCTTGATTTAGCCTTATAATATAATTGTAGCCTAAGGGATGGGAAACCACTCACGTGCGGCCCCAAATCATGATATAAGGAGCCGAGGCTTGGCCGGTGTGCGAAAGCCTTTGAAAGAAAAGGAATCCTGAAGGTCAAGCAAGAGGCTACCCCCATAGTAGACTATGGCCTTGCAAACGAGTGGTTTCCCCTCGCTTAGGCTATTAATTTTTAGGAAAGAAGTGGTCTTATGAACAAAATCGCTACACTGTTCCGCTCCTACAACTGGTCAATCAAGCTCGCCGGTGCCGCGCTTCTGATCGCGCTCGCGATCACGCTGTTCATTCTCGATATGGAACGTCTTATCGAAGCGTTCGTGGGAATTCTGATCGCCATTTACGCTGTCGTCCGTCTGGTGCCGTTCGTCAAATCGCAGCGTAGCGATCTCATCAAGACGATCAATATCATAGAGATCACATTGAACATCCTTGTCGCCGCAGCGTTCATCATTGCGGCGTTCGCGACGGAAGAAGGCCTGGGCGAGATCTTCGGCTATATGCTCGCCGGCGTGCTTCTGCTTCGGGGCATGGTGCACTTCTACGGTGTCAGCGAGGGCAGCGAGAAGGGCGATCATCCGACGTACTTCTTCCATATCGCCACGCTGATCATCGGTACGATCATCGTCCTTGAAGGTTTCAATGCCACGCAGCTCAGCATCCTGATCGCGCTGATCAGCCTCATCGGCGCCGGATACCTCGGCTTCGAAGGGTATCAGGGATATTCGAACTACCGTCAGCGCAAGCAGCTTGAACGGCCCTCCGACCGCGCCAGGGACGAAGACCGCGTCCCCGACGGCATCGAGGCGCCTGGGGATGAGGAAAAGGACAGGGAGCAGGACCGTATCGTCAGCTGATTCTGTCATACTTACTAGCGACACCCGGGCAAAAGCCCGGGTTTTTCATTTGTATTGCAAAATATATCGGGACGGGTTATAATGTTTGTGTACAACCTAAAAAAGGAGGATGCCGTGATGGAGAATAGGATCTGTCCCCTCATCAACAAGGCCGCACTGTATCACAAGCGCCTGATGGCGAAGATGCTTGAACGTTTTGAAGTCACCTATGCCCAGTATCATGTCCTCAAGACCATCAAGGAACATCAATCGCTCACAGCGAAGGAGATACTCGTACACCTCGACACCGACAAGGCGACGCTCTCCGGCGTTCTGAACCGTCTCGAGCAGAAGAACCTCATCACGCGCACGAAGGACGAGAACGACCGCCGTCTGTTGCATGTGCACCTCACGAAGGCGGCCGGTGCGCTTTTGGAAGCCATAAGGACGAAAGAGAAAGAATGCGAGGAGAGCATCTCGAAGGGTATCAAGAACCGAGAGCTCAAGAATTTCCTCAATGTGATGGACAAGATTATCGACAATCAGCTCGAAAAACTCGATGAACTGTCCCAAGAAGACTGAAAGTGTGTTAGAATGCTAACGTGTTGATGCAGGCACAGCCTGTTCGACCCAATGCACAATCGAAAACTATTCCAGGAGGCGTTTGTATGCGAAAGATTCTCAAGGACATGTCGATGCTCAACGGCATACCCGGAAACGAGCGTGAAGTCAGAAAGTACATGAAGGAACGCATGGAGAAAAGCGCCGAGGTATCCTTTGACAATCTCGGCAGCGTCATCGCGAAGAAGATTGGCGATGAGAACGGTCCGCGCATCATGGTCGCCGGCCATATGGATGAAGTCGGCTTCATCGTCAGCAAGATTACCGATGAAGGCTATGTGAAGTTCATCCCCGCCGGCGGCTGGTGGTCGCAGGTGCTCTTGGCGCAGGAATTCGACATCACCACGGATGATGGCAGACTCATCCGCGGCGTCATCGGCGCGAAGCCCCCGCACATTCTCAAGCCCGAAGACCGCAAGAAACCGGTGGAGATCGAAGATATGTATCTCGACATCGGCGTCAAGGACAAGGAAGAGGCGGAAAAGCTCGGCATCCACGTCGGCGACATGGTCACCCCCGCCATCGAGACCCGCGAACTCGCCAATGAGAAATACCTTCTCGGCAAGGCGTGGGACAACCGCGTCGGCTGCGCCGCCGCGGTCGATACGCTCGATGCGATCAAGGACGTCGAGCATCCCAACGTCTATTTCGGCGTCGGCACCGTGCAGGAAGAGGTCGGCTTGAGGGGCGCCCGTACGTCGACCTATACCGTCGACCCGGATATCGGCATCGCGGTGGACACCACCATCGCGCATGACTTCCCCAAGGGCAGCAAGGAGACGGAACTCGGAAAAGGCGTCGGCATCATGGTCGCCGATTCCTCGATGGTCGGTCACAAGGGCCTCCGCGATTTCGTGCTCGATGTCGCAGAGAAGAACGATATAGACTATCAGCTCACGCATCTCAAGCGCGGCGGCACGGACGGCGGCATGATGCACATCACCCGATCCGGCGTGCCCTCGATAGCGCTCGCCCTGCCTGTGCGTTATCTTCACTCCCATGCCTCGATCATGCATGAAGGTGACTATGAAAACCTGCTAAAACTGCTTGAAGCGCTCATGAAAGCCCTCGATAAAGACGCGGTCGAACGCATTACCTACGATCTTTAATGCGCGTCATCGCCGGCCGCTATAAGCGCAGGCGGCTCAAAAGCGTCCCGCATGAAGGCACGAGGAGCACGAAGGACCGCGTCAAGGAGACGCTCTTCAATATGCTCGTCTCGCTTGAGGGCGACGTGCTCGATGCCTTCGCGGGCAGTGGCGCGCTCGGCATAGAGGCACTCTCCCGCGGCGCGCGCCACGCGGATTTCATCGAATGGGACGCCGAGGCGTTCTCAGTACTGGAAGAGAATCTCATCGCACTTGATGCGATCGAGGATACCCGGCTTTTCGAAGTCGACGCCGGAAGCATGCTTATTCGGCTTGAAGGCCCTTATGATACAATCTTCCTCGACCCGCCGTACGGCGAGGGGTTGATCGGGGAAACCCTTGAGACGATCGCCGAGCGGCGACTGCTCGCCGAGAACGGCGTCATCGCAGTCCTCAAGGGGGAGGATGAATCCTTCACCTTCCCGGAGGTCTTCACAGTCTATAAGACACGCAACGTCGGTGTGACGGACATCATCCTTTTGGAATGGAGCGAGTGATATGAAGACAGGTCTTTATCCAGGCAGCTTCGATCCCATCACCTACGGACACATTGATATCGTGGAACGCGCCCTCAAGCTCTTCGACAAACTCTATGTGCTTGTGAGCGTCAACCCCTACAAGAACATGCTTTTTACGAAGGAGGAGCGTCTCGACATGGTCAAAAAGGCGCTCGAACCCTATAAGGACAAAGTCGAGATCCAGGCTTCGGAGACCCTCACGGTCCAGCATGCGCGGCATCTCAACGCCACGCACATCGTACGCGGGCTCAGGGCGCTCACTGATTTTGAATATGAGTTCCAGATGACGCACGCCAACCGCGAACTCGACGAGAACATCGATTCGGTATTCTTCATGACGGCGAACAAGTACTCGTTCCTATCAAGCACGGCGGTCAAGGAGATCGCGCGCTTCAACGGCGACCTTTCCACGTTCGCCCCGCCCTTCATCGTCGAGCGCATCAAGGACAAGTTCCGCTGACACTCCATCCGGTCCGAAAAGGGCCGGATGTTTTTCTGTTGTGTAACACTACCCTTTTATTTATAAAAATGTTAATATGACAGCAGGTGATTGACTATGGATGTAAAAGAACGCATCTTCAACGAGCTGAGAAAGCAGAATGTGCGGATTACCAAGCAACGGCGCGCGATCATAGATATCCTCGAAGGAAGGCATCTCACAGTGCAGGAGATCCACAGCGAAATGAAGAAACGCGGTTTTCATAATCTGGGCACTGTCTACAACAACATCGATTTCCTCCTCGAGCACAAGATCGTCACGCAGATATTCATCAACGGCAAGAAGCATTACGATCTCACCATCGATGAGGAGTCGCATACCGCCGATTCCCATATCCATGTGACATGCAAGGTCAACAACAACATCATCGAGATCAATGAGAGCGATATCTTCAACCATATCAAGAACCACCCCATCTTCGAGGATTTCAACATCAAGAAGCTGCAGATTGTCGTTGAAGGCCATTGCAAGTACTATGACACCGACCAGTGCAAGGCACAGGACGCCTGCTTTATAGAACGTCTGGCTAAAAAATAAACGGAAGCGGGCGCTTCCGTTTTTTTCAAGAGGATTTCCCAACTTTACTTTTTCGCCGCCATGTTATATAATGCATGAGGCAACAAAGGACTATAAGGGAATGTTCCGGTAGCTCAGGGGATAGAGCAATGGCCTTCTAAGCCATAGGTCGGGGGTTCGAATCCCTCCCGGAACGCCATTTGAAATCCAAGGCCCAGGCGGGCCTTTTTCTTATATTTA
>SL_8KL_010_SEDDRAFT_10000659_pt1 | contig 30243 bp, 20 predicted proteins | sample SodLakKL_010_SED_4_FD_11160 | JGI IMG/M metagenome (IMG submission 11160) | reverse complement strand
CCTGCCACTAACGGAGTGGGAACCGACACCTTAGAAATTGTATTCACTAGAGCTCAGATAGGGAATCCCGACGTTCTCTTGATATCAGCCGTAGAGGTTTTAGACGAGGCAGCTATGGAAGTCGATCTAGCAGGACCACACGCGGATTATCCCGAAGGATACGGTGAACCTAGATTCCTACCGGTGAATTTCGACATGATAGTGGATTATGAACCTGATACCTTCCCGATGGATGTAGTCATAGCTTTTATTGCAGAGAATGATGGAGATCTTCCAGGAGAGATAAACCTCTACATAAACGGGGATGTGCACTACACATTAGAACTCGATAGTAGAGGACAGGCCGAAGGTGAATACATAACTACTTTCGATGACCCAGGAGACTATCTAGTGGAGTTCATGGAGATGTCACATACAGTGTTCGTGAGTGAACATGAAAATGGAATAGCACCGCCAAATGGTGAACCAGTAGATGAAGAACCGGTAAATGGCGATCCTGAGAACGATGAGGAAGAAGATGATGAAGAGAACGGATTGTTGGGAGGTTTGATGACTTGGATAGTTGTCGCTATTGTAGCGCTGATAATATCTGTTGTCTTCATAGTTTTGTTCTTAGGAAAAAAGAAACGTGATCAGGAAGAGGAAGAAAAACACCCTGAAGAACAACACTCACAAGACGAGAGCCAAGAGTATTATCAGGATGAAAAATTCCAGAATCCACCTGAAGAACAGTTTTCAGATATCCAAACTGAAGAGAGTAACATGAACGAGGGATCTGGAGACGAAATACCCCCACCGCCACCAGAAGAGAACTGAACAAACACGGTAAACCCCTTTTCTTTTTATTTTAAAACACTTCTTATGAAATCTAGGATATCATAAAAACGATGACCGAACAACGTTTAAATATAAATACGACTCATTATATATGAGTCGTTATCCATGAAAAAACCGGTAAAAACGCGGGATATGACATGAAAGTTTCAGTGGTATTTCCTGTCTACAACGAGGCTCGCAATCTGAAACAGCTCTACAAAGAGACCAGGAAAGTGGTGAATAGCAATTATGAAGATTGGGAGATGATCTTCGTCGATGACGGTTCTGAGGACGACAGTTACAGAGTGATAGAGACACTTGTGAAAAAAGACAAGAACGTGAAAGGGATAAGATTCCCCCGAAACTTCGGCCAGAGCGAAGCCCTTATGGCAGGATTCGATCACGCCGAAGGAGATTATATAGTGACCATGGATGCCGATCTTCAGAACGATCCGAGAGACATACCGAAATTGATGGAGAAATTGAAAGAGGGCTACGACTGTGTCAGCGGATGGAGAAAGCATAGGAAGGATTCTCTAGGAAAAAGATTTGCGAGCTGGATACAGACCAAATTGGCGATGATGGTCGGACCGAGGATACATGATTTCGGATGTACTTTGAAGGTATACACCGCCGAGAGCGTAGAGAACATCAATCTGTACGGCGAGGACCATAGATACATACCTTCAGAACTACACAGACAGGGCTTCAAGGTTACGGAAGTTCAAGTGAATCACCGCCCTAGGAAACACGGGAAAACAAAATATGGATCTTTCAGATTGCTGAAAGGAGGTTTCGATCTCTTTTTTCAATTCTTCTGGAAACATTTTTCAGCAACACCACTTCATTTTCTAGGCACCGTCGGATTCTTATTCACCACTATAGGTTTTGGGATCGGGATATACAGGGTGTTGATGAAATATATTTACGGTATACCCGTTACCTCCGAGATGGCTCAATTATTGCTGTCGATCAGTATGGTCGTCTTCGGTTTCCTCTTACTGATGTTCGGTGTGCTCGCTGAGATAATGATGAAGATGTACTACAGGGATAGGAAAAACTATGCCGTGGAAGAGGTCGGCGTGAACGATGAGAAGAAGGAAGGTTGACTTCAATTTAAGATATCTCTGAAAAACTCTTCCATTTCATCCTTGATCTTTTCGGGCCTTAGCTTTTCAGGTATCTCGTTGTTCGAAAGATCCTTTCTCAAGGATTCGTCATCACAGAATTTTTCCATGATCTCGATCAATCTAGATATCCGCCCTGGAGGGTAGAGCAAAGCATGCTCACCGCTGACAAACAGCTCATCCATGTAAGGCAGATCGCTGGTCAGAATCGGGGTCCCTGTATATAATCCTTCAAGGAGAGTATTCGGTACTATCTGAGTGCCGAAAACTCTCCGGTAAGGTAGGACCAGGGCATCTATCTTACTGAAAAACCAATCTTTATCGACCTTTCCAAGGACTTCTACGTTGCGCTGATTTTCATGAGATAATGAACCTCTACCGCTAAAAGCTAGAAGCAGTTCTGCATCTCCATCGAGTCTGGAGAAAGCTTCCAAAAGATCTCCTACACCTTTCACTGGAGTAGAATGTCCCATATAGCCGAAAGTGACTTTATCTGAACCATCTGCCGTCTCTTTTTCACTAGATCCATAGGCGAGTTCAGCGGAGGAAGTGTTAGGGATAACCTTTACCTGCGAGCTATCAAAACCCATGATAGCGATAAGTCTATCTCTCTGGTACTCAGTAGAAACGATGATATTCTGATCTTTATCAGGTGGCTGGAATGAAGAGAGGAGTTTTCCGTTGATCACATTGTTTATGATGGTCTTCTCAGCGATCCATCTGATCTCAAAATGATCGTGGGGAAAAGGTGGAGCGTTTTTTATCAGCGTAGAATTGTATCGGACCACCATATCCTTATCTATTTTTCTTTTGATATCGTCCGCTATGAAGTAAAAATTGGGAGTGGGTAATGCAAGATAGACCAGATCAGCTCGTTGTTTTTTCGCCTCAGAGATCAGGTCCTGGGTATAGAAAAAAGACTGCCAACTAGGTGCGGTAGGAGGAGGTGTCCAGATATCGACCGAATGCTCCTTCTGGAGAAGCCCGTATAGACTGCTTAAAGATTCGTTCTGGCCGCTCAATTCAGTGAACTCTCTTCCATCAGACCGGGCCTGATACGAAGCTAGCAGTATATTCATTTTATGAACCCCCTCTTAGTCAGGTTTTTACAGTTCATCGACTTCTTTCACCTTCTTGAGCTTAGAATGAAGGTAAACCGCCCCGCCGATCAAGGAGCTGGTTATACCTAAAATTTGGACAAGGAGAGAAAGAGAGACCGCCTCAGCTCCCGTAGCTCCCACCTGGGTGAAGAAAGAAACATATATGACTTCTCTTACACCGAACCCCCTGATCGAGATAGGCAGAAGAAGTATTACGTGTGAAACAGGGATGAAGACGAAGAAATAATATAGCGGTATAGTGAGTCCAAGGGATATCGCCAGCAGATAGTAGCTGATTATGAGCATGCTGTGAAAGAGGAGAGATAAGACGAGTGCACATACAATCAGTTTTTTCATGTGTGCATATTGATTGATAGAGGTAAGCATCTTTATCGATTTTTCTTTCACAGAGAAAGGGTTGAAATTCTTGAAGATCTTTTTCAGCAGTCTCTGCATGAATGCGATGAAACGATCTGAATAGATCAGAAAAAAAGATATCAGTATGAGAGGGACGAATATCACATATATAGTTAACATGATGCTTCTAGGAAAATCATGATAGTACAATGTGCCGGAGATGGTAGCTAGTATCACGATAGCTATCATACCTGTGAATCTTTCCATGAAGACGGATGAATACCCTTCGATCCAATGTTTTGATATCTTGGAAGTCTTATGAGCCCTTACGATATCTCCTCCCACGGTAGTAGGCAAGAAAAGATTGAAAAAAGTTCCTATATAATAAAGCTTCCAGAGTTGTAGGAAACTTTTTGATCCCTCTTTCGAGGTCAAAAGTATATGCCATTTCTTCGCGCTGAGCATGACGTTGAATATCGTCAATCCTATGGCTAAGAGAAAATATGAAGGATCAGCAGCGAGCAATTCATCTAGTATCGTTCGGGGACCGATCCTCCAGATTATCACGGTTATCAAGACTATGCTGACCAATACCTTTAAGAGAGCTTTTAGTCTCTCTTTCGATTTCTCTTTCATACTTTCTCCACTATAGGAACAACCCTATTTAATAGCTAACGATGTTAGGCAGCAAGTGACACAAAAAAGAAATAGTATATTTCGATACCTATCATGCCAAATGATACCAACGGAAAAGTACTTTCGAAAAACACTTGAGAAGATAGATGGTTGGTCGTCCAAGCAGAAGATAATGGTCTTGATCGTTATCTGGATCCTTATCTTCGTACCTGCCATATTCATATTTACGTCTGTACACAGAAGGAGCATGTTCTCCTACCATCCCGAAGGTGCATCACCTCTAGATAATATAAATGAGGGTTGGAACGTTTCTGTGAGTCCTGAGCCAGATAAACAAACTGAGGACAGGTACGTAATAGAGGTGGAAGAAGATGAAGAGGTAAAGTTCAGGTGGAACACTACGGAATATACGGCAAGGGTACACCTAGGCCAGGTCAACGTTTATTACAATACGAGCTGGGGTGAAGAAGGTGTAATAAGGTTGAGACAGATAAAGGAGGAGAGTGAAGGTGAGAATGAGACATGGGAAAGGAACAAAACTTTTGATCATTCTGGGGATGTGTATTATTACTTCAGAACGGACAAGAGTGACGTGGCATTATATCAACGGAGAGCGGAAGTTCTTCTAGAAGGAGGGAACCTCTATGAAGACATCAGGACCGACCCGCCTCCGATCATAAATTTTCTATTCATTCCGCCGACGGCTTTATCGGCTCCAGGGTCCATCGGTGGTTATTACTTATCTTTTTACATTTACTTCGCTTTCCTTATACTGATCGGTGCTTTCCTCATATCCTCCACCTTCAAATCTTGGGGGGAAAACCGTGCCTTTCTCGCATCAGTGCTGTACATCGCTAACCCTTTAACAGTCTACACGCTCTTTCAGGATTCGGGCGTGGTCGCATTTCTTCTGATAATCTCGATATTTTTGATCGTCAAAGGTTGGAAAAAACTCGGGATGGTTTCAATAGGTCTAGGTACTGCGGCTAAAGTCTGGTCCGGATTTCTCATACCGTCTGTGCTTTTCGACGGGAACGCGTCTATAAGATCTAGGATCAAATACCTTCTGTTTTCCTCCGGTTTTCTCGGCGGAAGTCTACTCTTCTTCTATCGATTATGGGGTCCCCAGACCTTTTTCTTCATAACATTTTATGGTGGAGGTGCAGCAAAATTCGAGTTCCAAGGTATAAACATCTGGGCCGGTTTGAATCGGGCGATACCTTCTTCCATCTTTTTCAGCACTGACATCGTATTGATAGGCCTAGTGATCGCTGGATTGCTTCTATTATACATAGCTTACAAGCGGAGATGGGATTTCATGGCTATATTCACGGTTATATTCCTGATCTTTCTACTTTTCTACCCCAAGATACACTGGTGGTACTTTTTTATTCCTTTCCCGATCTTGGTTTTCTACTCAGTGAGAGACTCTAGAAAATTGAATCTATTTCTAGGTCTCACCATCTTTTCTACACTAGCGAACTTTTCCAGGCATAGATACTTTCCAGTGATACCATCGACCATGAACAATTGGATCTCACTGATGTTTACCTTGATCTTCACACTGATAGGTTTGAAGATGATCCACCTCTTCCTGACTGAAGAAGACATGAGTAACCATTTCGATACCGTTCTGAAAAGAGATAAGACCAGTGATTGAGCGTTTTCCACTCCTATTGAAGAAAAACTGATCCATCTAGTTTTTCAGCACGGTCCTAGATGGAGTAAGTATTTATATTCATTCTAAATTTAATAGAAAGAGTTACGATGATGAGCTTTGATCTTGTGGCCGTATACCTTATGATCAACATTATAGTATATCTGATGATCCAGTTACCATTCGCTTACAGTTCTCTAAAGAGTGGGTTTAGCAGGGGCTCGGATAGAAGTTTAAAAAAGAGTTATTCTCCATTAGGATGGACTGCAGTACTGATCGTAGTCACTCTAACGACATCTTACTTTTTCATCGTATTTTTTGCATGGCCCTTCTATCATCTTTTCTTCAACTCTGAAATCATAGAAAAAACTCTGATATCTCTTCCCTTCAGCACTCCGCTGCAGATCATCGGTATGGTTCTAGTCGGTGCCGCAACAGCGGTGAACTTAGCGGGTAGGATCGCAAGAGGAGAAAGCTATACCTCTGACGGTGTTCCTGATGAGTTATCTACAGACCTGGGACATAGAGTGGTGAGGCATCCTCTCTACGCCTCTTACTGTTATTACTTCCTGGGTTTTCAATTCCTTTTTCAGAGCTATCTGATCTTACCGCTACTCTTGGGTATATTTGGATATTACTCTGCAGCGAAGAAAGAGGAGGAAGTTCTGGTCGAGGAATTCGGTGAGGACTATAAGAAATATCGGAAAGAGGTCGGTATGTTGATCCCATTTTTGAGATGATCAGGTCAATCTATCTTCTTCACTTCTAGTGCCTGAAAACCTTTCTCTCCCAGGTCGCTTTTGAACTCCACCCTATCTCCCTCTTCAAGAGAGTGCCCATCACGGATCTCACTTCGGTGAACGAAGTGGTCTTCCTCACCTCCATCGGGTTCGATGAACCCGTAGTTCTTTACGTCATCGAAGAATTTCACGGTCCCTTTCATCTATATCAGACTCCTTTAGCCCTATCGGCACTAATAATATCAGAGAGACCCTTTATATTATTTTACAACTAAGACCCTCTTCTCACAGCAGGGACTGAAGGGTAGATAGAGCGCTCTCTATGTGTTGTATCTCAGCCGTCTTCGTTTCCTCACCATACAGGTTGAACAACGATTCTTTTGCCTTCTTCAGGTCCTGAATGGCTTCTTCTATCTTCTCTTTTTTCTCTCCATCCATGCTCATCAACCGGTTTAAAGCAATAGACAGATAGAAGTCCTTACTATTCTATTTTATGGAAATTGAGGAGGTGTGATATTTAGAACAACAAAAAAGTGACTTTCCCGCTCCAACAAAGAACAGTAGAAAAATAAAAACAATAGGGGGAAAGGGGTTTTTGGTTCTTTTTGCTTTCGGTCTGACTAGTTTTCAAAAGTATCGTCTATCTCAGAGTCTTCTTCGGTATCTTCCGCACCATCGTCTTTTTTCATCAGGACGAGTACAAGTGCAATTGCGCCTACAGCTATCGCAGCAGCCGCTAATGCAATACCTACTATTCCCATCGTTGTAGCGCTGTCTATATCATCGTCTTGAGATTCTTCTAGTTCTGCTAGATCAGCTTCGACTTCGTCTATCCTTCCGTTCATGTCGTTTTCTAGTTCATCTAGATCGATATTTTCAACATCGTTCTCTAAATTGTCCATCCGTGATTCTAGTTCCACACGAAGATCTTCGATCTCGTTTTCTAGTTCCTCTATATCTATACTATCATCGTCTCCTCCATCTTCGACTTTAGACTCTAGGTCATCTAAATCCTCACCTAGATTATCCAGTTCACTATTTATCAGCTGTATTTCACTTTGTATATCGTTTATCTCATCATTGATCTCTCCGATATCGTCTTCAAGTACGCCGATCTCATCTTCTATAACGTCGAGTAGTTCTTGTTTGTTATCACTGATAGCATCTTCTAACTCTAAGACGTTATCTTCTAGTTCGGTTTCTAGATCTTCGATCTCGGAATAAAGATCGTCTTCTAGATCGCCTAAGTCTATCTCAAGTTGATCCGTAACGTCCTCTAGATCATCGATAGCATCTTTGTTGACGTCGATCTCGTCTTCTAAGTCTGTTATCATCGCGTTCAAGTCTTCTAGTTCACCATGTATGTCGCTTATCTCATCGTTGATATCATCGATATCACCTTCTAATTCGTCGATGTTATCTTCTATGATATCGATAAGTTCCGTTTTATTCTCGTCTATCGCGTCTTCTAATGCAGACACGTTTTCTTCTAGTGCATTTTCTAGTTCGTCGATCTCGACATAAAGAGCGTCTTCTAGATCGCTTATATCTATCTCTAACTGATCGGTCACATCTTCTAGATCATCTATCGCGTCTCTGTTATTAGCTATTTCATCTTCTAAGTCATCCATATCGTCCTGCATCTCTGGTATCTGCGGTAGATACAACGCGAATACATCGGTCTCCACCACTATTTCGCCATCGTTAATTGCCTGAACCATGAACAAGTTCTGTCCTTCTACCAAGTCTGTTTCGTACTCGAATTCTCCATTTTCGTCGACTGAAACAGATTCACCGTTGATATTCAGGTCTAGTTCGGGGTCGGTTTCACCTGTTATCTTGAACTCTTCGTTGTAAGTCAGACTTTCGACTCTATCACTTGGAGAGGTTATTTCCAGTTCTTCTTCTATAGTGGAGATCTCAAAGATTCTAGTTTCCGTGTATCGGTTTCCGTCTGAGTCTGTTGCTCTAACCTGAACAACGTGTGTGTCGTCATCTAAGTTAACGAATGTATAATCTGTGTCACTTCCGATGTCGTCCCAATCACCGTAATTGATTCGGATTTCATAGTTCATATCCTCTAAATGATCGTGACCTTCCCATTCGATGGTAACTGTGTTCTGCTCGATTACCTCATAGTCTTCTTCAGGGGAGATTATCTCGAAAGCATCAACAGGCGGATTCACGAACATGGTTATCTGATCGGTATCACTGTTTTCTTCAGCGTCTCTCGTTTCCAACTCCACTTCGTAGGTGCCCTGTTCAGGGAAGACATAATCTACGATTTCTCCTTCGGCAGTATCATAATATCCTTCAGCGTCACCACTGACTCCTTCGATGGTCCAATCCCAATCGACAACTTCTACATTATCCGTGGAACCACTACCGTCTAAAGAGTATACAATGCCAGCTCTAGTTTGATCGGACTCTCCAGCATCAGCAATCGGATCCTCAGTATCTATAGCGTATATCTCGATTGAATCTGTGTCGTAATTGCCAGCCTCGTCGTATACTGTTAACGTTACTTCGTATGTAAGTGCGTATTCAAGGGTGATTTCTGGTTCCGGTCCATATAGGACTGTTTCTTCTCCAGTCGGATCTTCTATGACCCATTCATACTCGTCTATTCCTACATTGTCAGTGGACTCCGTTCCATCCAGTGTGATGGTATCTCCTTGATCAGCCTCAATGTCTTCTCCGGCATCTGCAACAGGATCGATCTGATCTATCAGATGGAAATGCCATCCCATAGGTTCAAATTCGATATCTCCTGCAACGTATTCGACTGAATTAGCGAACATCTGGTTCGCTTCCTCTGTCCAACCTGGATCATTGGCCTCTCCGAAGAAGCCTATACCTTTAGCTGGAAGCAAGACTTCATTTTTCTCTTCGCAATGGCCGACGGCGGGACCTTCGAATCCTCCACCGTAATCCTTTTCTCCGATTATTTCTCCACTGTAGTCGTCGAATATAGAGCCCCAATTGGTAGCTCCGTCAAACATCAACACTTCATCTCCTTGTTCTCCAACATCTTCGAATATCGGATGATCTTCAAGTATCTCTAGATATTGTGGTGGATCCGTGTCAAGGCTTTCTTCATCTCTAAACTCTGGATCGTTACGTACGTTGTTAAGCCTGTAAACACCGTCAGAATAGGCCTCGGCGGTACCTCCTTGGTTCGTATCAAGGTATACTACACCTTGCCCTTCTAATTCATCTTGGAAGTCCTCTGCCAACGAATCACTACCGAATCTCTGTATCACAAATACCTGATAATTGTCCATCTCATCTAGTAATTCATCAGCCTCGAGTGTATCAACGTTGTAATCATCGTCTAGATAGTCTTCCAGTTTATACTCGACCTCATTATCCTGCCAGTTCTCTTCATCGACAACGGCAACATCGATGTCTCCGCCCATGAGTTCTTCGTCCATCGGCTCTTCTCTAAGTTCGCTGTCACTATCTACAGGTGTTTCAATGTAGGCTTCCAATCCCCAAGTGGTATCTGGAAGTGCAATATCATCGCCCATGTCGTCCCAATCATCCGGGTTGTGTGGATCTCCAAAGTTGATCCACGAACCGTCAGGGACATCAGGATCGATCGTTCCAAAGACGAACTCGTCATCATCAGCGGGATCATCCATCTCGAGGACTATCCAATACTCTCCTGGATCTTCGATAGGTACTTCTTCGGTTAGCTCCAATTCACTCCATTGTTCTTGACCGACAGGTGAATACTCTTCTGATGAAGCGATCCATTCTCCAGGGGCTCCACCATCATCTTCTGCTACGTGGGCTTGTACATAATTGGCTGTATCGTCATAGTCGAAATAGGCTACCTCACTGATAAATCCGCCTACATCGTCTGAAAGGTCCAAGATCATGGAACCATACCAAACCTGTGGATTTGCAGCAGCTAATGCATTGTCTGCTTCGTCAGGTCTGTGATCAGCGTCATACAACCAGCGCCATTCTCCTTCTAATTCACCAACATGTTCAAAGTGAGCAGTGACGTCTTTATCGGAATCCATGGTCAAGGTTATCTCTTCTTCAGTGCCTTCGTGATCACCAGTCCATTCAACGAACTCCCAATCATCGTCCTCTGGTATCGCTTCTAGTTCTACTTCTGTTCCTTCAAGATAGCTCATACCTTCTGTTTCAGGATCGATCTCCACAGTTCCATCGCCGACTGTTTCAACGTTCAAGGAATACTCAACAGGACTAATGCTTCCCATGTTGTAGTCCTCGTAAGTTGCTACGATGAACCAATAGTGATCTTTACCCATATCTTCATCGGATAATTCTGGGTAGTCTGCTTCTACGGTTTCATCGACAATACCGCTGTATTCTGCTAAAACTTCTCTGGTAGTTCCGTGATATATCTCAACGTCTAGAGGTTCGCCGTTCGGACTGCTGACTTCTGCAGAAACTGTCTGCTCGAAGTCTTTTAATCCCTCTCCATCTTCAGGATCGGGATCTTCAGCTTCAGGTAGCGCTAATTCAGAAACCTGATCCTCGTTCATCTCTCTGTTCCCTATGCGGTCAACAGCCCTGACCACATAATTCCATTGTGTGCCGTCGTATGCCCTGCCTTCATCTAGATAAGTATAGTCCTCGGAACCATCTGCTTCGACTACATCGATCATGTTAGTCTCGTCCCATGGACCATCCTCGTCTTCAGCTCTGTAGACCTCATAATATTCAGTGTCGTCCGCGCCAGCTCCGTCGTCAGCGGATGCGTCCCATGTCAGTTCGTTACCTGTTACGTCTAAAGGTTCATCGTCCCAGTCCAAGGCAAGGTTCTCTACTTGTTCTGGTGGTTCTATGTTTATATCTGCGGATGCGGTCCTCCAAATGCCTTCAGGAACGTATGTGTGGAATTCCCATGTATCAGATGTGGTGATTTCGACTCCGTCGTCCATCTCAACATGCCATGTGAATGTGGAATCGGTGTCGAGGAGTATGAATTGTGCCTCTACATCATCTCCAGATTGAACATCAGTGAAGGTCTCGTTACCAACTTCCTCATCATCTTCGTCGAAAAGGTAGAAAGTAACATCCATTTGGTAATCGTTGGGATCTTCTACGGTCACGTTCAATTTGGGAGAGTGAGTTACATCTTCTTCCCCATCGTACGGACTCGGGTCCAACGCCTCTGGTGTGTGATACTCATCCACGAAGACTCTCTCGCTGATTTCGATGTTTTCTTCGTTGTCATCTTCCTCATGCATCGTGGTCATCGTTATCAGATAACTGCTTGGATATTCATCCGGTGTCCAGTTAGCGAACTGTACCTGTTCTTCTTCTCCTACTTCAAGATCTTCGACCGTTGTTTCCGACTCGTACTCTTCTGTGATATACTCGTTCACCAAACTGACATCGTCTATCGACCAATAGGCGTCATCTACGACATCTTCAGAATAGAACTCCCATCCTATCATGACTTCGTCCTCTTCTGAGGCCCATTGGGATATGTCTAAGGTGTATTGCCCAGTTGACACGTTCCTACCGATCCTCTGGCTTGTTTCTCCACCGTCTGTCGATATCAGCAGTTCTCTATCCATCTGGTCATATGGTCCCTCAAATTCAGAGTAGAATTCTAAGAAGACTCTGTACGTTCCGTCGGTACAGTCCTCTACGCTCGTCCACATAAGATCGTTCTCATGCTCGTCGACCGGTTCTATCTGCATCGCTTCACTGTCTTCATTCCATTCCCATGTATTGTCGTTTCCGTCTTTATCCACTACTTCCCAGTCATCAGGTAGTCCTTCTGAGAAGTCTTCATCTATCCGTACCTCTTCCGTAACCTGGTCTATGTTCATCTGAACTGGTGCTTCTTCCATATCTCTATTACCAACGTTCATAACTGTACCTAAGACTTCTTCCTCATACTGATATATTGGCTCTTCTGGTGAATCTATGGATACAGCTTCTAGATCGTGGATGATCTCTCGTACATATACTTCTTTTAATACAGTTGAATTCTCCGGATAATCCTCATCAGGATGCTGTGCGGATATATTCACGAGATAATAACCCGGATCGCTCGGTGTCCAATCTTGGAAGTCGACTTCTTTACTCTCTTCCATGTCAATGTCTATATCGACTACGTCTGAATAATCTTCAACGTGGTATTTTACGGAAGCTTCAAAGATATCCCAGTTACAGAATGTACTGTCGTCATCATCATCGCCGCTCGTCCAAACAAACGCTATCTGTACTTCGTCTTCACCGTCAGCATGATCAGATATGTCAAACTCATAAACACCGGTAGGATCATCATCTTCATCAAATTCCTCTATCAGATCCCAATTATCGCCTTCATCAGTTGTGATCAATATCTCAGCTGTGAATTCTGGATCAGTAGCTCCGGGATTCACGTCATGATCTAATTCCAAGATAGTACCATCGGCGTCACTCGTATCTATCGTAGGTGTTATCAACCATTCATCTTGGACCTCGTCTCTGGTCACGTCTACGGTCGCCATGGTATCTCCACCAAATGTTTCGTCCCATTGCCATGTTTCTGATGCTGTATCATCTACGGTCCAGTCGTCAGGGATCTCCTCTTCGAATTCCTCTTTAAGAAGATATCTCATCTCTTCTATGGTCGCCTCGATAGGTACATCTTCTTCGTTGTAATCTCCGTAATTGCTGACAGTAGCATTCACTGGTTGGGTCTCTTCCCAGACTGTATCTTCCGGATTGATTATCTCATCCACACCGATGTCATTATCGTCCGTGATCGTAACTACATCTGTCTGATAATCGTTGGTGGGATCTTCATCTTCGTCTAAATCAGTACTGATATTAACCAGGTAATCTCCTATATCGCTTGGATCCCAATCGGCGAAACTGACACTCGTAGGTTCAGATACATCTATATCTGTTGTCGTTGTATCAGAATACTCATCAACTAGATATTGAACTGAGACTTCAAAGATATCCCAATTGCAGAAAGTGCTGTTGTCATCATCGTCATTGGTGTGCCAGACGAATGCTACCTGAACTTCATCTTCTCCATCGGCATAAGTCGAGATGTCGTACTCAGATACACCTTCATACCCTTGTTCGTCATCCCATTCTTCAATTAGTTCCCACGTATCTCCATCGTCGTTGGTTATCTTTATCTCCGCAGTGTGTTCTGGGTCTGCACCACCGGGGTTCAGATCATGATCGATCTCAAGCCAGGTATCATCTGCATCTGTTGCGTCCATCGTTGGGGTTATAAGCCACTCTTCTTGGATCTCATCTCTTGTCGCGTCAACTGTTGCCTGAGTCCCACTTGCCGGATCGTCCCAGTGCCATGTCTCTTCACTCGTATTATCTACGGTCCAATCGTCAGGAATCTCTTCGTCGAAAGCTTCGTTCACCAAATACACTATATCTTCTATCTCAGCCTCTACGGGCACATCTTCTTGGTCAACCGTTCCAAAGTTTTCAACTTCTGCTTCGACTTCATGCGTATCTTCCAGTCTCATCGATCCTTCTGGTGAGAGTATCTCTGTAGTACCAACATCGTCTATATCGGACACCAATATGTCCATGGTTACCCAATATTCTTCACCGTGCATCTCTGCCGTAGAGTTTATCGAGTAATCGCCTTCTTCAGAAGGTTCCCAATCTTCGAATTCCACCAGTTTTTCTTCTTCAGCGTTCACATCGACCGTGGTCTCATCAAAATACTCTTCCTCATCGTCTTCATCAAGGATCGTTACATCTACAGGTACGTCAGTTTCGTCGTCCTCCTCTTGGTTACTGACGATGATCTCAACAGGATGAGCATCTACACTGTTAACTAAACTGGAAGGTGAATCTATCTGAACTTCTCTATCAGCAGAAACAAATTCAACAGCGTTCGCAAAAAGTGTCCAGGATTCTTCTGTCCACTCGTCGTCATCAGGTTCGGCGAAGAAATCAATATTCTTCGCTGATAAGAGGATCTCGTTGTTGTCTTCATCTATTCCTACTCCTTGTCCTTCATCGGTTCCATCGAATCGGACTTCAGCTAGATCTTCTCCACTGTAACCGTCATAATGCGATCCGTAAACCGTACCGCCGGACAATAATTCTACAACGTCTCCTTCTTCTCCTACTCCTTCGAATATATCGTGATCTTCGTATATCTCGATCTCGATCGGTGTATTCGCTGTACTGTCACCCCAGTACTCGTCCGGATCCTCTCTCACATTGTAAAGACGCTCAATAGCATCAGGATAACCTTCAGCTGTGAATCCTTCTTCACCATCTAAATAGACTGTGCCTTGATCTCCATCAAGCTCATCTAAGAAGTCTTGAGCTAGACTATCGCTTCCGAATCTCCACGGAACGAATGCGTCGTAGTTTTCCATCTCATCGATGAGTTCATCTGCTTCTAAAGTATCGACGGTATATTCCTCAGGAAGACGATCTTCTAATTGAGAGGCGGTTTCTCCATCGAAATAGTCGGTTTCATCTATAACAGCAACACTGATACCTTCTCCTTGAGGTTCAGCGAGTGTACCTATTTCCTCTTCTAAACCAGCTAAATCATCTGGATGACCTGGGTCTTCATCATAATACCAGCCGATGATCTCTCCATCATGTTCAACGTAAAGTCCATCTTCAGTTGCATCCTCTGTTAATTCGATTGAACCTTCAAAATGTCCTGGAGCTTCTTCATCTAATGTAACAGTTTTGTTTTCAAGTTCATAGCCATCAGCATCTAAGCTGGAGATGTCAAGATCGTAAGTACCTTCGTCTTCAAGTATAACATCGGATAACGTGATGTTCACTAACTCGTCTCCGCCGTATTCATCTCGCTCGAACATCACTTCACCTTCTTTATCCGGTACATCTATCTCAGGAACATTGTAAGCGGCCAAAGCGTAGTCCTGACTTGCATCGCCGTCATTGTTGCCGTCCTCGGGTACGTTAGTTCCATGAACTCTCACTGTGTAAGTACCAGATTCGAGTTCATCTGGATGGATGTAAACATTGTTTATGTTATTGACGTCGTCCCATCCGTCATCGTTATAATCGAAGTCTTCCATAACTTCCGTATCTGGGTAAGTGAAACCGCTGTCGCTCACTCCGTCTCCAGTTTCATCAAATGCGTTACCTCTGTAGATCTCGCCACCAGGAGATTCAACTTCAAGATCCAAGTTGTTTTTCAATGTGGGAGTACCTCCTGCACTGTCTCCTTCTTCTGCCTCTTTATCAGTCCAACCTAGAGTTATCTTCAGAGGTTCGTCTTCATCCTGATAATTTATACTGTATTCTTCCATATCTCCTGTTTCTATTACTGACTCTTGATCTTCTAACATGAATCCGATCGGGTCCTCTTCAGGCATTTCCAATTTGGATATATCAGCTATACCCCAGCCTTCATCTCGATTCGGTATGTGACCAGTGTCACCGACTTCAGGATCCATCTCATTTGCGGTGTTGATGATTATCGATTTAACCATCGCTGGACTCGGAGTCTCATCATAATTATCTTCATACCAATCTACGACTACTGTAGCGGCTCCCGCAACTGCCGGATTTGACATCGATGTTCCAGACATCTCACCGTGACCAGCACCGGGCATCGTTGATGTAACACCTTCTGCAGAAGCTACGACATCGGGTTTGACCCTGTTGTCTTCAGTCCATCCTCTAGAACTCGCACCATACATCTCTTCTGGGTTATCGTGTGTTGGAGGATCATATGTAGGAACTCCACCAACGGTGATTATGTTTTTGGCGTTACCAGGACTGCCGATCTCTTGATCGTAATCTCCACGTCCGCCATCATTACCTGCAGAAGCGGTTACAATCATCTCTCTGTTTTCTTCAGTATCTCTATCCGCGTCTCTAACTCTTGCGTCAAAGGCCGAGTCGGAATCGATGTATTCTCCCATGGTTCCAGCACCCCATGAATTACTGTGTATGTATGCGTCAGAGCGCTGAGCGGGCTCCTCTATCACTTCTCCGTAATCCTCAGGTATGATCAAGCCACCTGTACCGTCATCGATATTCGTGACGAATATATCAGCATCGTAAGCAAGTCCTTGGGCCTTGTAATAACCATGGTCCATGGTTTCTCCTGTACCTCCATGTGTGTCTCCAGCTGCAGATCCTGCAACGTGGGTTCCATGGCCGTGGCCGTCATCCCAGCCATCGTCGATCCATTCATCCGCGGCGTCGTCATAAGCTGTACCGCCGATGACTCTACCATCGAAATCAGGATGTCCTGCATCACCTTCGGTTCCATCATCCAAACCTGTATCGCAAAGGGTTATGGTAACGTCCTCGCCTGTATAACCTACTTGATTGATGTAAGCTCCTTTATCATCGTATTTTCTGTAAGGCTCATCAGGATCTCCCATACGGTGATCGCCATCTACAGGATCGGAATAATCGTCGAAGAACCATGCTCCTCCACCGATCAACTGTGAATCGATCTCAGCGTGTAGCTCTGGTTCAACGTAGGGTGAAATGTAGTAAACATCTTCATCCAAAGCTAAATTTTCGAGATCATCCATAGAGTCGACATCGGCTGTAAGACTGAAGCCGTTCTCGCCAAGATCTCCAGCACTCAAAATATCAAGATCTGATTGTATAGAATTTACACTGTCCATATCATAACCAGGCTTCAATCTGATGTTTATAGGCATCTCTTTGTCTATAGCTTCGTCAAGCCGAGAGTGAAGTTTGAATTCAGGTTGGTAGACACCGACCCATTCGACGAATTCAAGGTCTTCGACCCGTTCTGCTTGCTCAGGGGTCATGATCACTTCGTAAGCGTAGTTGGGCTGGTAGTTGAATACTTCAGCTCCAGTATCTTCGATGGCTTCTCGCCATTCTGGATTCACTGGCCCCATCATATCGACTATGTACATACCTTTCGTGCCTGATTCGTATTCTTCTACTTTCAGGTCATAGTTCAATTCTGGAAAACCTTCATTGGTATCAAACGTGTGACCTTTCACACTAATCTCATTTCTGTTATCTAGAATCCGGGCATCATACTCAGATTCTAGTTCCCGTGCAGTTCTTGAATCTGTTCTCATCAATACGTTTTGTCCATAGTGATCTACTATCTCGCCTTCTAGGCTAAGATCTTCGATACTTTCAGGACTTCCAGTATTGACTAAGATCACTGTATCGCCGGGGTCGGCAGTTTCGAACAATGGGTCTCCACCTTGTTCAGCGCCTGCGAAGACCATCATCCCCGGGATGACGGTCCCTATCACTAGTACAAAGGCTATCACTAAAACAGATATCCTTTTTCTTACTTTGTTTTTCATACGATATACCTCATTTTACTAACTAACATCTTAGATTGAGATTCGTAGAAGATATAAATCTCACTCATACATGTAGACGAGGCGTTTTCATTTCGGCGGAAAAGTGTTATTTACCTTTGGAAACTTCTTTTCGTAGTATTATCTCAACAAATCAAGCGCTAGTAATCGGTAGTAATATCTTTATATAGGTAACTCGTGGCTGGAATTGATGAAAGAATTCAGTGAAGGAAAATACAGGATTTTACTTCATCTTCAGTCCCAAGACAATACCCGGGACCTAGAACAGCATAGAGAAGTACCTTACAGGCTTTGTCAAAAAGGCATAGCCGAGGCTGTAGAACTATCTAGAGGTAGAACTAGTGACATTATCACGGATCTTGTTGGAAGTGACTTGGTCAATGAAGAGGTCCGACATGTCGTTGGCCTAAAAAGACGTAGAAAAGTATATTCCCTGACTCAAAAAGGTTTAGAAAAAGCCGAAGAGCTAAGAAACAAACTCAAGGAAGAAAAAGTGACCATCAAAACAGATTCGACTGAATACGAGATCAAACTTGAGCAGATCAATTCTTACATCGATTCACGCGATCCACTTTTGCTTGCCCTAAACAAAGTAAATGAGAATAACTTGATCGATCTAACAAAATCAGATGAAAAAAAAGAAGACATCTTTGTAGGAAGAAAGGACGAGATGAAGCGACTTTTAGATTGTTTGAAGAGAGTCGAAAATAACGAATCGTCAGTTTTCATGATAGAAGGGAATGCTGGCATAGGTAAAACAAGATTAGTAAACGAATTAAAACACAAAGCTCTTTCCAAGGGTTTTGGATTCATAAGTGGAAAAGGTTATTACCATACTTCAGAACCCTATCTTCCTTTCAAAGAGGTTTTCAGACCATATCGGCAAAATGGAGAATTCGAAAATATAGAACTTTTAGAGTTCTTCGATGCCGAGGATAAAGCTCGGGCAAAAAAAGTCCTGGAGAGTGATGAAGGTAAGAGGGACGCAATCTTTTTTGAAACTGCTGAAAATATCAGGTCCATCGCAAACAAAAAACCATTGGTATTATTTATCGATGACATCCATCGGGTGGATAAAGCTTCATTGATGTTATTCCATTATTTAGCTGACAAATTGAGAGATTCTCCTGTCATGTTCATAGGTGCATATCGTCCAGAAGGTGTGATCAATAATAAATTCTTTGAGGAGATGCTGCTCCGGATGAGCAGAGAGAAACTTTATGAGCATTTGAAACTCGAACCTTTAACGATAGATGATACAAAAGAGATCATCAAAGGACTCACTGGAAAGTTCAAAGTTCCCCAACACTTCGTTCAAATGATTTATCAAGTCTCTGAGGGAAATCCTTTATTTTCTAAGGAACTGGTAAAACAGATGATTGAAGACGACATAGTAGATCCTAAAAACGATGTTTTTCCCTCTGAAAAAGATGCTTTTGAACTTCCTAAAGTGGTAGAAGACATCATCGAAAGGAGGATCAAAAGGTTGAGCAAGGAGAATCTAAAGGTACTTCAGATAGGCAGCATCATCGGTGAAGACATACCTTTTTCTTTGCTTCATGAAGTCACCGAAATGGATTCTTTTGAATTATTAGAGTACGTAGACATACTGACCGGATCCGGTTTATGGGAAAACGATCCAGAGGAGGACGTATTTCATTTCGCACATGGATTGATCCATCTTTCCGTCTATGAGAGTATACCTGAACATATGAGGAAAGTTCTGCACAAAGAAGTCGCGGAAACTATGGAGCAGCTTTATCAGGATCGCCTAGAGGAAATATTTTATGATGTGGCGGCACACTATGAAAACGCGGCAGAGTCTTCTAAAGCATTTGAATATCTAAAAAAGGCCGGAGATGAGGCCGAGAAAGTTTACGCGCATGAAGATGCCATCGAAATATACGATAAGGCGTTAGTGATCGCTGATGAAAACGGTTTCCAACGAAAGAAATGGGATGTTCTAGAAAGATTGGGTGACTTATACAGAGTCATTGGAAAATTCGATGTCAGTTTAGATTACTATGAAAGCATACNCAAAGATGAACTGGATATAAAACACAGACAAAGGATTTATCGGAAAAGAGCGAACCTGTTCGATAAAAAAGGTGAACTGAACAAAGCTCTCGATACGGTGGAAAAAGGACTTGAAAAAGGGATGGAAGAAAACATCGAAACTGCTAGACTTTTAAAAAGAAAGGGATGGGCTGAGATGAGGATGGGGCGATATGAGTCTGCAGCAGAGAATTTCTTAAAATCTCTCGAGATGGCTGAAAAATACGGTATAAAAAAGGATATCGGGGATATTTATCACGCACTAGGTACGGTAAATTTCTACAATTCAAAATATGATGAAGCTTTGAGATACTTGAAAAAGGGTTTGAAGATTAGAGAAGAGACCGGCGATATCAGCGGTAAGGCCTCATCACTGAGTAATTTGGGTAATGTCTACATGAATAGAAGTGAAATAGATAAAGCCTTGGCAAAATTCAAGGAAAGCATGGATATATCTGAGAAGATAGGCAAGGAAAACAATAGAGTACACATCTTGATCAATTTAGGCAACGCTTATCTAAAGAAAGGTGAATTAGAAAAAGCTTATGAAAGTTACAAGGAATCTTACGAGATCTTCGAGGAGATGGGCAATAAAAGAGGTTTGAACATATCCTTCAGTAATCTTGGTAATTATCATTTGCTCAATGGTGATCTAGAGACGGCTTTACAATACCACGAAAAAAGCTTCGAGATGAGCAAGGAAAACGATATTAAAAATGGCATTATATTAGGTCATACCAACATGGCTCATATCTATAGGCACAAGGAGGATTACGAAAAGGCCAAAGAAAATTATAATGCGAGCATAAGTATCTCTGAAGAGATAGGCATCGATCATCTTTTAGTACAACCTCTGTGTGGTTTGGCTTACATACTCAGTCGTGAAGGAAAGTTCGATGAAGCTGTCAGAAAAGCTGAAAGAGCTCTTGAGATATCAAAGGAGCTCGAAGCTAAGATCGACGAAGGGACTAGTCATCGCTTTTTGGGGATGGTCTATCGAGAAAAAGAGATGTGGGAGAAATCTGAGGATCAATTTGAAAGGGCAAAAGAAGCATTCGAAAAATTGAATCTAAATATAGATTTGGCCAAATTGCAATTTGAATACGCTATCCTCTGTAAACAGATGAACGATGAAAAAAGAAGGAATAGCTACATAAACGAAGCGATGTCTCTTTTCGAAGAGATGAGTATGGGATTTTGGATGGACAAGTGCAAACAGGAGATAAAAAGATAATAGAGGAGTTTTACCGAATTTGAAAAATCTTATATAATATTAAAATATTTTTTATCAGAGACCTGATAATATGTCTCCAAAGACCAGAGCCGTCCTGATGATATCTGGGCTGATATCACTCGCGGTATTTTGGGTGCTCTGGGTACTGTTATTTTTCGAAAGATTGCCGATAGACGTAGATATATTGGGGCCGTTCTGCATCCTCATTACGATAACTTTCTTGTTCATTATATTGATGATAAAAGTCGGTATGGGCGGAGTAACAGCAACTCAGAAAAAAACGGATAAGCCCATCAGTAGAGGATGGTGATGAAGCGAATACTATCCACCCGATAACCTCGTGAATTCACTTATCAAAAATACTTTTTGAAGCTTTCAAGATGTCAGTTCTAGATCTAGTTCGATATCAGTTGCGGCTAAAGCTTTAGAGACCGGACAGTTATCTTTAGCTTTTAGAGCTATCTCTTCAAAGACATCTTCTTCTATATCCGGTATCTTCGAATGATTCTTCAAGTGTATCTTCGTTATCTTAAAGTCGCCTTCTACTTTTTGAAGGTAGACGATGGCTTCAGTTTTGACACTTTCGGGCTCGTAGCCCTCCTCTTCTAAAGAGGCGGCCAATGCCATCGAGAAGCATCCCGAATGTGCAGCCCCGATCAGTTCCTCCGGATTGGTTCCTTTTCCTTCTTCGAATCTGGAGTGGAAACTGTACTTACCTTCAAAGGCACCGCTGCCGAGCCTCATATGTCCTTCTCCGTCTTTTAACAGACCCTTCCATTCCGAATCAGCTTTTCTTTTAACCATATTTTTCACCTCTCATCTTATCTGAAAGCTCACATTTAGGTTTTACCTTCTAGTTTTACCGAGGGATCACTAAAAGAAGAGAAAGCAAAAATAGCCCATGACCGATCATCAATGATAAACATATAAGAGGAATAGGACCAACATCCTTCACTTGTACTCGTGGCATTCTGGGCAATAGTATGAATCCATCCCCTCTTTGTACTCCATCTTGGTCCCGCAGGTCTCGCATTTGTTTTTGCTGCTGAAGACTTTTCCACTCTTTTTTGTTTTTTCTGAGGTTTTTTCAACCTGGTACCGTTCTTTTGATTTGTTCTGTTGTATATCTTCGAATTTTATGTTCTTGGAGAAGAATTTTTCCTCTATCCGGTAAGCCAGATATGCCAGAACGAAGCCCGAGACGACGCTTATCAAAAGAGCTCCAAGAGACATTCCGTATCGTCGGGTAAGTGGAAGAAAATCACCGGTCAGAGCGTAATATAAGATGATCGGTGTGAGTATTATGATGAGTATGTATATTACAGGACCCTTTTTCGAAGCCATCTCATACAAGAAAAGTCACTAACACTTTATAAGTCTTTTCTTAACAAAAAAGATCCTCCTTTTATCTACTTGTACTCGTGGCATTCTGGGCAATAGTAGGAGTCCATCCCCTCTTTGTACTTCATATTGGTCCCGCAGGTACCGCATTCGTCTTTACCGCTGAAGAGACCTCCGAGCTTACTCCTCTTCTTTGGACTTTTTTCAACCTGATAACGTTCTTTTGAATCCTCCTGCTGTATATCTTCGAATTTTATGTTCTTGGAGAAGAATTTTTCCTCTATCCGGTAGATCAAGTATGCCAGAGCGAAACCAGAGAAGAGAGTTATAGCGAAGACCATAAAAGATCCAATAGTTATCTCAAACTCTCCGCGAACTATAAAGTCACGGGTCAGAGTAAAAAACAAGATGATAGGAGTCAGTATTACGATGAGTATGTACATCGTGCCTTCCTTTTTTGAAGCCATGCAATATGAAAAAGGTGCTAACCTCTTATAAATTTTTATACACGACAGATCTTAGTATTTTTTGGATGTCCGCGGAGCCTAGAAGGTTTTGATGGGTTGGGATCTCAGAAGTTTAAACAAAGTCTAAATAATAACTCCATTTAAGAAAGAGTATGTGCGAAGATTGGATCGCTGATTTTTCTGATCATATTCGTAAGCGTTTCCCATCTCTTGAGAACCGAATCGATGACCATAAAATAGCGTATCTTGACGGTCCAGGAGGTTATCAGGTACCTGAACGAGTTTTGGATGCGATGAGAGATTATCTTAAAAAATCGAACGCGAACAGGCACGGCCGATTCAAAACGAGTGAGGAAACCGATGCACTGATCTTGGAAGCTAGGAGGATCTTCGCTGACTTTTTCAACTGTTCCCCTGAAGAAGTTGTCTTCGGGGCGAACATGACTACGATGAATTTCATGCTGGCCCAAGCCCTACGGAACAAAATAAAAGATGGAGACAAGATACTCATAACGCAGTTGGACCATGAAGGAAATCGGGCTCCCTGGGAGGACCTAGAAGATGAAGGAGCAGTGGTGGAGGAAATAGAGATCGATAGGGAGGAATTGACCATCGATATGGAAGATTTTAGAGATAAACTGTCGGAAGAAACGAAGCTGCTCGCTTTAACTCACGCCTCCAATGCGGTAGGGACTATCCCTGAAGTAGGTAAGATGGTAGATAAAGCCCATAGTGTAGGTGCTTACACCGTGATCGATGCGGTTCACTACGCTGCCCATTTTCCTATAGATGTTGAGGACCTGGAGACTGACTTCTTACTTAGCTCAGCATACAAGTACTTCGGTCCCCATGTCGGGGTCATGTACGCTAAAGAGAAGGTTTTAGACGAATTGAACACTTTGAAAGTCAAGCCTCAAAAAGATTCACCTCCAGATAAATTTGAAACTGGGACTCTCAACCATGAAGGGATCGCCGGAGCCATAGAAGCGGTTCGATTTATAGCTGAAGTTGGAAAAGAGTATTCTTCTTTAGTGGATGTGGAGAGCGAACGTTCGAAAAGGAGGAAAGATATCGCAACGGGATTGAATATTTTTGAGAAGTACGAGCGGATCTTGACCGATAAGTTGGTTGAAGGCCTTTCTCAGATACCCGAGATAAACTTGTACAGGCCTCCATCACACGTACGGTGTACTTCTACGGTTTCTTTCACACACGAACTTTATTCTGCAGAAGAGATAGCTTCTTATCTCGGTGATAGAGGTATATTCGTGTGGGATGGAGACTTTTACGCTACTAGGCTTGTGAAGGTACTCGGTCTACAGGAAAAAGGTGGTCTTGTAAGGGTAGGTGTTTCCCCTTACAATACTTTAGAAGAGATCGAAAGGACAATTGAAGCTCTGAGTGATCACGGATCTATGAAGGAAGAACTGGATTAAAAGGACTTGAAGCTAGATCCCGTCAAGGGGATCAAGACTTTTTCACCTTTTTTGAATTCTTCGCTGTTGAGCTCATTGAAAGCGGCGTATGCAGCAGCGGAAGTGGGCTCGACCAAAAATCCCATCTCGGCCAATCCACTTTTTGCATGTTTTATCGCTTCGTCATCGACAGAAACTGAAAATCCATCGGTATCTTTCAATATCGCCTTCATCTGATCCTTTCTCGGAGGCTCAGGGATCTCGATCCCTTTGGCGAGCTTGCTTTTTTTACTGCTCCTATCTTTGAGTGTTTCAAATCCCCGAGCTTCGACTGCGATCATCTTTGGTATATTTTTGACCACTCCCAATCGTTTGAGTTCTTCGAATCCATGATATAGTCCAAAGAACAAAGTTCCACTTCCAGTAGGGACCAACACATGATGTACATCCATCTGTTCTGCAACTTCGTAGGCTGCGATCTTTGTACCTTCTGTAAAGAAAGGATTGTACCAATGAGATACGTAGCGTCCTTTGTCGAAGTTCAACGCTCTTTCGTGTACATCCATCCTGTTACCAGAGATCCTGTGCAGTTCAACATTCAGCATGTTAAGCATTCTTTCTTTGGTTCGAGATATGTTATCGGGTACGAAGATATTACTCTTTATCCCTTCGGCTCGAGCATACAAAGCGAGACTTATGGCTGCATTTCCAGAAGAGTCCAAGGAAACCTCTTTTATCCCTTCCTCTTTGAGCTTTGCAATAGTTGTGTAGGTACCTCTATCTTTGAAAGAGCCGCTCGGCATCAGATACTCGGATTTGAAAACTACGCTGCGGTCATCTACTCCTTTCTCGATGTTTGGGGTGATAGAGGGAGTCAAGTCAGGTACGTATTCTTTCTTGATCGGTAAGAAATTCAGATATCTACTAACGTCTGTATTTTTAGTATTCAAAAGATCTTCGAAGCTACTGTGGAACTCATTCCTTATCTCCAGGATACCTCCACACTCACATCTTAGGATGAAATCGTCAGGGTGTTCTTTTTCACAATCTCTGCACCTCAAGAGCATAGTTGAGATAATCACTCATTGTTTATTTGTTTTTGTGACAACCTCTCCATCCTGAAAGAAGGAGCTTCCGACCGTTTTAGCATAGGTTACCTACCTACTTCGCTGACTTGTTCCTCCATAGATGTGTATACAAGAGGCTGTAGAGAGAACTATGAAAAGATCAAAAAAGGAGAGATGAAGGTTCCAAGAGTCAAAAGCTTAGAACGCGGTATGGAGCGAAAAATTGGTGAAGCTAGGAAGTCACCATTCATTTTTCCCCTCTTATGAGCATGGATTCTCCTAACACCTCTTTCATATGAGCTACTCCCACAAACTTTTTCTCTAATTTACCGCCTATCACTATGCAGATAGAAGGCGTGACCTCGATATTGAACTTCTCAGCTTTTTCTTTACTTTCATATATATCGATCTCCTCGTAATCGATATTTTTTTCTTTTAGTTTATCTATATATCTTTGGTAAACTGATAGTATCTCAGGCTCTGTCCTGCTTGAATAGAAAATGTAAACTTTTAGGCCCTTTAAAGTTCCGTCCATATTACTACACCCCCTCTAGGATTTCACCGAGGTTAACTCCTTTGTCGTTGATATTTAACTCCCTTATTGATTTATCGTGACCGGATCCCCTCATCTTCAGAATGTTCATAGCTTTCCCTATCTGACTCTCCCTTTCCACATATCTCAAAAGCAATATCCCGTCACAGAGAGAACTCAGTCTAAGGTCACTGGCTTGTGTGGAACCAAACAATTTTTCAGGGCTGTGGCTGAAAAGTCCGCTCGCGAGGTGAGTCATCACTGCCGTTACGCCCCGGGCTTTGAGAGCGGAGTTCAACTGCAGAAGGATCTCTCTCAATTTATCTTCGCTCAATCCCGCCGAGGGTAGGGAAGAAACGGAATCCAAGACCAGTCTTTCAGCTCCTGTTTCTTCCACAACATCCAAAATCTTATAGACGAACTTGTCAGGATAGGTATCTATCAATTTTGGAGAGATGAAATGAAGTTTCCCTTCGTCTTCCCATTTTTGAAAGTCCCATCCGTGGGAGATAGCGGTCTTTTTCACCTGCGGTAACGGTTCCTCCAGATTTACGAAGATACAGTTTTCTCCATTTTTTAAACCTGCGACCAAGAACTCCATACCCAAGGTGCTCTTACCCGTTCCGGTGTTTCCCGTTATCAATATGATGTGTGCCTTTGGATAACCGCCTTCCAGCATATCGTCGAGTTCTTTTATCCCCGTAGTTATCCTGTTATCATAGTCCGTCTTGGCGTATATCCGCTCAACTGGGATCTTTGGATAGATAGTTATCCCTTTATCACTTATATCGAAAAATGCATTTCCTGTTCGAAACTCGATCCCCCGCATCTTTCCGATCTCTATCTTTCTTATCACGGCCTGCTCCCCATGGGTATAGTGAAGTTTTATGATGCCGTCAGAGATGAAATCTTCCACGTTGAAAGGAGTGGAACCGTTTCTAGATTCAGAAGTCAAAAATACTGTGCAATCTTTGCCACTCAACACTGTGCCGAGCCTAAAGATAAAATACCTGAAAAGCTCGGTATCATCGATCATGTAACCTATGGCGGTTATCGAATCGATGACCATCCTTCTGGCCCCGGTTTTGTCGACCAATCTCTCTATCCTGTTGACCAACTCTTCTATATCCTCTTTGTCAAGCTCTTCATCCATCGAGCCGAAATCCATGAGTTCTGTCATACTTCTAAGATCCGTGAACCTTATATCTCCAGATTCTACGGAATCTTTTTCAAAAAAATCCATAGTAGATATATTTTTTATCGCCTTGGTGAAAGGTTCAGTGACCGAGATGTAGATCCCGGGGTGATCTAATCTTTTCCATCCTTCGAACAACCACTGCATCGCCAGGACCGTCTTCCCTACGCCGGCCTTTCCGGTAAGTAGAACAACGTGCCCCTCGGGTATCCCTCCTTGTAAAGTTTTGTCCAACCCATCGATTCCGGTCTTTATGACGTTAGTTTCAAAAGTTTTATTCATCTTATCTCTTAAATGGTACATAGTTTAATCCATATGAACTTTTGGACCATATAGGATCATCTATCTTTTCATCCCGTTGTTATCGATGAGAGAGAGGATCGAAGAAAAAAGGAAGACGTTCTGAAGATCATCATCAAGACGGCGATATCAAGAGATATTAGAGGTTCTATAATGATCCGGGCATGGATTTTTTTAGAGTGATCCTAGGATGATCTATTCGAAATCGTATCCGGCTTTTTCCCATTCTAGAAGGCCGCCTTCAAAATCCGTGACATCTTCGAATCCCAGTTTGACGAGTTTTTCCGCCGCTATGGGACTGGCGTCGCAGTCCTTATCATTGCAATAAACTATGATCTCTTTATCGGGATCGATCTCATCTTTACGTTTTGCGATATCTCTGTAAGGTATGTTTATAGCGCCTGGTAGATGTCTTTTTTCATAGCTCTTTTCGGATAGAACGTCTATCACCTGTATTTCCTCTCCCTGCTCCATCTTTTTCTTCAATTCCTCCGCATCTATCTTATCGTACATGTTATAATCAACATACTTTTTGATTTTATAAATCTATCGAGAAAAGAGCGGTATTTTTTACTACTCATCATCTATAACCAACATATCGCACTCATCGAATTCCCACATCTCACCATATGCGACTTCCCAATGATGACCATCTAGGTCTGTGAAATAACCGCCGTAACCGCCCCAATCGGTCTTTTGAGGCTCTTTTTTGATCGTGGCTCCGGCCTTCTTCGCTCTCTTGAACATCTCATCCACTTCTTTCCTTGATTTCGCATTGTAAGCTAAAGTGATGCCGGCGAATCCATTTATAGTCTCAGGAGGATCTTCTTTGTCAACATCTAAAGCCAACTCTTCCAGTGGATAGAGTGCTATCTTTGTTCCCTTGTTCTTAAAAAAGATGATGTCCGGGTTGGAATCATCTCCTCTGACCGAAGTTTCAAAACCGAGTTCTTTGTAAAAATTATGAGATCTCACGATGTCTTTTGTACCGAGCGTGACGATATTCAGTCTGTTCATATTTTCCCTTCCATTGATCTTTTAACCATGGGTCTATAACTATATCAACTTATCTTTTTGATATTACGAGCTCTGAGGTATAGACAAAAGAAGGACCTGATTATCTTAGTATGGAGTCAATTTTAAATATATAGATGATCATTATTACCATGAGGAGAAAATGAACTTAGAAGAGATCGAAGATATTTTAGAGGGAGATGTGTAAACGATGTCTGAAACGATAACTTCTCAATATTATCCTTCACTGTGCTTTCGGGGATTAAAGCGTCTGGGACTTGCTGGATCGGAGTCTACTGGTGAGGATAAAGACATCGGTGAGGAGATTGGTGAGATCGGAAAATATTTTAAATTCAACCCTCCCATGGCAGGAGGACCCCTATTCACACTGGTATATCAAATACCTGGCTATCTGGATCCACAGGGGCAAGACGAGATGCTTCAGATCTTCGACGGAGTGAAACAGATAGTAGAATTCAAAAGCATCCAACATCTACAGCGAGAATATCCTGAGAGGACTTCTGAGTGGGAAAAGTGGTACATCGGGTCTTGGTTTGATTTGATCTGCGAACCTTTGTTAGAGGGTCAAGATAAAGTCTACCAGTTGATCGACCGATTCGCCGAATATCTTGAAGAACTCTGGCCGCAGTATGAAGCTGAGTATTCCAACTGGTGTGAAGAATTTGCTTTTGACGAGTGGGATTCGCAATTACCGGTTGGAGAAGTCATAAGTGCATGGGAAGATGTGACGGATCTATCCTATCCTTACCAGAAGTTCAGTTTAGTCATCTGTCCCGAGTCTCCTACAACGGCCAGCAGTCTAGGTCCAGAGAAAATTGTTTTCGGTGCACGTCACGGCGTAGACTTGGCCAAAAGGAGTTTGGTGCATGAGGTAGGAGTGAGGATGATCGGATTTCATAGGTTGGCGGAACATCCGGAGACCGCTCAGATGCTTGCAGACGATAACAAAGGTGCGTTGCGGTTGATAGAGGCTGAAGCATGCTTTCGCAAACCGCAGGTCATGGATAAATTAGAGTGGAAGTACCAGGCTGACCAGGACAAGTTCAAGGAAGGTATGCAGCTTGATGAATTGGTACAGATGAGATCAGAGATATCCGAAGAAGATTCGCTCTTCGATACACTAGCTACATGGCATCATCGGGCCAAAAAGGAGGGATTGCTGTAAGGAAGGATTTGTTACGGTAATTACTCCAAAATTAAAAATTTTCGGATCAAAGGGTGTGAACAGAGCATATCTTTTTGATCCCAAAAAGGTCTGATTTATAGATAAATAATTAGTAACGTACTACTAATAGATATTTCGATGAGTGATCCTGGTATCCACATGATGTTTTTTAGTTTTTCTATTGGGTTTTTTTTTAGGAACTCTCCAAGAGCTTGAACCAGAGCGGTACGAAAATCACTTTTTTACCATCGATCTCCTCCTCATCATCGAGATCATCGGTGATCACTGTTAAGTTGTTACAACCTAGTTCCTTCGAAGCAGCTAACAAACTTTTTACTTCCCTATCCTTCGTATCAAAGTTCAGATCGGAACACACTTGGATGAGTTCTTTCGTATCCGTTCCCTCTCTTACGACGAAATCAACTTCCTTACCATCTTTTTTCCAATAGTGCAGCTCTTTCTGAGGATCGGAAACAGTTTCTTTGTATAGTGTAACCGCTGTGAGATTCTCGAAGAACCAACCACGGTCTGATGAGAATCTCTCTGTCAGCGAGGTCGCGAATCCATTATCTATCAGATGAACTTTTCTAGGATACTGTAATCGATCCTTCACAGATCGGGAATGTATCGTGACATCAAAGAGGAAGTAGCTGGATTTGAGATAAGAGAAATAATTGGCGATAGTATTCTTACTTACCTTCAATCCCATCGAC
>SL_8KL_010_SEDDRAFT_10000658_pt1 | contig 30282 bp, 30 predicted proteins | sample SodLakKL_010_SED_4_FD_11160 | JGI IMG/M metagenome (IMG submission 11160) | reverse complement strand
CCGCTTACTACAATACCAGAAACAATGCCCCTTTTATGGGGACCAAACCATTTTACAGCTGCAGGAGTAGGCGCTGCATAGCCAAAGCCCATGGCCAAACCAAAAATAATACCAAAGGATATGGATAACCCCAGGGGAGTTATTAAATAACTTGATAAAACCAGGCCCACAAGAGCTGCAACTCCCGCCAGCATAATAACCGTCCTGGGTCCAATCCTGTCCTGGAGACGACCTCCGGGAACCATGGAAATAGCAAAAATGAAACAGGCAATCATATAGGGAATTTGCGTTTCAGTTGCAGACCAGCCATAGGTTTCAAACAGGGTAGTCTGGAAGGCACCCCAGGAATAAAGGACACCCAGGGCCAGGTTTATCCCCATACCTGCAAAAGCAACAATCCATCCCTTGTTGGGATTTATATTATTTGTTGTAGACATTTTATCTCTCCCTTTCCCATAAGTAAGTTAAATAATAATTAGTAAAATTAATTAATAAGTAAAAATCAGTGCTTTTCTTTATTTTTCTATCTTTTAAATCCTGGCAAACACCCCCTTTTTGTAGATTATTAAAAATAAATAACCCATTAATGAGAAATAATGTTAACTATTTCACTATTTTTCAGCTCTTATCAACCATTAAAAAAGCCCCTTCCCATAAAAATCTAATGCTGGAAGGGCTTATAAGCCAGGAGATTTGGAGGTTTTAAACCCTTCATATAATATTAAGATTTCTTAATTGCTCTACTACCTATTCGACAATAATTTTTAATTTCCTATTAAATTCAGTAAAGAATATATTTTTTAAACTTTCAGAACTTTCTTAACTTTCTAACTGGCATTTTTAGGGTGTAGCAAATTGCTTTAAATGCAGGGCATCAGGAAATTATGTAATATTTGTTATTTCTTGGACGGAAGGCCAGGCAATTTATATTTTTCAGAATTTTCACATAATTATTTTAGCTGGGTTACTGTGGGAAGGAAATAATAGCAGGAGGAAAATTACATTAAAAAGGGGCTGCCCCAAAGATATTTCCCTTTGGGGCAGCCCCTTAAAATATGACTGCAAACTTTTCTTATTTCATTTTATTTTACAGCTTAGGCTTTAGCTCCTTCTTCAGCTTTTTCTTCTTCATAGATATCCGTCGGCGGCTTCATTACCCAGGCAAGAATTACAGCTATAATACTTATACCAGCGGAAATATAGTAGGCAGTGTCAAATGTTCCTGTTGCGTCCCGGACAATACCACCCAGGAGGGGTCCGAAAACACCGCCGCCGCCCCAGGCGGTAAAGACCAGACCGTAGTTAACACCCAGGTTTTTAGTACCAAAGTAGTTAGCCGTAATAGCCGGGAACAGGGTTAACATTCCACCGAAAGCGAAACCAACCAGAGCTGTTCCAATAAACAAGGGTACTGCTGTTACAAAGGTAGCAAAGAGAGCGAAAACTACAAACTGCATGATAAACATGAGAAGCAAGGTATTGCGAGCACCAATTTTGTCCATTAGCTGACCGCAACCAAGGCGTCCAGCCCAGTTAAATACCGCGTATAAGGAAATCAACCAGTAAGCCATCGTATCGCCAAGCTGCGCCTGTTCCAGTCCAATGGTGCGAAGCTGACCAATAATCAGCAGGCCCGCCAGGGTGCCGATGCAAAACATGGTCCACAAACCGTAAAACTGGGGAGTTTTAAGCATTTGCTTATAATCCCAGTCCACAACTACCCCTTTGGCCTTGGCAGCAAACTTATGGGCCAGATGCTCCGGGGGAGGCTCCGGCTTGTAATCAGGTGGCGGGTTAACAATAACCTGCGCCAGCAGGATTATAATTAAACCATAAGCAATACCAAGGATTAAGAAAGTATTTTCCAGCCCAAAGGCCCCTTGGAGGTACTGAGCCAGGGGGGATATATAAAGGGCAGCTAACCCGAAACCACTAACCACGATACCGGCAATCAGACCCCTTTTATGGGGACCAAACCATTTAACAGCCGCGGGGGTAGGCGCTGCATAACCAAATCCCATGGACAGACCGAAAATAATACCGTAGGAAATGGATAACCCTACAGGACTTATCAGCCAACTGGACAGGGATAAGCCTATAAAGGCAAATACACCAGCTAATGTGATTACCATCCGGGGCCCAATTCTATCCTGGAGACGGCCTCCGGGAACCATGGATATGGCGAATATAAAGCAGGCAATCATATAGGGAATCTGCGTTTCAGTTGCCGTCATGCCGTAATCTTGAACCAGGGTAGTCTGGAAGGCACCCCAGGCATAAAGAACACCCAAACATAGATTTACACCCATGCCTGCAAATGCTACTAACCAACCTTTATTGGCAGTTTGACTAGCCATTTACATCTCTCCTCTTCAAAAAAATTTAGGTAAGAAAGCTATTTGCTTTGATAAAATTATGCCAGAATTAATTATGTCATGAGTAATATTATAATACCTAACAAATATTTAAATATACTTTTCTTCACTCTTTATACTCCCGGGTACCACCTCCCTCGTTAAAATTTTTTATTATATTATAATCCCCTAAATCCCTCAAGCATCCTTGGAGAAAAGAGAAATTATGGGAAAAAGCGGGGGATCAACCGCAAATCCTGCGGTTTCCCCAAAATACTTATGGAGGGGAGAAAAAATTTTCTAAATTTTCAATCTTTAAACTTCATAAGGCAGGTTCTGATCTTTTCTTAAATACCTGCTTATTAATATTTATTTTATAGAAACCTTTTTGATAACCAAATAATTATGCCACATGATTCTAAAAAAAGAATATTTTTTCTAAAGTTCTAAATTTTCAGAATTTTCTTCTTAAATTATATTAAATGTTAGGGATTAATGCAAGGGAGAATTGAATATTTTTTTTATTTTTAAAAAAATAAAATAAAGAAATCACCTTTTTTCCCCGAATAACTTACCTTTTAAAGACTCAAAAAAACTTCCATGCTTAAATTCCACATAAGTGGAACTATGGGAATCGGGCACCAGAATAACTCCCAGCTTTCTTGGGTGAAAATCCATAGTTACCCTGCATGATACCTCTTTTCCCTCTTTCTTTATGACTCTTAAAGAAAAGTCCTTTTCTTCAGATTGAACACTTTTGTTTAAGTCCAGCCTGCCTTCCATGGGGTTTTCATTAATGCTCAATATTATGTCTCCGCTGGACAGGCCCGCCTGGTAAGCAGGATAACCGGGTAGAACATCAAGAATTTTGATTCCCCTCTCCGGGGTGACATAAAAGGGCTCTCGGGAAAGCTCTTCTTTGTTACCTATCATAATCAAATATTCATGGCCCAGGGGGGCGAATAAAGCTGCCGCCAGGACAAGTTCAAATTTATAGTGGGCCATTATGGCCAAAACTACCAGGACAATACTGTACCAGCCCAGGTTCCTGGCAGAACGAAGACTCTTTTTCCTTGGTTCCGAAGAAATGGTAAAATCCCCGTAACCTAACCCCGCCACGATAGGAAAAAGCATGTAGTAAGCCCGGTTGCCTTCAGCTACCTGGGCAGGAGCCCCCAGTATAGGCCACCATTCAGGCATTTCCATACCATACTGCATAAATTCTGCAGCTTCCGGGATCATCATGGTAATAAGACCTACAATAGGAAGGGGCCAAAATTTCTGCAGGCTGAAACCTCCAACAATTTCCCCTTTCCCCCTTTTCAGAAAAAGGGGACTGGGGCCAATATGGCCACTCAAGGCAATTAATATGCTTTCCGTCAGATGAAGTATACCAATAAGGGCCATCAGACCGGGCACATTTATGTTTGCCAAACCTTCAAAAAAACCCGCGGGAGGCAAGTAAGGAGAAAACAACTCAGCCAGGATACTTGCTACTCCAATAACCCCCCCCGCATAGGCAAAACACATATACCTGGGGTTAACCAGCATCAGGATAATAGCCAGGGGCCATAGATAGAGTATACCCACCTGGTCCAGGGAAATTCCTATTAACACCAGCATAACACTGGCAGCCAGGCCCCCTACCACACCAAAGCCTGCTGAAATCAAGGTTTGTTTAATTACATTATTTTTGGGAACCCCAAACATTTTTATTTCCATGTTTACCAATTTTCGGTACTGAAAACCTACCAGTAGCATTACTAACCAGAAAAGTATATTAACAAAGGAAAACAAATATGTCTGGCCCATTAAATTAAAGAGATTTAATATAAAATCCATTGTAACTAATTCTCCTATTTTTTAATCTAACCCTTTCAGATAGTCTTCCGCCTTTTGCAGTTGGGTATCATGAAGAGGCAAAGAATTCCTTACCTCTTCCCTTAACTTCCTGGAAGTATAATCCTCCAGCACCCCCTGGGGCTCAATACCCATATCCCGTTGGAATTCCTTCAAGCTCTCCTCAGTTTTATCATCAAATAACCCTTCTTCTCCACAGGGATAACCTAATAATTCCAGCATTTCCTGCATGTAGTAAACTTCATCCCCGTAGTCCCCCGGGCTTAAATGCCTGGTAAAGGGAAAGCGGTGAAAATAGAAAACCTCAGGAAGTTCCTCTTTAAAATCAGGCTGGAGCCCCTCTTTATTAATATCCCTTTTGTCAGGAGTAAGATATTTTGCCACCGTATACCTCATCCCTGCTTCTTCTGCGTAAAACCGATGGATATTTTGGACCGTCGCTTTACCAAAGGTGGGCTCTCCAACCAGCACCGCGGCACCACTGTCCTGAAGGGCACCTGCCACTATTTCCGAAGCACTGGCAGAGAAAGAATTAACCAGCACCACCATGGGATAAGGTTTGGGATCAGCATAAGAAGAATAAGTCTCCAGGATTTCACCTTTACCATCTACCATATAAGTAATGGGCCCCCGGGGCACTACTTCCCTTCCTACTTCTATTGCACTTTGAAGAAGGCCCCCGGGATTATCCCGCAGGTCTATAATAAGGCCTTCTATATTTTTTTCTTCCAGTTCTTCCAGGGCTCTTCTGAAGTGTATTCCTGTCTGTTCGTCAAAATTACTTATTTGTATATATCCAAAACCTTTTTCTGTCATATGGTAATCAACGGTTTCTAACTGGATATTATCCCTTACTACTTGGAATTCCAGGGCATCCTGCAGCCCCTCCCTTTTGACAGTAAGCTTTACTTCAGTGCCCTCAGGACCCCTGATTTTATTAATAGCTTCCAGGAGGGGTATCCCCTCAATATTCTCTCCATCTACCTCTATAATTTGATCGCCGGGAGCAAGCCCTGCTTTTTCGCCAGGAGTCCCCTTGATAGGAGCAATAACTGTAACCCTGTCTTCTACCATAGTAACTTCAATACCTATACCGGTAAAAGTACCTGTGGTCTGGATGAAAAGGTTTTCCAATTCCTCCTTGTCTAAAAAGGAGGTCTGGGGATCCTCCAGGGCTTCTATCATTCCATCTATAGCTCCCCTTACCAGCTTTTCTACAGAAACCATTTCAATGTAACGGTCCTGAAGCAAGTTAAGCACCTTTATTAAAAGCCCTAATTCTTCCAGGTCCTCTATCTGCTCTTCCTCCAGGATTTCTTCAATTTCATTTTCCTCCCCGGGAGAAAGGACAGGTTCCTCCCCCCTTATTCCCGGCATAAGATTGACGGCAAAATGATAAGTTGCTATGTTACTGATAATCAACAGGCCACATAGCAACGCAATAATTAACCTCTTGTCTTTCATTAAAGCACCTTCCTCATGGGTGACTGATTAATCCTTATGAAAATTATAACACATTAAAATTATAAGACAAATTATTTATATGTTAAAAGCCCTTCTCTTTTTAGAAAAGGGCTTCTTTTCTTATCACAGGCTGTTCAGGGGATTAACCCTTTGTCCATTCTCCCTTACTTCAAAATGAATGTGAGGCCCGGTGCTGGAACCGGTAGAACCGACAATAGCGATGGGCTGGCCCCGGGAAACCTCCTGTCCTTTACTCACCATAATGGAATGGGCATGGGCATAAACAGTTGCCAGTCCTCCTCCATGGTCAATAATTACCATCCGACCATAACCATAACTGAGGGAACCACTGACTCCAGCAAATATTACCACACCCCTCTCGGCAGCCAGCATATGTACAGGATTTCCATTATAAGAAGGACTGCCAGGCCATCGGCTGCGGGGTATACCAATATCAATCCCGCCATGGAAAGAACCCGCCTGACGGGTAATAGGGTGTACCCGGTAACCGAAGGGAGAAGTGATATAATTTCTACCGTAATCCTCTATGGGCCAGTTAAGCCTCCCACCTTCCGGTATAGCCCTTTTCCTTTGCTCCTCCTGCCTTCTTAGCTCTTCCTGGATATCCTTAATCATATTTTCAATTTTTTGAGATTCTTCCTCCAGTTCCTGGATGGCCCTTTCCCTGGCTTCGATTTCCTTTCTTACTTCTGCCAGCAGTCGGGACCTTTCCCGGGACTGTCTTTCGATTTGTTCTTCCTTGTCTATTTGAGCCCTTCTCAAGTTTAAAAGCTCGCTTCGCTGTTCTTCCAGTTCAACCTTCTTAAGTTCTATCCTATCCCTTTCCTCCTGTATTTCAGTTAAAAACTCTACATCCTGGTCCAGGATAGTCCTGAGGTAACTGAACCGGGTTAAAAAATCACTGAAACTGGAAGAATTAAAGAGAACTTCCACATAGCTAACGGTACCATTTTCATAAATGGACCTGATCCTGGTCTTAACCAGGTCATCCTGTTCTGCCAGGTTGTCTTCCGCAATAGATAGCTCTTCCTTCGTTTCCTCTATCCTTGCTTCCGTATCCTGAATATTTCTATTTATCTTTTCCAGCTCAGCCCTGGCCCTTTCCAGCTGTGCTTCAATTTCCCTGATTTCTCTTAATAGGGTCTCTTCCTGAGATTTACTTTCTTCCAATTCCTCTTCACTTCTGCCTATCTCTTCCTCAATATCCTTCAATTCATCCTGTTTTTCCTCTATCCTTGATTGGCCGTAAGCAGGCACCACCAGAGAGAGACATAAGAGTATTACTAAAAAGTATGTAAACCATTTATTAAAACCCTTTCCCTTCAATTTTCTCCCTCCAATACTTAAACTTTTAAAAATCTTCGGATGGAAAAGCTGCTGCCTAAAATACCCAATCCTACTCCCAGCACAATTAAAATCTTCACTATGTCCTCCATTACCATGGAAGGTGGTATCAGAGGTAAAAAAGGAATGTTATTATAAACCCAGTCCACCACATACTGGTAGCTGGCATAAAGGCCTGCCAGAGGAACCAGAGTACCTATAACTCCTAAAACCAGTCCCTCGATTATAAAAGGCCAACGAATAAACCAGTCGGTAGCGCCCACAGATTTCATTATCATAATTTCCTGGCGCCTGGAATAAACAGCCAGCTTGATGGTGTTGGCAATAAGGAACATGGCCGAAGCCCCTAAAGCAAACATGAAACCCAGGCCAACCCAGTTAATAACCCGGGTTACAGTAAAGAGCTTGTCCACCACTTCACTTCCATAGTCTACCTTTACGATTCCGGGAAGGGAATCTATTTCCTGGGCCAATGCCGATACTTCTTCTGACTCTCTGCTTCTTATTTCAAAGGAATCCCTTAAAGGATTGCTCTCTACATCTTCATAACCTTCCAGCAGGTGTCCCTGTTCACCAAGTTGTTCTTTTAGCCTGACCAGGGCATCCTCCCGGGATACAAGGTCTACTTCTTCCGCTTGGGGCATGCTGCTTATTCTTTTCTCCAGCTGATCCAGTTGAGAACTTTCCACATCTTCTCCGACAAAAGCAACTATTTCAATTTGGGATTTTATATCTTCTGAAAGAAAGTTCATATTGTAGTTTAAAATCATAAAACTTCCCAGTAGAAAAAGGGTAACAATTACCACTCCTACGGAAGCTATACTCATCCAACCGTTACGGTAGATACTTTTAAATGCCTCTCCCAGAAAGTAAAACCAGGTTTTTATCTTCATGATGGTCGGTATACCCCTTTCAGCTCGTCCCTGACTACTTTTCCTCCTTCAAGTTCGATAACCCGTTTCCGCAGACGATCAACAACATCTTTATCGTGGGTAGCCATTACTACAGTGGTACCCCTTAGATTAATAACCCGTAACAAGTTTACAATATCTATGGAAGTTTCCGGGTCCAGATTTCCCGTGGGTTCATCAGCGATAATAAGGGCTGGCTTATTGACAATTGCCCGGGCCAAAGAAACCCTTTGCTGCTCTCCCCCTGACAGTTCAAGGGGCTTTACTTTTGCCTTATTCCTTAACCCTACCAGTTCCAAAGATTCTAATGCTTTCTTTTTAATTTCCTTTCCCGGGGTTTCAATCACCCGCAGGGCAAAGGCTATATTTTCATATACACTGCGGTCATTTAAAAGCCTGTAATCCTGGAAAACCAGACCGATATTGCGACGATATAAGGGGACATCCCGTCTTTTTAGCCTGGCCACGTTCCTTCCCAGGACTACCACCCTACCTTTGGTAGGCAGCAGTTCCCTGGATATCAGTTTAATTATCGTCGTTTTTCCCGCTCCACTTGAGCCCACCAGAAAAACAAATTCACCTTTTTTTATGTGAAAGCTGGTATCTATTAATGCAGAAACTCCATTAGGATAATTTTTGTAAACATTATAAAAATCTATCATGGATGTTAAACACTCCTACTCATGCCAGTCCCTAACCTATTCGACAAATTTTTTTAAAACCCTTTTCTTGAAATTACTTTTTTTAACATAATAGTTATTTTATTTTGTTTATTACAACAAAAAACCCCTCCGCTAGGGAAGGGGCTAAAGATTATAAAACTATTTTGCCAGGCTCAATACCGCTTCTTTGATATTTTTCGCCGTCAGTCCGTACTTTTCCAGTAAAAGCTCGGGCGGACCTGATTCGCCAAAAGTGTCCATGATACCTACTCTCTTCATGGGGACAGGATACTTTTCTACCAAAACCTCTGCTACCCCGCTTCCCAACCCACCAATTATGCTGTGCTCTTCTGCAGTAACTATAAAGCCCGTTTCCCGGGCCGCTTCCAGGATTAATTCCTCATCTAAGGGTTTAATGGTTGACATATTAATCACCCTGACCTGCAACCCCTTTTCTTCTAATTCTTCTGCTGCCTCCAGGGCTTTACTTACCATAATTCCCGTAGCTATAATGGTTGCCTCCGATCCTTTCCTTAAAACCATCCCTCTGCCCAGGTTAAATTCCGCTGATTCCTCCAAAACCTGAGGAACTCCTGACCTTCCCAGCCTGATGTAAAAAGGACCTTTTTCTTCTACTGCTGCTTCTATGACTTTTCTAGTCTCTACAGCATCCGCCGGGACTACTACCTTCATGTTGGGAAGGGACCTCATTATAGCAATGTCCTCTACAGACTGGTGGGAAGCCCCATCTTCTCCTACCGTAATTCCCCCATGGGTTGCCACTATTTTTACATTCAGGTTAGGATAGGCTATAGAATTTCTTACCTGGTCAAAAACCCTTCCCGTGGCAAAAACTGCAAAGGTGCTGGCAAAGGGAATAAGCCCGGCAGCAGCTAGGCCCGCAGCGGTTCCCATCATATCAGCCTCGGCAATACCCATATTAAAAAATCTCTCGGGAAAAGCTTCACCAAAGCCAGCCGTTTTGGTTGACTTGGAAAGATCCGCATCCAAAACAACTACCCGGGAATTCCTCTGGCCAATTTCTATTAGAACCTCGCCGTAAGCATTTCGTGTAGCAACATTTTTTCCCATTTTATATGACCTCCTCTTCCAGCTCCTCCAGGGCCTGTTCAACCTGCTCCTTGCTGGGGGCACTGCCGTGCCATTCAACTTTATCCTCCATAAAGGAAACCCCTTTTCCTTTTATGGTTTTACAAACAATCATGGTGGGTTTTCCTTTTATGGTATAAGCCTTCTGGCAGGCTTTCCATATTTCCTCAATGTTATGGCCATCTACTTCTATAACCTCCCACCCGAAGGCTCTCCACTTCTCCGAAATGGGTAGGGGAGACATTACCTGGTCAACGGGGCCATCTATTTGAAGGCCATTATGGTCTAAAAAACCCGTAAGATTGTCCAGGCTATAATGGCTGGAGGTCATGGCTGCTTCCCAAATTTGACCCTCCTCCGTTTCTCCGTCCCCAATCATCACATAAACCCGGTAACCCAGGTCCTGAACCCGGGCTGCCAGGGCCATACCATTGGCGGCAGAAAGCCCCTGTCCCAGGGACCCCGTAGACATCTCTACTCCTGGAACCTTGGTCATATCCGGGTGTCCCTGGAGGGGAGAATCCAATTTCCTCAAAGTCCAAAGATTTTCCACAGGGAAAAATCCCCTTTCAGCCAGGGCTGCATATAAAACCGGCGCCCCATGGCCTTTACTTAAAACAAACCTGTCCCGTTGGGGATCAAAAGGATTTGAAGGATCAATATTCAACAGGTCAAAATATAATACTGAGATTATATCTGCAGCGGAAAGGGAACCTCCNGGGTGCCCGGAACCNGCTTCCCCGATCATGCGTACTATATATCTCCTCAGCACCCTGGCCTTTTTTTCAAGGTAACTAATTTTTCCTTGATTGATATAAGTCATGAACTTGTAAGCCTCCTTACTGATTACTATATAAGATCTTAATAATTTAACGTTATGCCTTTAAGGCTGGTGAAAACCTTCCCCCAAAACCTCCTGGACGTTGCTCACAATAACAAAGGAATGGGGATCTCTGTCCCATACAATTCTTTTTAACCGGGTTACCTCCGATTGGGATACCACGCAAAGGAGAATTTCCTTATCTTCTCCCGTATATCCTCCCTGGCCCTTTAAAAGGGTAACCCCCCGGTCCAACTCTGTTAATATACTTTTGCTGATCTCACGGGGGTGGTTAGAAATAATGAAGCAGGCTTTAGCCAAAGATAAACCTTCCTGGACAAAGTCAATAACCTTACTGGTTACAAATAAAGAAATTAAAGCGTACATAGCCAGTTCGGCGCTAAAGGCAATCCCCGCTATGGCGATGATAAGAAAATCAATTCCTAAAATCCCCTGACCTACCGAAAAACCTCTAAAAAAGTTAAGGAGTTGGGCCGCCAGGGCAGTACCTCCTGTAGAACCTCCCGAACGGAAAACCAGGCCCAACCCTATACCCAGGACAATACCTCCATAGATGGTAGCCAGGAGCAGGTCGGTAGTTAAAGTAGGGAGAGGCGCCAGGAGTTCTACCAGGACTGATAAAAAAATAGTCCCTGACAGGCTTCTAAAAACAGACTTAATCCCCAGGAACTTCATGGCTAATATAAACAGGGGAATATTGAATACAAGGATGGTTAAGCCCACAGGAATATTTAGAAGGTGGAATAAAATTACACCCAAACCGCTAACTCCACCGGCAGCAATCCTGTTGGGAATGAGAAACATGTTTAAACCCATAGCCATTATGGCCGAACCAACAAAAACTCCCAAAATTTGCTTAATGAACTTAAGCTTGTTCATACTGCTCCTCTTTTCTATTCCCTGCTTAAACTTTATTTATGGAGAGTCCTTTCTCCCTTCTCAGCTCGCTGTCGCAAAAAGTTTTCGATAAATATATCTATGTTTCCATCCATTACTCCACTAACATTTCCCATTTCCGTTTCAGTCCGGTGATCCTTTACCAGGGAGTAAGGATGGAAAATATAGGAGCGTATCTGGCTTCCCCAGGCAATTTCCTTCTGCTTTCCCCTTAATTTAGCCATCTTTTCTTCCTGCTCATTCTGGTAAAGGGTTGCCAGTTTACCCCTGAGGATTTTCATGGCCCGGTCCCGGTTGCTGTGCTGGGAACGTTCATTTTGACACTGGGCCACAATTCCCGTAGGCAGATGGGTAATTCTTACCGCAGAATCCGTTTTATTAACATGCTGGCCTCCTGCTCCCTTGGCGCGGAAGGTATCAATTTTTAAATCATCGGTATTTATTTGCAATTGGGGAGAATCTTTAACTTCGGGAATTACATCTACGGAAGCAAAGGAAGTGTGCCTCCTTCCGGAAGTATCAAAGGGAGAAATACGGACCAGGCGGTGAACTCCTTTTTCCGCCTTTAAATAACCATATGCATTGCTTCCCTTAACTAAAAAAGTAACACTTTTAATGCCGGCTTCATCATCGGTAAGAAGGTCAATTATTTCCACCTGGAAGCCTTTATTCTCCGCCCAGCGACTGTACATGCGAAAAAGCATCTGAGCCCAATCCTGGGATTCTGTACCTCCTGCACCAGGGTGAATGGACAGAATAGCATTGTAGCCATCGTACTTTTCCCCCAGAAGGAAATAGAGGGAAAGCTTTTCCATTTCTTTTTCTGAACAGTTTAGTTTTTCCTGGATCTCTTTCCATATATCTTGATCTCCTTCTTCCTCCCAAAGAAGGCAAAGTAGTTCCAGGTCTTCCAGGAGATCTTCAATGTTTTTTATCTGCTCCAGGGAAGTCTTTAACCGGTTTAGTTCCTCAATTATTTCTTGAGCTTTTCCCGTGTCCTCCCAAAACCTGGGGGAAGACATTTTCCCCTCCAGCTCTTCAATTCTTTTTACCTTATTTCCCTGGTCAAAGAGAAACCCTCAATTTATCAAGTTCTTCCTGCAGTTTTCCTAAACGGTTTTTTACTTCACTGTAATCCATTAAATCAACCTCCTTAAAAAGTAATATTTAACTACCGCAGCACTTTTTATACTTCTTGCCGCTGCCGCAGGGGCAGGGCTTGTTACGACCAACCTTCTTTTCCTTTTTTACAGGTGTTTTTTTCTTTTCGCTATCCTGTCCCTCTCCAGCCTGGGAAGCCTCGTGGCTTACAGCCGCAGCCTTTTGTTCCATTTTAGAAACCACCTGTACCCGGAAGAGTAATTTAACTACTTCTTCCCTAATGCTTTTTATCATGTTCTGGAACATTTCATAGCTTTCAAATTTATATTCCACCAGGGGGTTCCTCTGACCGTAAGCCCGCAAACCAATCCCCTGCTTCAAATCATCCATAGCATCAATATGCTCCATCCACTTGCTGTCCACCGTGCGGAGCAAGACAATTCTTTCCAGGTCCCTCATAACTTGAGGGCCCAATTCCTCTTCCCTTTCCTGATAAGCCTTCCAGGACTCTTCCAGAATCAGCTCTCCCAGTTCATCCCGGCTATAATTCATTAAATCTTCTTTATTTAATTCCAGGGAAGGGGCTAAAATATTCTTGCAGTATTCCTGCAAAGCATCAAGATCCCAGTCTTCAGGATAAACCTTTTCATCAGCATAAAGATTAAGGATTTCTTCTACAATTTCCTCCATCATCTCCCGAATCCTATCTTTCAGGTTTTCCCCCTCTAAAACCTGGCGCCTCTGGGAATAAATAACTTTTCTTTGTTCGTTCATTACTTCGTCATATTCCAGCACATGACGCCTTATATCAAAGTTTCTACCTTCCACTTTCTTCTGGGCAGACTCTATGCTCTTACTTATCATGGGGTGGTCGATAGGCTGGCCATCCTCCATCCCCAGCTTATCCATAATATTTTTAACATTATCTGAACCAAATAGCCTCATCAGATCATCTTCCAGGGAAATAAAAAATTGAGAAGAACCCGGGTCCCCCTGCCTGCCGGAACGCCCCCGCAGCTGGTTATCAATCCTGCGGCTTTCATGGCGCTCAGTTCCTATTATATGAAGACCCCCCAGGCCAATTACCTCTTTCTTTTCCTTGCGGCAGTTTTCCTCATATTTTTTTAAAAGTTCCTGCCATTCCTTTTGGAGGTTTTCCCTTTCCCGGGGATCCAGGTCTTCCTTCTCCTGAAAAAGTTCTTCAGGAAAATACTTATGCTTTTTCTCAAACTCTTCCCCCGCCAGGAGCTCCGGGTTACCACCCAGCATAATATCAGTACCCCTACCAGCCATNTTGGTAGCAATGGTTACCATCTTAGGCCTTCCCGCCTGGGCTATGATTTGAGCTTCCAACTCATGAAACTTGGCATTTAATACCTGGTGGGGGACCCCCTTCTTCTTCAACATGGAACTTAACATTTCTGATTTTTCAATAGATATGGTGCCCACCAGGCAGGGCTGGCCTTCCTCGTAACGCCGGGCTATTTCCTCCACTAAAGCCTGGAACTTGGCCTCTTCCGTTTTAAAGATTACATCGGGTAAATCTTCTCTTATCATGGGCTCGTTGGTAGGAACAATCACCACATCAAGGCCGTAAATCTTACGGAATTCTTCCTCCTCAGTGGCCGCTGTCCCTGTCATACCTGCCAGCTTATTGTACATGCGGAAGTAGTTCTGGAAGGTAATAGTTGCCAGGGTCTGGCTTTCCCGGGCCACCTTAACCCCTTCCTTGGCTTCAATGGCCTGGTGAAGGCCGCCGCTGTACCGGCGTCCATGCATAAGCCGACCGGTAAACTCATCAATTATAACAACCTCACCGTCTTTTACCACGTAGTCCCGGTCTTTTTTCATGAGGGCATGGGCTTTTAAAGCCTGGTTCAGGTGGTTAAGAAGGTGCATATTAGCTGTATCGTAAAGCTCTTCCTTATCCATCCCCAGGAATTCTTCCACCCGGGCATCCCCCTCTTCTGTAAGGGTAACCAGGTGAGCCTTTTCATCAACATTGTAGTCCTCATCCTTCTTTAAGGTAGGCACAAAACGAGAAAATTTCTGATACAGGTCCGTGGACTGCTGAGCCTGCCCCGATATTATCAAGGGGGTCCTGGCTTCATCAATTAAAATGCTATCCACTTCGTCTACGATGGCATAATTTATTTCCCTTTGCACCATGTTTTCTTTGTGGATAACCATGTTGTCTCTAAGATAATCAAAACCAAATTCATTGTTGGTTCCGTAGGTTATATCCGCCTGGTAGGCTTCCTTCCTCTGGGCAGGTGTCAAGCCGTGATTTATAAGTCCAACCTTCAGTCCCAGGAAATTATAGATTTTACCCATCCACTGACTGTCCCGGGCAGCCAGGTAATCATTAACGGTAACAATGTGGACACCTTTTCCTGTAAGGGCATTCAAATATACCGGCAGGGTGGCCACCAGGGTTTTACCTTCCCCCGTTTTCATTTCTGCAATCCTGCCCTGGTGAAGAACAATGGCTCCCAGGACCTGGACATCAAAGGGACGCATTCCCAGAGTCCTATTGGCTGCTTCCCTGACTACAGCAAAAGCTTCGGGGAGTATATCCTCCAGGGTAGACCCTTTTTCCAGCCTATCCTTAAATTCTTCCGTCTTGTTCCTTAACTCTTCATCAGTAAGGGAAGATATCTCTCCCTCCAGGTTATTAACTTTTTGTACCGTTTTATTTAACTTTTTTACTTCCCTATCATTTAAGCTCCCAAATAGTTTGTTCAGGATCTTAATCATTAAAACCCCTCCGTTTAACGGGTATCAATTTTTATTATGCCAGATATTTAACAGATATGCCAGTATTTAAAAAGGAACCCTCTGGTTCCTTTCTTGCAGGGAGAATTATTCATACCCAAATTCCCCGTTAATTTTACCACTAATTGTTTTTAAAAACAAGCTCTTTGTCCTTTCCCGCTTTTCCCGCCAGGCCCACCATACTTTGCTGAACAAAAAGCATCACTCCCAGGACAAGAATTATATCTCCAAGACTAATCACCATAGGTAAAGGATAAGGGGGAGGAAGGGCAATAATATCTGCCAGGATCTTTGACCTGGTTGTTTCATTTAAAAGAACATGGGTGCCCGTTTCCGTGAGGCTTAAACCTGCTTTATGGACTGCCTGGGGGCATACGGGCATCTTGCCTCCATTAGCAGCAATTACTATAAAATTCAAAAAGGAACCTCCACCTACCAGCCAGATCTCTCTCCTATCCCTGTTTTGCCAAATAGCCCAAAACAAAAGGAGATAAGCCAACACCTGTAGCCCCCCCCCGTATACCATAAAAAAGTCTATGCTCCTGGACATACCGGCGGTAAAAAACCGAATAAACATGGCAAAAAAAATTAAACTTACACCTTTTAAATTGAATTCCAGGATGTTTTCCAGGCGACCGCCCCTGACCCAACCAATAATTACTGCCAATAATACTCCTTCCATTAACATATCAGGAAAGATCCTCCCTTCCCAGAACCCTTATAAAGGCATCAACCACTTCAGGGTCAAACTGGGTCCCGGCACATCTTTTAAGCTCTTCTACAGCCTTATCCTGGGAAAAAGCCTTTCGATAAGATCTATTAGTAGTCATGGCATCATAGGCATCAGCTACTCCAATGATCCTTGCTCCCAGTGGAATATTCTCCTCCTTAACCCCCCTGGGATAACCATTACCATTTATCCATTCATGGTGCAACCTTACGTCCTCGGCCATATTCCCTATTAGCTTAACCTCTTTGATAATGTCTGCGCCTATGGAGGGATGCTGCTTAATGGCCGCCATCTCTTCTTCCAGGAGGCTGGAGGGTTTATTAAGTATATTTTCACTTATCCCCACTTTACCCACATCGTGGAGGAGAGATATGTATTCCAGTCTCTCCAGGTAGTCGGCAGGGAGTTTCATCTCTTTACCAATAGCTACAGCATAATTGGCGACCCTTTCTGAATGACCATGGGTATAATGGTCTTTGGCGTCTATAGCTTTGGTCAAAGCTTTAATGGTGGAAAGATATGTATTGCGCATCTCCATGTACTGGAGAAAGGTGTAGCGGGCCAAAAGAAGGGGAACTATTAAAAAACCTACTCCGATTATACCCAGGTACAGGTAGGTAATGGAAATAACAATTCCCAGGGGAGCTAAAGCGGCGTAATTAGGAATGGCCCAGCGGAAATTAATCTTCCAAAGCTCCCAGGGAGAAACATTTTGAGACATGGAAAGGACCATTATAATCGCTCCTAAATTAATCAAAAGGTAAGCACCACATGCACCTACTATTGGTAGTAAGTCTTGGGGAAACTGAATGACACCTGGATTTCCGCCTAAACTTAAGAATACAAGACCTGCAGCACCTGCCGCCAAAGCCATTTGAGAACAATTAAAAAAGGTTCTATAATAATAAACCTTCATTGAGGTTAAATCTTTAAGGGTTAAAGTGCCAAAAAAGGCTACCCAGGCTCCCACCCCGGGGCCAAAGATTAGAATTGCCGCTAACAGTACAGCAAAACTCACTGACACATAACTCTCTCCCCGGGGAAGGGGAACTGCCAGGTGTTCAGCAACTATATTCAAAAAAATTAAAAATAAAAGACCTTTAATAATTTCCACTTGCCATTCTGGTTGGAAAAAATATAAAAAAACAACCCCTGATAAAGTGATCGTTATGATAAATATTTTGAGGTTTAAGGGCTGTTCTTTAAATGACATGGTTATACCTCCAGCTATAAAAACATATAAAAAGGGCCGACTCATCACAAACTATAATTACATATTCAACTAGATTACCATCCCCACTTAAAACTTGCTCCGCCGGACATTAGGAGTCCAGCAACTACTATAAGTGCATGAGCTACTCTTGCCATTTTTTACTTTCCTCCTTCACGGTCATCTCTACCCGCTCCGCTAGTACCGGGCAGGAAACCGCTCCGCTAGGAAAGTCCAAAAAGTCGGCCCTTTTTAGCTGATCAAATAAATATCTTCCTGTTAATAGCATTTAGGGTGGCCCTTACCACAGCATCCTTTTCATCACCTTTTATAAGGGCACAACCCACAAGGTTTTCTTCATTGAAACTTTGTTCCAGGATACTAAGGGAAACAAACATTACCTTGTGGTAATTAAAATTTAAAATGAATACCTCCTCAGGAGCAAAAATCATCTTTTCCTTAATGGCCTTTTGCACTGCCCCTAAGGTAGCTTCTGACAAAAGTCGCAGATAATTAGCCTTTGTGTAGATACCTTCGGCAGAACCTTCAAAAATATCAGAATTTTCCAGGGATAGATTTACCCCAACAGTGACCTTTTTCCCCTCCATATTCAAGGAAATACCTTTGATCTTAAGGCGCTTGCTGCCCAATTGTTTGTGTTTGCCATTAAGCTGTACCACACTGACTTTTTTGTAATCCAGATCCATGTTGTATTCAGCCTGGAGAAGGGATTCAATATCCCGGACAATTTGTTTAGGAGAACGCTTCTCATGGGAAAGTACGTGAATTTCCTCAATGAAATCATTCTCGTCAATAATAACCCGGGCAGAAATGATGTCTTCTATCTGTTCAATAAGTTTTTGACATTCTTCCAGGTTCCAGCTTCCTTTTTCCATTTCTCACCCATCCCCTGTTCCACAAATTGTAACATAAATCTCAAAGTTCGCCACAAAGTTAGTCAATTCCTGCCTAAAATTGTAATACTATCTAAATGTTTCTTTATTTATTTCTTCAGATAAGGCCCATAGCCCACCGGAAATTAAGGAATGTCCCCCCAAGACTACCGGTATTTGGGATTCCACTGATTTCCTGGTAAACTCCCGTAAGAAGGGATTTTTCAGGTCCTGGTACCTGCCCAGGTCAGAATAAAAGCGCTCTTTTTCTGAGAAATTATACTTGTAATGGGCAAATAAAACCCTTGAATCTATAAAGGCACAGGCAGCCACCCGTTCCATATATCTAAAAAACTTGTTAATACCTACTTCCTCCATGAAATAACCCATCATGGCCGCCACCTCCCCCTGGTCCAGTCTCCCCAGGGCCTTCATTCCCCTTTCCTCTGAAAAAATCCGTAACCGGCATTTCAGGTTGGTATTAATATGGGCAATAATAGGAGCTCCCACCCGGCCCATAAGGATAATATCTTCATAATAACCGGCCATAACTTTTTTCGCCCTCAAAAGCCGGTCCAGGTCCAGGTCCAGTTTATTTATTTCCTCCCGGGTTCTTTCCCCGGCAAAGGAGCTGACGGCCAGGACTAAAATGTCTGTAGGAGTATCCAGGTCAAAGGAAATACCCAGAGACATGGGCATTAGCTCCAGATCGAATCCAGCATCATCCCTTAATATATTGGCCAGCATATTATCCATTGAAGGTAGATTTATTTGATTTATGAGGTAAGCCGGCCTGAAAGCTACCAGGTCTGCCGATTGAGAATTATTAGAAAGGAGCACTGGTGAGCGGGACATGAGAATTTTACAAATTCTGCTCATTTCTTCCGGTTGAATCAAGGGGACACTAGCTCCTCCCACATAAAAAACATTATCCAGGGAATAGTCATTAATAATTCCCTGGAGTGTTTTTCCAAAATGAAAACCTTCCGTTGATGTTTGGATAACTTCAACCCCCAGGGAAGCCGCTTCTAAAGCTAGTTCTGGATAGTTGGTGCATAAAAAAACCTTATCTATCTCCCTGACCTTTTTTATTTTAATAATGTTATCCAGCAGTATGGCATAGCGAACCCGGGCCATCAGCTTTTCTATAGAACTGACCGGATTTCCACCCTCAAATATTAGGGCATTGACTTTTTCAGCCATTCCTTCTTCTCCCCTCTACTTCGATTCATTAAGGAAACTTAAGAAAAAGTTCAACATTAATTGTCGAAACCCTTTAAAATATGGAAAAAGATTAATAAAAAAGGCCGCCTTTTAAGAACTAAGGCGGCTTTTTTTTGGAAATTTATCTTTTTTCTATAACTATCAAGACAGTTCAGGCTCTATTAGCCCATAGTTACCGTCTTTACGACGGTAAACGACATTAACATCTTCTGTTTCCGCATCAAAGAAAACGAAGAAATCATGTCCCAAAAGGTTCATTTGTAAAATGGCCTCTTCAACGGCCATGGGCTTCATGGCAAAACGCTTTACCCTGACTATTTGTGGTTCTTCTTCCTCTTCCTCATCTTTATAAATTTCCGGTTCAACCTTCAAATCCCTGCTGACCTTCATGCGCTGGTTTCTATTTATCTTATTTTTATACTTTTCTATTTGCTTTTCCAGCTTGTCTATCACCTGGTCAATAGAAGCATACATGTCGGGGGTAGATTCTTCTCCCCTCAAAATCATCCCGTTAAGTAAAATAGTAACTTCAATAATGTTGTCATCTTTAACTACACTGAGACATACCTGTGCTTCCGTTTCCTGCTCAAAATATTTATCCAGTTTCCCGATTCTTTTCTCCACGTATTCCTTTAAAGGTTCCGTAATGTTAATATTTTTACCTCGTAAATTAATCTTCAACAATCTCACTCCTTTTCAGAGTTAGTAATATATACTATTCCCCTTTTATTACTAAAAATCCTACCTGGATAATCAAATAATCTAACAAGAAAACCCCAAATAAATTTGGGGTTTTGGTATGCTATATTTAATACCTTGAAGGTTCTTATACCTTTACTACATTAGCTGCCTGAGGACCTCTAGCCCCTTCAATAATATCGAATTCTACTTTTTCCCCTTCTGCCAGGGTTTTAAAACCTTCTTCCTGGATGGCAGAAAAATGCACAAACACATCTCCTTCGCCATCTTCCCTTTCAATAAAACCGTAACCCTTTTCCTTGCTAAACCACTTAACATGACCTATCATTTACATTCCTCCTAAAATAATTGTAATTAGTTAAAGGGAACCTCCTCATTTAACTGCTTAAAGATTACCACAAGTCCCTGTTAATGTCAAACATTATTGTCATGGTAGAAAGCCCAGTAAATTGCTATAGTAAAGGGCCTTTTAATGGGCTAATACAGCAGCATAAATAATAACAGAAGATCCTTCCTTAAGAACCCGGGCAGCCTCATTCAGGGTGGCGCCGCTGGTACAAATATCATCAATTAATAGATAGGATGACCCCCTTACCCCAGGAAGGGTTATCTTCCTTTTAAAAGCATCTTCCAGGTTAATGATTCTTTCCCCACGACTTAAACGAGTTTGAGTTTGTGTGTATTTTACCCTCTTTAAAGCCTTACATACGGGAATTTCTAAAAAAGGCGAAAGTTTTTCTGCCAGTAATTCCGACTGGTTAAACCCTCTTTCCTTTAAGCGGCGGGGGTGAAGGGGGACAGGGACCAGCCCCTGGGGCTTCACCCATTTCCCCTTATTAATATTTGAATTTATCCCTTCTGCCAGGAGATTAGCAAAAATATCAGAAAGATCTCTTATGCCCTGGTACTTATAAGCATGGAGCAACCTTCGAAAATCCCCCTGGTACAAGCCCAGGGCATATAATTCTTCTAAATAAATTAATTCATTAAAGGCCTTAATGCTGTCCTGACTATTTTTCAAGCCTAATATAAAGCTTTCCTTGCATGAAAAACAAACTACCTCCCCTTTCCCCGAAACCCGGGAGCAGAGGAGACAGCGAGAAGGATACACCAGGTTTATCAATATATCAAACCAGCCCAAAGAACCATCCCACCTTAAAAGGTGTTCCCGGAGACCAGTCTCTCCCCCAAAAGAGTGTGCCGCTCCTCCACCCGGTTGTTGCCCAGGGCTATCCCCATAGCCTTTTTACTGCCAATAACCACCACCAGTTCCCTGGCCCGGGTAATTCCGGTATAGATAAGATTCCTCTGAAGTAATATAAAATGCTGGGTAACCACAGGAACCACCACCACCGGGTATTCGCTGCCCTGGCTTTTATGTACAGAAATGGCATAGGAAAGATCTAATTCTTCCAGTTCGTTCAAACCGTATACTACTTCCCTGCTGCCTCTATAATCGGGGAAGACCACTACCATCTCCCCTTCTTCCTGGTTTATTTCCTTAATTCTCCCTATATCTCCGTTGTATATCTCCTTCTGGTAATTATTTCGAACCTGCATCACCTTATCTCCCTGGCGAAGGGTTTCACTTCCACAATAAATCTGCCTTTTCCCCTTCCCGGGGGGATTTAGCTCTTCCTGTAAAAGCCGGTTCAAATTTTCTACCCCCAGCACCGTTTTACGCATGGGGGTAATAACCTGGATATCCTCCAGGGGATGAACCTTTAAATAAGAAGGTATCCGGTAACTGCACAAATCCAGGATAGTTTTTGTTATTTTTTCAGGTTCTTCTTCCTGGATAAAATAAAAATCTTTATTCTTTTCGTTTATAATAGGAAACTGCCCCCGGTTTATACGGTGAGCATTTACCACTATCAAACTTTCCTGGGCCTGGCGAAATATTTTGTCCAGGATAACCACAGGTAAAACTCCCGAGTTAATTAGTTCCCTCAGGACATTACCTGCCCCAACGGAAGGCAGCTGATCCATATCTCCCACCAGGATGAGTTTGCATTCTGAGGGAAGAGCTTTTAATAGATTGTACATTAAAAGAAGGTCCACCATCGAGGCTTCGTCAACAACCAGAACATCTGTTTTCAGAGGATTGTCCTCGTCCCTCTTAAACCTGAATTCTCCCTCGGAATAACCATATTCCAGTAGCCGGTGAATAGTCCTGGCCTCCCGGCCCGCAGCCTCCGTCATCCTCCGGGCTGCCCTGCCCGTGGGAGCTGCCAGGCTTACTTCCAGGTTACTTTCTTCAAACATTTTTATAAGGGCTTTAATCGTAGTAGTTTTCCCTGTACCGGGTCCCCCGGTAATAATTAAGACTTCTTCCTCCCGGGCTTTTTTTAATGCTTCTCTCTGGGGCGAAGTAAGGGCCAGGTGGTGATAATTATTTTCCCCGGGACTTCCTTCTATCCTCTGTTGAGAAAACTTCAAACCCAGGAGCTTTCGAGCTATTCCCTTTTCCGCATGATAAAAGGGGGCCAGGTATACCTTTACTTCCTCTCCTTCCCCCTCCTCTTCCAGGAATATTTCCTTTTCCTCCACCAGGGAATTAATCTGCTGGCTGATGAGGGACTCTTCTATTTCTTCCTCTTCCCGGGAAAATAAATTTTTTATGAGGTCAAAGACTTCTTCCTGGGGAAGGAAAACATGTCCCTGGGCTGCTGCTTCCCACAAAACATATTGAACTGCCGCTCTTATCCTATGAGGTGAACGGGGTTCCAGCCCCAACTTCATGGCTATTTTATCAGCTGTTTTAAAACCTATGCCCGTTACCTCTGTAGCCAGACGGTAGGGATTTTCTTTTATTCTGGCTGCAGTTTCCTTACCATATTTTTTATATATTTTAGCGGCCAGGGCCGGGCTTACTTCATAGTTTTGAAGAAAAATCATAACCCCCCGGATATCCTGCTGTTCTTCGTACCCTCTGGCAATGGTCCGGGCTTTTTTTTCACCTATTCCCTCTACTTCCCTTAACCGCTGGGGATTTTTTTCAATTACTTCTAAAACTTCCTTTCCAAAATGGAAAACAAGCCTTTGGGCAGTGGCAGGACCGATTCCTTTAATCAAGCCTGACCCTAAAAACCTTTCAATTCCTTTCAGGGTCTCAGGCAAGAGGCATTCAAACCCATCAGCTTTGAACTGGTAACCATACCGGGGATTATTAACCCACTCTCCCCAAACTTTTAAGTTTTCCCCCGGAGACACGGGAGGAAAACTCCCTACTACGGTAACCAGCCTGGATTTTGGCTTAGTTTTGAGCCTGGCTACGGTAAAGTCATTAGACTCATTACGATATGTTATTCTATCCAGTGTTCCTTCGATTTCAGGCATATTTTACTCTACCGCCCTTTTATTATGTGTTAATATATTCCTATCCCTGTATATTTTTTATATATTCGTGGACTCCTCCAAAATTCCTTCTCCTGCTTAAAGATTAGCCTCATCCTTTAATAACTTTGCCCTGTCAGTTTTTTCCCAGGGGAGATCCAGGTCTTCCCGGCCAAAATGACCGTAAACAGCCAGGGGCTTATATATGGGCCTTCGCAACTTTAAATCCCTGATAATGGCCCCAGGCCTTAAGTCAAAGTTCTTTTTCACCAGTTCTGCAATCCTGTCTTCGGAAATTTTATTTGTTCCAAAGGCGTCTACCATTACTGAAACAGGTTTGGCTACTCCAATAGCATAGGCAATTTGGACTTCACAACAGTCAGCAAGACCTGCTGCCACTATATTTTTGGCCACATACCTGGCAGCATAGGAAGCAGACCTATCCACTTTCGTGGGATCCTTCCCGGAAAAAGCTCCACCCCCATGGCGGGAACAGCCACCGTAAGTATCTACAATGATTTTCCTTCCCGTAAGCCCTGCATCTCCCAGGGGACCTCCAACAACAAACCTTCCTGTAGGGTTAACATGTACTATAGTAGAATCATCCCATAAATCGTAAGGTATGACTTCTTTAATGATATGTTCCCGGACCCCTTCCCTGATTTCCTCCAGGTTAACATCAGGCTTATGCTGGGTAGAAACAACTAGAGTATTAATCCTCTTGGGAACTCCTTCTTCATATTCTACGGTAACCTGGGTTTTACCATCAGGCCTTAAGTAGGGAAGAATTTTCTTCTTCCTCACTTCTGCCAGCCTCCTGGACAGTTTATGGGCCAGGGAAATGGGTAAGGGCATAAGCTCGGGGGTCTCATTAATAGCATAGCCAAACATCATTCCCTGGTCCCCCGCCCCCACATTCAAAGCCTCATCTTCAATGGAATCTCCCGACCTGGCTTCCAGAGATTTATCAACACCCTGGGCGATATCCGGGGACTGCTCATCTATGGAAGAAAGAACAGCACAGGTATCCCCATCAAACCCATACTTGGCCCTGGTGTAGCCTATTCCCTTGATGGTATCCCTTACAACCCCCGGGATATCCACATAACAGCTGGTGGTAACCTCCCCCACCACCATGGCCAGTCCTGTAGTCACCGTAGTTTCTATGGCTACCCGGGACTGGGGATCCTCNGCAAGCATAGCATCCAAAAGGGCGTCAGAAATCTGATCCGCAACCTTATCCGGGTGTCCTTCGGTAACCGATTCTGAAGTAAACAACTTAATCATTTAATTACTACCTCCTTAGGATGATATAACAAAATAAAAAAACCTCTTCATAAGAGGTTTACGTAAACAACTCCCTTATCTCCCAGGATAATAAGTCTCCTGCGGGAATTAGCACCGCTGACTGAATACAGCCCGGTTGCCGGGTTTCTCAGGGCCCGTCCCTCCACCTCTCTTGATAAAGCCATAATATATATCAAATATTTTACTTTTCCATATTTATCTTAATATATAATTTTTTTACTGTCAAACATTTAATCCCCTGGTCCCAGGCCAAAGGTAAATTCCCCTGATACGGCCAGTTCTTCTCCCACATAAGCCTTAGCCTCTCCTTTGCCAATAGAACCCCGGAGCCTGGTAATAATAACTTCCATCTTCAGCTGATCCCCAGGAACCACCTGTTTTTTAAAGCGCAGACCATCTATCCCGGCAAAATACGCCAGCTTGCCCTTATTTTCCTCTTTAGAAAGAAGGGCTACAGCACCAACCTGGGCCATGGCTTCCACAATGAGGACCCCAGGCATTACAGGGTAATGGGGAAAATGGCCTAAAAAAAAAGGCTCATCAATGGTAACATTTTTTAATCCCACCGCCTTTTCCCCCGGTTCCAGCTCCAGTATTCTATCCACCAGTAAAAAGGGGGGGCGGTGAGGTATAATTTTTTGAATTTCTTTACTGTCTAGCATGATTATCCTCCCTTTTACAGGTTTAACTTTTTAGCCAGGCGTTTAACCGACTGGTAAGCGGGAGAATCATCAGGAAGCTGGATTAAGGGAGTACCTTTCAAGTCAAATTCCGCCACCTGGTTATCCAGGGGTATCTGACCTCCCAGGGTTAGTCCTGTTTTCTCTATTTCTTCCTTCAGGTTTTCTACGTCTTCTTCCTTTTGGGCCTTGGTTATAATCAAATATATTTCCTTTACATCCAGGTTCACGGATTTAACAATTTCATAAACCCTTCCTGCGGAACGAACTCCCCGGGCCGTAGCATCACTGGTAACCAGGAGAACATCTACGCCAGGAAGAATTTTCCGGCTCAAGTGTTCCAGCCCCGCTTCATTATCCACCACCAGGTAATCATAATTATCCCGGAGATTTTCCAGATGCTTTCTTAAAAGGTCACTGGGATAACAGTAGCACCCCGGTCCGTGGGGATTACCCATAACCACCAGGTCATATTTCTCTGTTTCCGTCATGGAATGATGGAGCTGCATCTCCACATACATTTCTTTGGTCATCCCTTGGGGGACTTTACGAAAATCTTTAGTATCCTCCAGTATATCACTAATACAGCCCTTAACCTCCAGGCCCAGGGCTTCATTAAAGTTAGCATTGGCATCGGCATCTACTGCCAGTATGTCCTTATCCGGTTTTTCCTCAGCAAGATAACGGACAAGAAGGGAAGCCAGGGTTGTTTTTCCAGTGCCCCCCTTACCTGCTACCGCGATTTGTTTTGGCATCTTATAACTCCTTTCCCTTTGTTGTTAAACTTCTTCACCAATTATATTAAACATATATAAAAAAAGCAAACCTGTTTGCCATTATAAGGACAGGTGGTAGGATTCACCAGGAGCAAGTATAACGGCCTGGGACTCCGTTGCCTTTTCCACCTCCGCCTTGAAGTCCTGGGGGTCACACTCTATTACCGGAAAAGTGTTGTAATGCATGGGAATAACAACTTTAGGGTTAATCATTTCTACTGCCATGGTTGCATCAGAAATACCCATGGTAAAATTATCTCCAATGGGGACCATGGCCAGGTCCACCTTTTCTAGCTCTCCCATGAGTTTCATATCGCTAAATAAGCAGGTATCTCCTGTATGATAAATGATATGGTCAAAAAACTTGACAATAAAACCGCAGGCATGTCCCCCGGGAATTCCCGAGCCGTGAAAGGCAGGGGTAACTCGAACATACCCGAAATCAAAGCTGTGCTTGCCTCCCAGGTGCATGGTATGAGCTTTCATACCCCTGGCTTCACAAGCCTTGGCCATTTCGAAGGTAGAAACCACGGTAGCCCCTTGTTTTTTTGCAATCTTAAAGGTATCACCTAAATGATCCACGTGCCAGTGGGTAAGTAATATGTAATCTGCCTTTATGTCCTCGGATTTACTGGGAGAAAGGGGATTGCCATCAAGAAAAGGATCAAATATTATAGTAGTCCCCTCTTTTTCCAGAGTAAAACAAGCATGGCCGTAAAAGGTCACTTTAGTCATTCCGTTACAACCTCCTTCAAAAACTTTCCTTAATTATATCATAACAAAATTTTTATGACAAAAAATCCTGAGTAAATGGAAATAACAACAGTTAACAAAGTGGTTATATTTGCTACACATCTAATGATATTATATAATGGTACAAATCCTTAAAGTCAACACCATGGGTTAAATTGAAAGGAAGTGTATGATTTATGGTCGGAACCAATGTTACCATGGAAACCTTACGGAAGGGTTTTGAAGAGGCAGGCTATATCTGTGATGAGGATGTAATCATTACCGTTTACCTGGCCCTTAAACTGGAAAAGCCCATCCTCATTGAAGGAGAGCCGGGCGTTGGAAAAACTGAGCTGGGCAAAGTTCTCAGTCAGGTTTTCGACACCAACCTCCTCCGGCTCCAGTGTTATGAAGGACTGGATGAAAACAAGGCTTTGTATGAGTGGAATTATCAAAAACAGCTTTTAAAAATTCAAATAATGAAGGATACCCAGTATGATGAAAACCTGGAACATGACCTGTTTTCCCGGGATTACCTCCTGGACCGCCCCCTTTTAAAGGCTATTCAGGCGGACAACAAAGTCGTCCTTCTTATTGATGAGGTAGATAAAACTGATGAAGAATTTGAAGCCTTTTTATTCGAACTTCTCTCGGATTTTCAGGTTTCTGTCCCGGAACTGGGTACCCTGGCAGCCAGGCACATCCCCATTGTGGTCCTTACCAGCAACAACGAGCGGGAGCTTTCCGATGGATTAAAAAGACGCTGCATCTATCTTTTCCTGGAATATCCCACGATAGAAAGGGAAGTCTCCATTATAAAGGCAAAGGTTCCAGTATCAGCGACAGGCTTACGGAACAAATCGCCCGGGCAGTAAACCTTATCCGCCAGAACGCAGAAATTAAGAAAAAGCCTTCTATCGCCGAAACCCTGGACTGGGCTATGGCTCTTTTAACCTTAAACCAGGACAGCCTAAGTGAAAAGGTAATAAACCAGACCATGAACATTTTGTTAAAAACCAAATCGGACCTGGATGCCTTTCACCAGCATATAGGAGCGGTGGCCCTGGAAGATTACTCCCAATCCAAATAGGTGGTTAATATGGAAAAAACCATGGAAAGCAATTTGATAAGATTTATTCATCTTCTCCGTATGGCCGGCCTAAGAATTGGCAGCGGTGAAGTTATAGATGCCTTGAATGCCCTTTCTGCTGTAGAGCCCTGCGGGCCGTCCTGGTTAAAAGAAAAGGAGAAAAAGAGATCTTTGACCGGACCTTTGACCTCTTCTTTGCCCCTATGGAAGAAAAGGAAAGGTGCCAGCTGGAACACCAGATGAAGGAGGAGCAAAGAAAACAGCAGCTGGAGCAGGCTGAAGAAGATCTGGTCTATGACCAGGAAAAAATTGAACTTAGCGAAGAAGAAAAAATGATCTACGGCCAGATGCCTGAAGAAGACCAGAAAAAAATAACCGATTACCTGGACAAGGCAGAAAAAGGGAAAAGCAGAGAATGGGAATCCAGCACAAAACCCCTCATAGAAACGATAGTTAAGGGAGCCCTTCGGAAATGGCTTAAACAGTACCAGGATCAGGTGGATATTAAAAAGAGGCAGTCCACCGGCGACGAGGAAATGGATTATATCCTGGAAGAACTGGGCCAGCAGGCCCCAGCCGGGGAAGAGGATATCCTGTACCAGGACATGCAAAATATAAAAGAAAAGGATATTCCCAAGGCTAACATTCTGATTAGAAGGCTAGCCCGCCACCTGGTCAGTCGTATTACCCGTCGCTATAAGCGCAGTAAAAAACACCAGATACTGGACTTAAGGCGCACCATCCGGGATAACATCCGCTATGGGGGCACCCTTTTCCGCTTGAAATACCGCAGCAAAAAAGTCCAGAAGCCCAANCTTATACTGGTTTGTGATGTGTCCGGGTCCATGTCCCGGTATGCCAGTTTTGTCCTCCAGTTTATTTATGGAATTCATTCGGTCCTGGGACAAATTGAAAGTTTCATTTTCGCCGATAATGTGGAAAGGATTACCCATTATTTTCAGCCGGGAAGCGATTTCAACCAGCTTATGGTAGACATCATGAATAAAAGCAAAGTCTGGGGAGGAGGCACTAAAATTTACCGGGCCCTGGAAATTCTTCAGAGGGATTACCGGGAACTCCTAACCGGTGATGCTTACATGATAATTCTCAGCGATACAAAAACCGAAGCCCTGCCCCAGGCCCTGGAAGAATTATTAAAGATAAAAAAAGGGGTTAAAGATATTCTCTGGTTAAACACCTTGCCAGAAGAAGAGTGGGAATCTTCAAAAACTACCCGCACCTTCCGGAAGTACACAAAAATGTACCCCTGCAACACCCTAAACGACCTGGAAAAGTTAACTCGGAGCAAGATTTTTTCCTGATTATTAAAATATTTGGGGCACGGTATGATACCGTGCCCCAAAATCATTGCCTCTTCTTTTAATGAGGGTAAGACTCAATTATGTCGTCAATCTCAATTATTTTNTCCAGGATGTTTTTCTTTCCCTCTTCCTCCCCTTCTATCAACTGATTCAAAAGTCTGTCCCTTTCATTTTTTAAGGAGTCCAGCACCTCTTTACTAACTGTCATAGCTTGCAAACCTCCCCTTAACCAGTAATATTTGTTAATATTTTACCCGTCAGGGAAGATTTTTATTCAATTATTTTCCTTTTCTACCTTTACTTTTATAGAACCTGAGGTTCCCTTCAAAACCTCGACATCATCGTAAACCTTTCCTATTACATTAACAGCACTGGCGGGCCTTATTTCATCTTCAGAAGGGCTGGCAGGGGTAAGTCCGTAAAAGATGCAAAAAGCTTCTCCTGTAGGCCAATAACCCAGGTCCCCCTTTTGAACCACTTCCCGTGCCTCCTCTTCAAGTTCTGCCGACACNGGAATTTCAAAATATATCTCATCTCCCCAGGTGTTTCCCTTAGCTTCTAAAGGAAGAGCTTCATAAACCTTCCTGGCTGTTTCCGTATCATATAATTCCCCTGTAAACTTATGTTCATTTACCTGGATGGATATCTTATAAGACATTTAATTCCCTCCAAAAAATTTATTCATAAAATTAAATGGAGCCGGCAAGAGGACTCGAACCCCCAACATGCTGATTACGATTCAGCTGCTCTACCATTGAGCTATGCCGGCTTTTACAATAAACATTATAATATGAAAAAATAATAAATGCAAGATATTCAAAACCATCAGGGAGAAGTCAGGGAGAAGTTAACCTTATTTTCCCCCAGGCCCCCAGTTTATCATCTTTGATTATCAAAACACCTTTAATATCTGAAATTTTTTTAGATTCTTCCAGGGCCTTT
>SL_8KL_010_SEDDRAFT_10000656_pt1 | contig 30304 bp, 25 predicted proteins | sample SodLakKL_010_SED_4_FD_11160 | JGI IMG/M metagenome (IMG submission 11160) | reverse complement strand
GCTATTAAGGTATAGTAATTATCAACCAGTTTGTAAGCTTCAACAAAATCTTCTTCCGGGTCAACAATCCAGTAGTGTAAAACTCCCCCCTGGCGATAAATTTCCATCTTTTTAATTCGGTCCTTACTANGATACCTGGGAGATACTATTTCCACAATTAGATCGCAGGCCCCATCAATACGTTCATCCCTGATAATATCCTTCCTTTCTCCCGAGATAAACATAATATCCGGCTGGAGGACATTTTGGGCTGAAAGGGTAACATCCATGGGGGCAATTACAATTTCCCCTCCGGGATCAAAATCATCAAAAAAATCAGCCAGCTGACGGAAAAGTTCGCCCAGAACTTTTTGATGTCGAAAGGTTGGTGCAGGTTCCTTAACCAGAAGCCCCTCCAGAACTTCATGCCGGTAACCCGGTTCATCTTTGAGTTTTAAATAATCGTCATAAGTAAAATCGCCCTTATAATACTCCTGACTGGCATCCTCTTTAACCAGGCCATCCCCTTTTTCCAGGGCAGCTAAAACTTTTGCCTTCTCATAGCGGTACTGTTTTTTTCCCAGGACAATTACCGGTATTTTTTTCTGCCTGGTATACCTCCAGACCGTTTCCACAGAAAGGTTTAATTCCTTTGCCAGCTCCTGAGCAGTTAACAATTTGCCCACTTTACCCCTCCTTTCCAACCCCATTTTAAAACTAAAACCAATCATTGTCAACTCAAAATAACAAAATTAATTGTTTCTGGCTTCTCGGGTTTGTTCCTTCCAGCTTTTGTGATCAATTTTTTTCTGCTGAAGTTAGCTTTAATAATTTTCTTGGGCCCTTAATTTAAAAGAACCCCAGCAATAGTTTAAACTGGAGTTTATTACCTGGTCTGGTAGAAACTCAGGAGGAGGGCTCTTAATGTTTACTGAATTTAAAAAAAGTGGTAATAGCCTGGTTCTTAGAATTGCAAAAACTTACGCAAAAAAAGCTTCCTCAAAAGAAGGAACGGAGGCTAATATATAGGTGGGGCCAGACAACTGGAGGATTATTGCCCTGCTCTGCTCCCTATCAAGCACCCTCCCCCGGTTGTTTTTTAACCCAATCCAGTGCCGATTATTATTCAATTATCTTAAGCTTATACAGTTTATCAAAAAAACCCTTATGACCACCGGGAACATGATTAATTACCCTGCCTCCGGCAATAACTCCGTAAGTTCCCCAAACACAGGGATTGGTCCGGGCCTCTTCAGCACTTTTTAACTCTATAACCTCAGCCTGAATTCCGAAATTTTCCTCCAGTTCTTCTTTCCTTCGATAAAATTTTTCTCCCCTGCACATAAAGGGACACTGCCCGGAATTAAACATATAGACTCCTGATTGATAGGGCTTCATTTTTTCTTCCAGGTTGCCAAAAGTCGGATCCGGACCTTCCCTGATTTTCCTGGCCACCAGCTGCAGTCCCGGGGGTGTTTGCTCCACCACTAAAAAATCATTTTTCAGATAAATCCTTTGATCACAGCACCAGGTTTTTTTGCTGGCAATTGCTGCTACCCCAATCTTCTCCTGCTCTCGGGCTTCATTTATACAATGATCCAGTAAAAAGGAACCCCAGCCCCTGCCCGCATATTCTTTTTTTATAACCAGGCAGTGGATAATCAGGTAGTTCTCTGCTTCAATCCCCCGCCAGGCATATTCCCCGGGGATGTACTCAATAAAGCCGGCCATGCTTTCTTTTTCCGGGCAGAAAAGCACCTTATATTTCAATCCCTGTTCATAGCTATTTTTGAACCATTCCAGTTTTTTTTGATATTTTTCATTCGCGGGATCCTTATAAAAACAGAGTCCGTAGGGCTCAACATTCTCAGGGCAAACCTCCACCAGTTCCAGAGTCATGGCAATTCCCTCCTTGATTTTAACCTGATCCCCACACCACAAAAATCCGGAATTCCCTTACCTTTTAACCAGTTTACCCAACTCATCCAGATATTCTCTCTCCATCCGAATGTTAAAAATATTTTACCGAGCTGTCCTGGACCATGGCCCCGGCCATGCTTTTAATAGTCGCCCTCAAATCAGGGCTGAGATCCACCCGTTCATAAAGATCCTGCAGTGAATGGAACAAACCATTTTTCTCTCTGCTTTTAAGAATAGCCCGAGCGGGTCCTGTTTCCATGCCGGGGATGGTCATGAGGTCAAATAACTCGGCTGCATTTAAATCAAAGGTCAGAGGACTGAGTGGTTCTTCCATCCACAAACCAAAAGCAACCTGAAATTCCTGATTTCTCACCCACAGTTCCGGACCATATAAAGGTAAGGGGTTGGGGGAGGCCAGAGCATCTTCCAACAGTTTTTGGTTTTTTCCCCGCCAGGAGGGTATCAGTTCCTGCAGCTTTTCAATTTTCCCATATCTCCCGGCCCGGTAAATGGGCTCCTGCATTTCCAATAATTCCCGGGAAAAAGTCTGCAGCCGGGTGTTCTCCAGGAAAACCTGCCACACCTCCTGATAACCTGCGGGAAATAATTCTTTCCAGGTCTTTAGAAAAATTAAAAGAAGCGGGGGCCGGGTAGGAACGAAAAAATCAGGGCTGAAAATTGGGTCCTGATCCAGGTAAGGCTTCATTCCCTTGATTACCCCCAGGGATAGCCGGAAATAATCTGCCAGGGATAGGCTGCGGGGCGGGGCAANGAGGTTACGGGCCAGGATATAAAAGAAAGAAGCCATAACCCCTTCTGATGCCAGCAGTTGATTGGCATTTTTCAGACGATCCTCTGCCAGATTGACAGAGGTGAGGTGATCCCGGTACCAGGTATCCAGATCCCGGGGCGGAGGATCTATTTCCCGGGGTGGGTGAATAAAAATATTGGCGGGAACACCCTGGAGTCGGAGGCGATCCTCCCTTTTGCAGCACCAGAATTCCTGGGGCCCTGGAGCAAAGCAGGTTCGAAATAAAAAGGCATCATTTCGGGTAAAATCCCGGGAAAGAGGCTGGAGGTGATTACCCCAGCCCTCGAAAAAAGCCAGGGCCTCATCAGTAGTAGAGGTGGTTAAATGCATGCGGGTGCTGCGAAAACGGGAATATACATTTTCTTCTCCCAGGAGCATCAGCAGGAAAACATGGGATAATTCGTGGGGGAATATCTCCTCCACCCCACCTTCCTGCACCACGGCAGGGGAAGTATCCAGAGTTACAAAATAGGTCTCAGAATGAACCTTCATTTCCTCCCCTTTTTTTAAAATAAAGCCTCTGCGAGCCAGTGGTTGATCCCAGTTTATGGCCACTGGAATTTTCCCGGTAAAAGGCTCGGGAAAATTGAGGAATTCCGGACCTGCCAGCAGCATGGCCTGGCTGACCGGATTGGAAAAAACCTGGAGCAGGTTTTTCCACCGGGGGTCCCCCGGGCCTACAATTTTTAACACCGGCAGTTCTGCCTGATTGTAATCATCCTGTACCGGTTCCAGCAGAACTACTTTCTCCTGCACCTCCTCTTTTACCATTGCACCATCAACCTCCTTAAAAAATCCCGTGACCGGGTTAAGATTAACCTTATCTCAGGGGAAGAACTAATTCACCCTGCCCCAACTCCCTCCCCCCGGAACTAATTTCCCCCTTTACCCCGGGCGGCCATATTCTCTTCCCTCAGAACCTATTCTCCTGAGGAAATGAGGATAAGATCCTCCTGGGGAGGAATGAGATAGCGGGCCCCATCCTCCTCTACCACGGCTATTTCTTCCACCGATATCTGCTTCTCCCCTGTGCCATAGGGCCGCTTTTCCTCCCAGGCAAAAAAACCGTCAAAGGCAAAGGTCTGCCCGGGCCGCAGCGTTTTCAGGGCTGCGGGAGGAGGCGTTTCCCGTTGAGCTCCGGTCAAAGCCGGCCCAATATCATGGGCCCAGTATCCCACCGGATGACCGGTACCCCACTTTACCGGGAGGGAGCCGGTTTTTTCCATCCACCTGCGCTGGGCCAGATCTACATCATAGCCCCTAACACCTGGCTTCATGGACTGGAGGGCAATCCGATGCCCCTGTATCGCATTATTCCATTTTTCCAGGGCACCTGCTGGAGGCCCTGACTCCCCTGGAGCAAGGACATAGGCAAAGCGCTGATAGTCGGTACACCAGACATCAAAAACTTTTATCCCAAAATCAGTCTGAATAAAGTCCCCGGGAACAATGACCTTGTCTGACGCCCCGGCGTGCCCCCGGGGAAAGCCAGAGTTAACCGCGGGATTATGCCCCGGGGCCCAGGCATAACCAACCCCCAGTTCTTCTACCCTTTCCTGAATGAAAGCCCCCAGATCCGAGTCCCGGGTTTTTCCCGGAACTACCCTGCTGTAGGCTTCCTCTTGAATCTGCACGGTTAATTCTCCCGCCCGGGCCATTATTTCCACTTCCCGGGGCAGCTTGACTGAAAGCCACTGGAAAACCAGCTCCTCCGAGGATATCAAGCGTTTAGCCAGCTCCGGACCCAGGGACTCTTCCATCTGTTTGCGCTGATACCAGGAAAGTCCGTCGGCAATACTGAGGGCCGAGCTGTTAACTGCAATATTTTTCGGCGCAATATCCTGCAAAAATAAAGCCAGTTGGGACCAGATTTCTCCTGGTTCAGAAAGGGAATTTATCCGGTCGTGGAGACCCATTTCCTGCAGGCCCACTACTTCCCCCCAGGGAGAAAAAACAGTGGACTGCACCTGCTGTCCTTCATGGATGAATACAAAAGCTGCCGTGCCCCCAGCATTTTCCCCACCCACATGCATGGCCAGTGGATCCAGCGCATTTTCCCGACAGATAATCACCCAGACCTCAACCCCGGCCATTTCCATTGCCGGAGGAAGTAGCTTCTTAATTCTATCTCTGCGAATATTCGGCCAGGGACTGGGGCCCTGCAGCCATTGGGAAAAGTCAGTCATTACTTTCCCTCCCTCTTTTCTTTAACTCTCTCTTCAGTAATGGAGACAGGATCGGCCTCTTTTGGTTAAATCAGGTCAGGCCTTCCCCTGTTTTCTCCCCTTTTCTATTTTATTCGTTTAAAGACCCCTGTTCCCTCTACCCGCATGGAGTCTTTTGGGAAAAGCGATCTTTGGGCCAGGGGAATTGAACCGCCTGTTACTTAACTAAAAGAAAGCCTGCGGTAAGATTTTATCAGTTGTTTTCTTCCCTGATACCTTGAAAAAACAGCTTTCCTGCCCACCCTTTACGCCTTTCTGACCTTAAACCGGACCAACCGGAGATTGGGATTGAAGGAAATAAAGGAGTCTTTGCTTAATACTGTAGTTGTATCCGGGGTTGTATTTTTTCTGATTGTCGCTGTCAGCATCCCGGGCTGGTTGCCGGATTTACCCCCATCCTGGGAAAAGCTTTTATTGGTTTCAGCACCAATTCCATTGTGCAGATGGCCATGATCAACATCCTATTTCTCCTGGTGGACAGGTTTCTGGATATAGGGATAGCAGTCGTTATTCTGGGTTACCCCGGTAATAATCCAGCTGAATTTTGATTCCTCCATTTGGCCATGGCAATGACGGTTAATGAAAATATTGGTAATGCTACCACCCCAATGGTAATAACCCATATGGTAACCTCCCGGATAGGCGAGGTCCCATATGAAAAAGGAATGCGGGAGGTATTACCCTTTCTTTTTGCGCTGCTGAAAGCCCTGGCCCTATTTAAAATATTCCAGAAAAAACTTTGTGGGTCCCACGCACTCTGGGTTTAAGCTGGAGTTAAGGAGTTGAATAAATAATGAACTGGTTGCAACCGGAAAGGTTAAAAGAATTGTTAATTGAACTCTGCGCGGTTCCTTCCCTGTCCAATTCCCCCTCGGAAAATTCAATGGTTGAGCTCCTGGTAGATGTTTTTAACCGCATCCCCTTCTTTGAACAAAACCCCGAGAATATTATAAGGGAAAAGATGAAAAAGGACCCTTATAACCGGGAGGTTTTTGGGGCTTTTCTGCCCGGCTGGGGAGCTCAGACTGTAATCCTCCTCAGCCATTATGATGTGGTTGATGTCCTTGATTACGGGAAGCATCAGGACCTGGCTTTCTCGCCCCGGGAACTGACGGAAGAATTTTCAAAGCGGGAAGAAATCCGGGCTTTAATTCCTGCAGGACAGGAGAGTGATTTCTTATTCGGGCGGGGGACAGCTGATATGAAAGCTGGTCTGGCAATTCAGATTGCTCTCCTGCACGATCTTTCCTCCCTGGAAAATCGAGAGGGCAATATCCTGCTACTCTCGGTCCCTGATGAAGAAACCACCTCTAGGGGCATGCTTACCGCCGTAAAGTTTTTAAACCGACTGCGCGGGGAAAAGGGACTGGACTACCGGGGCGTAATTAACTGCGAACCCGCTTTCCCCGCATACCCCGGGGACAGGAACCGCTATATCTACACCGGTTCCATGGGGAAGGCAGTCCTTTTCTGTTATGCCCGGGGAATTGAAACTCATGTGGGGGACGTCCTGAGCGGGTTTAATGCCAATCTTTTGATTGCAGAGCTGATTCGGGATCTGGAAGGAAATATTGAACTCTGCGAGGAACTGGAGGGCTATGTAGCGCCGCCCCCCACTTTTCTAAAATCTCGTGATAACAAAAGGCATTATTCGGCCCAGATTCCCCATACTGCTGCCTGTTATTTAAATTTTTCCCTCCTGTACCGGTCGCCGCGGGAACTCCTGCAGGAAATGGTGGTCAGGGGTACGAACATCATGGACCAGTTAACTGCTACAATGGATGCCCGGCTGCAGAAATATCTGGACTGGCAGGGTCAGGAACTCCCCCCCCAAAAAAGGGAAGGCTGGGTCCTTACCTACCAGGAATTTTATAACCTGGCCCGCCAAAAAAGTGGCAATGAAGTAGATGAAGCCCTTTTCCGTTTTTTTGAGGATAATCATCATCAGATGGAGGAACAGGAATTATGCCTTCGTATTACCGAGATTGTGGATGATTACGTGCAGAAAGAGGGGCCCGGACTGATTGTGGGCTTTACCCCTCCCTATTATCCACCGGTAAAATCTTATCCCCGGAGTGAGAGGGATAGGGCGATGATAAAAGTTGCCGAGGGCCTCCAACACCGGGCCCGGGAAAAACACGGCTATCAGGTTGAACTCTTTCCCTTTTTCCCCGGGATATCAGATCTGAATTATTGTCAGCTTTCTGACTATCAGGACACCAAAGACTTTTTTAAGCCCAATATGCCCACCTGGGGTCAGGGCTATACCCTGCCCCTGGAGGATCTGCGGGAAATTGATATTCCGGTTATAAATATCAGCGTGCAGGGCTATGATGCTCACAAGCACACCGAGAGACTGGAATGCCATTACAGCTTTGCCATTGTACCCGATTTGCTACGGCAGGCAGTTCAGGAATTACTGCAGGCAACTGATTAAACCCCTCATACAGACCGTGTCATGATGAATAATAACCACATATTTGGGAAAAACCTCCCTGCTCCGGGGGAGGTTTTTCAATTATCTCTGCCCGAGTGAAGAGGATAATAGCCCCCATCAAGGGACAACGGTTATTAATTATCTTGCCCAATTATTTACTACGGTTACTTTCCTCTGGCCTGACCCCGGATATACTGGAGGGAATAAACTCCAGTCGGAAATTTTACAATGAGGGGAAAAACTTCCTCATTTCCCGAGGGAGGAAAATGATGAAGGGACGCCGGGGAAAAAATTGGAGCTCTTAATTCTTGGCGATTTAGTTAAATTCAATCAGTCTATCCGAGTTCGAGGTTGTTGGGAAAAATTTATTTCCCGAAAAAAAGGACTTCAGCTAATTAACAAGATCTTAAGGCTTTTCCGGATAGGGGCACCGAAAAACATTGTCAGGGAAGAAGATTTGCCGAATTTATAGTGTAAAATAAAAAAAGCAGTGGCAAAATGTACATTTTCATTTTAACTATTTCGTTGCCATGCGGGGTTTGACAATTCAAAAATTAATATATCGGTAGAATAAGAGTAATTTTCCCGGCAGGCTTTTTCCTGCCGGGTTTAATTTTTTAAGATTAAATATCAGGGAAAGGGGAAGGATAAATTTTGAAAATTAAGAAATTAATATTGGAAAAGGAAATTTTTCTATATTTTAGAGGGTTTATTTTTGGGATAGGGGAGAACCCTTTGATAACCCAGGGAGGAAATCCAGAGAATTTTAAAATTCCTGGAACCCAGCTCCAGGGAATGGGAGCAAAAATCCTTTAGGAAAAGAGGTAAAAAAATGTTTATGAAAGGCAAGTTGGAGAGGAAAAAAACAAGGATTAAGGTTTTAGTGGTTGGGTTTGCTTTTATGTTGTTATTTTTTTCTTCAGGATGCCGGGAATTTAATCCCCTGGACCTGGAAAATGCTCCCGAACTGGTGGAGGCCGTAGAGGCAAATCGGCTAATTGAGCCACTGGAAGAGAATGAAGCAGGGGAAATAATCAAAGAGGTTCTTTACACATACGAAAAATTTGAGGAAGTCGACCCGGATAAAATCAGTTTTTTCCGGGGGAATCCCCCGGCCAAAATTACTGAAGAAGAGGCCCTGGAAGAAGTGGACTTTCTTTTTAAAATGCTCAAATACGGTTATGCAGGATATGGTATGTTTGGAGGGGACGAAACTTTTGGGGCTAGCCGGGAAAGGATACAATCCGAGATCAGGGGAAAGGGGGAGATTTCTACTGAACAACACAGCCAAATAATTTCGGGAAATCTCTCATTTATAAATGATGGACATTTTCGTTTTGACAGAGAGTCCATTTTTACCAGGTACCAGCTCCATTATTCGGAAGAAATGGACTTTTTACGGGATGAGAAGGGGTATTACATAGCAAACAGGGAAGTCCCTCTGTACCTTGAGGCAATTAATGGGAAGAAACCCGAAGAGTACCTAAAACTATCTCTAAATGCAAATGGAGAGCTGGTTTATAGACTCGGGGTTCTCCATCCCGTTAGTGAGTTGCCTTATAGGGCAACACTTTCCTTTGCAGAAAACCAGGAAAATCAAAAAGTAGTATTCCTTTATCCCGTCGAGGATACTCCCTTTGATAGAACAGTTTATGATTATTATGAAACAAAAGGGATCCCGGTTATTGTAAATAGGATTGCCCCCTTATTGGAAGAAGAAGAGGTAGTCAACTTCATCGAAGAGGCCGGTGATTTAAAAGACGCGGAGGTAGCTATCCTGGATATTAGAGGACATATTGGGGGATCCGATTTTATCCCCCGGTCATGGGTTGAGAACTACACTTCCAGCAGGAGGGAACTAAAGACCGGGAGGTTATTTGTCGATCTCTGCACCCAGACTTCTATGGAATTTCGGGTTAGGTGGGACCAGGCGAATGGAAGGGACGGCAGCTGGGCAAGAAGCAGATTTGCCCCTACTCCAGGGGGTTGGTCGGAAATCCAATTTTCCTTGCCGGAGTTTAAGAAAAATGATAGATTTTTAATTGTCCTGGTGGATTCTAATAATGCTTCGGCTGGAGAAAGCTTTGTTAGGTTTCTTAAGCAGGTTGAAAACGTAATTATTATTGGTTCCAATACCCGGGGAGCAGGGGTTGTAGGTAATGTAGGGTCCTTTAGCTTACCCCACTCTAAAATTCCAGTCCAGATGGGGATTTCAGTTTTTCTTGATGTGAGCCTTTCTTTTACCGAAGGAGTTGGTTTAAAACCAGATATATGGATAAACCCCGGGGATGCTCTGGACCTCGCGGTTAAATTCACCGATAATTATTTACGGTAATTTTTTATGGTTGCTGCATTACAATGAGTTCTCGGGAAAATAAGGTGCATTGGAAGATGTGCGTGCTTATTCCACAGGAACTGGGAGTACCCATAAGAAGCATTTTTATGGAACGCCATGGCCATGGATTTTTTTGCTTTGTTTCCCCGGGCCCAGGTTGCGCCAAATAGTTTTGGACCCATTGTAGGAATTTAGTGAAGTTAGACGGGTAACTGGCATAATCGGGGTAGGGACTACCCTATGAGCCTGGCTATACCAGTAGGTTGCTACTATTGACCAGGAAGCTCCCGCTTCCAAACGAAGCGAAGGCGGGAGTAGTTCACGAACCGGTCCCTTATGTTACTGCTGCTTGTTGTCTGAAATCCTACCTTTTTTCTGATATTCCCCCTAAGAAGGCAGTGGCTAAAGCTCCAAAGAGAAGGGGAAACCAGAAGGTGATAATCCTGGTTATAAGGGCTATGCTCAGCCCATCCTGTATACTCAGCGCTCCCAGGGACAGGAAAAAAGCCATTCCTCCTTCAAAGGCGCCCAGGCCCCCGGGCAAAAGTGGGATCATGCCCAGGAGGTAAGCAGCAAAGGTAGCTAAAGCTATGAGCAGGAAACTGGCCTCCATATCAAGGGCAAGGGTTAGGGCATATGTCTTGACCGGGTATAGAGCCCAGATTAAAAGAGAAATTATATATAGGGAAAATCTTCCCTTAAGATGGGTTTCCTGGAGAGTCTGCTGGAAAAAATCTCGAAATTTTCCTGCCCATCCTGATCCCTTCCTTTTCCCCATACTTTTTCGTTTTAAGAAGAAGATGGCCAGGGTCAATATTGCTCCCAGAACAACAATACCCTGATATAATTCAGGAGGCAGAGGGTAGAAGAAAGCTGCAGGAATTACAATCACGATGATTACCGAAAAAAAGGAGAGGAAAAAAAAGATTTTCTGCACCATGAGAACAGACAGGACAGCACTGTATTCTAAATTTGCCTTTTTCCGAAAAAGAAAGACCTTTGCTGCCTCTCCCCCAAGCTTGGCAACCGGGGTAACACTTTCCACAAAGTTCCCGGATAAGAAGATAAGCAGTGTAGGCATAAAAGGGATTGACGAACCCTTTTCTTTAAGTAACAGAAACCAGCAATATGAAGTCAGGGTCAGGGTTACAATTTGTAAGATCAAGAATGCAGGCAGCAGGCTCCAGGGAAAATCGTGGAAAGAGGTGGCTATCTCCTCCCTTCCAGTCCACACCACCAGGGTCAGGAGGACCAATATTCCCAGGAACCAGAACCAGGGGTTTTTTCGCCGCAATTGAGGGCCTCCTTTTAGAATTAGCTATTATTTCCTCTGCTGGTCTCCTATCCCCCCACCCTCCAGAAAGCACTTCCCGTTTATTACAGACAGATAAACTACTTCTCTTCTTAACAGGGGGGTGCAGGATCATAAGCAAGTACTGGCTCTTCTCCAGGTTTTTAACTGAACTCCGGAACGAATGCCTTAAAGCATCGGGCAAAATACACTGTTCTTTTATTATACCAGACGACCTGGTTCCAGGTCGCCTGGTATATTGATTTTTTTAAAGTAACAATGGTTGTTGTTAACCGGAGGGTACATAGAGAGTAGTGCGGAACCGGATATTTCTTGTCAGGAGAGAAGTATCAAAATCCACATCACTTGCAGAAACAGTGTGCCTGACCTCCAGTATATAGTTGTAGTCTCTATCGAGGCTTAGCTTCAAAACTCCGTTTTTATCAGCTACAATCCGCGGGTAGTCGGGATCATATACTCGCCCTCCCGGTTCTAAAGAAGTATGCAATCGTATTTCTGCTTCCGGGAGGGGCTCCCCCTCATAGAGAACCTGAACCTCTAATTCGCTGCCTGAAGCCAGCTTATCTACTGCAGACACCAGGGATATTTCCAGAGGGAAACCTACATTACTGTGGTCTGGCCGTTCTTCGGTAGTCCAGACTATGCTTTTACCAAAGTCCCTGATCTGAGTAGTCCTATGCTGATAGGGCTCTCTTTCCAGCATAAATACGTACTCGCCTTCCTGATCAAACAATTTTCTGGATAAATAGAATGTTTCATGCTGTTCCATTTCCAGCGGCATTACCTGCCCGTCCGGTAGCCTTACCTGCATTGAAAGATCGCACATATCTCTCTGATCAATTGGATCATCGGGATCGGAGAAAAAGGACTTAAAGGTTAGCTCTTCTCCCCGCCCCACATGTAAAGGGATCTCAGTGAAAACATTGTGGGCAAAAGCTGTCCCTGAGAAGATTAAAAAAGTTAGAGTACCAATAACCACAGTATTTAGCGCTTTTTTCTTTAACATGATAACCCTCCTAAATTTTGGTAAACCCGGATGTTCTACAACCGATTTCTTCTCTGCTTCCTTTGTTGCCCACCCCCTTGTCCAGAATTAACCAGCTAAATGCACCCAATTTCCTGACCTCAATATTTTTCCTATCAAGACCCCTGCTGGGCCAGATAAGGGGTTTTCCCTCAAGATTTTAACTATAGACAGGGTGCTCTGGATATAACGATTTGTGTTGATTATTTAAGGTTGTTCTGCTACAATATTATGAGAATGATTTTCACTCTCAATACAGTGTAAACTATAAGACCCATTACCGTCTTGCACTTTTTTTAGGTCATTTATAAAATTTTTTGGATTTTTTATTCCGGGAAGGGGGTATTATGGATAAGGCTGGCTGCGAACATAAGCTGGAGCAACTAACCGGCACCTTTTGTCAGTGTACAGGGCTAATTACCGCCTGTTTCACAACCAGTGGAGAATTAGTCTGTTTAAAAGGAAGCGGCGGGGAAGAATTACAATTTATTTTGACCGCAGGTAAAGAGATAGCACAAAAGTGGTACTGTGCTTCCTGCTGCCCTCTGATTTCTCTTCCTCCGTATGGAAAATTCATTGCTATTTCTGTATGCCGCTGTGGATTGGATAAGGGCTTCTTATTTACCGGGCCTTTCTGTGCCAGTTCGGAAATTTCCCCGAACAGGAGGTCATCAACAATTATTCCCTATTTAATTCAACTGTTTCGAAACATCCAGGAGGGGATCATGATAGAATGTAACATCCACTACGACAGCTCTGTTAGAGGGTGTTGCCTTCATGTGCAGCAGGCTCTGAATTATATTGATAATAACTATAATGAGCCCCTCACCCTGCAACATATAGCCGGGCACCTGGGATTGAACAGGTCCTATCTCAGCAGTCTGTTTTGTGCCCAGACAGGAACTACCTTCTGTCAGTGGTTGAATCACATCCGAATCAAGCAAAGCAAAAAGAAACTGAAATATTCCGACAAAACCATCGGGGAAATTGCCCTTGCCGTTGGCTATACCAGCCAGAGTTATTTCACCTCCCTGTTCAAAAAACAGGTAGGATTATCACCAGGTGCCTATCGTAAAGACTGGTTTTCCTGTGCAGAGGAGCCTCATTCCCCTGTCCCTTAATTTTTTGCCTGTTCACCACTAAGGAAGGCTCGGGCAGGATAAAAGCCGGGCAGAGAGAAATAATCAGAAATGGATTATTTTTGGGGCTCTATAAATTCTGGGGGTTGATAACCATTAATTCTGCCCGGGTTAAGAAACTGAATAATAAGCCTTTCCGGGAGGGAGAGTATATCCTCTACTGGATGCAGTCCGCCCAGCGAACTCATTATAATCAGGCCCTGGAATTGGCCATTGAACAGGCCAATGAAAAAAATCTGCCTCTGCTTGTCTTTTTCGGCCTGACCCCCAGCTTCCCGGAGGGTAATGCCCGTCATTATTTTTTCCTCCTGGAGGGGCTGTCCGTGGTAAAGGAAGAACTCCAGCAAAGGGGAATTGAGTTTATTGTCTGGTCAACCGAACCCCCGGCCGGAGTAAAAAAACTTGGGGAAAAAGCCCGGATAGTCATTACCGATCGGGGTTATCTGGGAGTAGAAAAAAGCTGGAGGAAAAAAGCAGCCCGGCTCCTGGACTGCCCTTTAATTCAGGTAGAGACCAATACTGTTGTTCCGGTAGAAGAAGTTTCCGGGAAAGAGGAGTATGCCGCCTTTACTCTCCGGAAAAAAATGAAACCCCTCCTTCCCCAATTCCTGGTTAAAGTTGAGAGGGCCTCCCTGAAAAAGAATAGTTTCAATTTTTTGGACTGGCCCTCTCTGGATTTAACCTCCCCCGCAAAAATTCTGGAGGAGCTGGCAGTATCCCCATACCCGGATAAGGTAAAGGGAATAAAAGGCGGTTCGGTAGAAGCCCTGAAATGTCTCCAGGATTTTGTGGATAATAAGCTGGATTATTATCAGGAGAAAGCTGGAGATCCGGCTTACGACTATCAGTCCGGCCTGAGCCCCTACCTCCACTTCGGACAGATTTCCCCTCTTTATATTGCTCTCCGGGTCCGGGAAAGGGAAAGCCCCGGGACAGAAGATTTCCTGGAACAGCTCCTGATCAGGCGGGAACTGGCTTTTAATTTCGTTCACAATAATTCCGCCTACAACGGCCCCCTGGACCGGGTCCTTCCCGGGTGGGCCTGGAAAACCCTGCAGGATCATGCCCCGGATCCCCGGGAACACCTCTATTCCCTGGCGGAACTGGAGGAGGCTGCAACCCATGACCCCTTTGGAATGCAGCCCAGAAAGAAATGGTCCGAAGCGGAAAAATGCATGGATATATGCGAATGTACTGGGGCAAGAAAATTTTGGAATGGTCTCCCGCCCCCGGGGAAGCTTTCTCCCGGGCATTATATTTGAATAACAGGTACTTCCTTGATGGTCGGGATCCCAACTCTTTTGCAGGAGTAAGCTGGTGTTTTGGCAAGCATGACCGGGCCTGGACTGAAAGGAATATTTTCGGCAAAGTTCGTTATATGAATGACAGGGGCCTGAAAAGGAAATTTGACATGGGAAAATACCTGGAAAGGGTCGACAAACTGGATCCGGTTTGATAATTCAGGTTTTGTGCCTCGGCCTCCCACTATATTCCCGGTCGGGGATTTGCTGTATTTCCGTTTACGGCTTCAAGTTTTAATCTGGGATAAAATCCTCCCTGTTTTTTTCTCAGGTGACTACCCGTTTAGCTCAGCAAGCTCACTTTAAGTACGGCTGCTTTTTTTGCACAGGCATTCGCGCCTGGCAACACCAGCAGGGGGAGCAGAATTAAGGGGGCAATTTTTCCGGGCAGGGCAGAGACCTGGTAATTTGCAACCCTTTAGATTTTCTGCGGTTGAACCGGTAACAGAACTCATCCAGGTAAGTTGGAGAAAACTTTATATCCCCCTTATAATATTTGTTTTGTGCTCACATGGGGGGGCGAAAATGGAGGAGAACCCTATGATGAAGACAAATTATGTTCTGATTGGCTTTCTGGCCATTATGGCAGGAATGATTGGCTTTGCCATTTTTTTTCAGGAAGCCTTTATTGATCTTATGAAACACCCGGCCCTTTACAGCCACGCCCGCTTTTTACACATTGCTGCAGCTACCCTGTTCCTGGCCAATGCAGTGGTAGGAATTTTATGGGAAAAGCGGAGCCTTGCCTCCGGTAGTAAAGAAATAATTTTACACACCTATAACACCGTAGCTTTTTTGGACTCCCGCTTTTCGTCTCCCCTGATCATACTGTCCTTACTGGGGGGGCTTTCCCTGACTTTTAGTTCAGGAGAGCTGTGGCAGATTGGCTGGCTTTCAGTAGGATTTCTCCTCTTCTTATTGTCCGGTATCTTCTGGATAGTTAGTGACATTCCAACCCAGTACCGGATAAAACAGCTCATATCCGGCCTTAAACCAGAAGATCAAACCCTTCCCGATGAACTGACCCGCCTCCTTAAACTGCGTTTGTGGATCAGCATGGCCGGGGTTATTCCCCTGATAATTGTCTTTATATTGATGGTGTACAAACCCGAAATCACCCCGGTAGCCGACTGGCTCCGATAGCTGGAGGAATAGAAGAGTACCCAGGTCCTGGAGACCTTATTCCGTCTTTTAAGGAGGTGAAACTGTTTGAATTTACCCCCAGAAATGCTGAGACTTCTTAACGGGGAAAAGTTATGCACCTTAGCAACCAGTTACGCCAATCGTCCCCATGCTTTCCTGATGGTTTTTACCTATTTAGCCCCAGAAAATCTAATAATATTAAGCAGTAGGACTGATTCCAGCAAGGTTAAACACATCAAGGCCAACAGGGAGGTAGCATTACTTTTTTACAGCACAGGAACCGAGAGCGAACCACCCATCAGCTGCACCATTTACGGCACCGCCTCGGTACTTCCCCCCGCTAACGACACCTACTACAGGGAGAGCCATTACAACCATCACCAGGATAAGGGCGCCTTTATCAGGGGAGAAAACATTTCCATTATTACCGTTACGCCCCGGCAGGCAGTTATGGCAGATGCACAGGACCGGGTGAAAACCTGGACAGCAGAAGACAGCTAGCAGCAGTTTCCTGTCCATTTACCAGACTACAAGGAGGCTGCCCAGAGTTTTTTAAAAATATCCCGGAAAAAATAATCCTTCCCCGTCTGTTATCTCCAGATATCAGACCTGATTCCTCAGCAGGAGATCCACCGGGTTGGGGAGAGAGAAAAACCCACTTTTTCCGGAATGTAATTTCATACCTGCTCCCATAATGGTTTTCCTGACTATCAAGTTACCTCCCGAACACCTTTATCCCAAAACACATAGTGATTTTCTATCATTTTTTTTATTTTTTCATTCTTAACATTTTTTTTCATAATAAACACCTTCTCTCTGCAAACAGCAGCAAAACGAAAATGATTATATTTTTCTTCCGCTGTTGACGTTTTTTTCCAAGAACTTCATTTTGCTCTATAATTGATTCTTTAGCTTCGCAAAATCAATTTTTGATAATCTCTTTTCTTTACATTCCATTTTTCGGAGTTGCCGATGGTCTTCCTTTTTTGTTTTACTTTTGCAAACTTTATTATACTCTATCTTTCTCCAGTAACTCTTTATGCCAATTACTTCCTTCAGGAGGAGAAGAACCAATTCACTTGCCCCAAATTAAAAAAGCCCTCTAATCTCCCGAGAGCTTATAAAGGTATTTGCACACTCTATGATTTTGATCTTTATTGTCCCTAAGCTCTTTTTGTTGCAAAACAATCGGGCACAAACCTGCAAAACCCAGCTTTAATCTTCCCTGCAGATATAGTGTGCAAGATTACTGTCAATCCATTCTCCAGTATTGCTGTTATAATCGATCCCGATTGTAGCTATGCCCTTAATTTTGCAGCTGTCAAACAAACTAATAACCCCTTTAATCTGTGATCCTGTTTCTATCCAGTCATCTACAATTAAAACATTAGCATTTTCAACTGTAGAAGAGAGGGCAATTTGCAACGTTTTTTCCTGCTTTGAATAATCAATAAATTTTGTTGTTTTCAAGTTTTTTTCCTCATAAGGTAATCTATTTCCCTTTCTTACAGGCAAAAACCCGGCATTTAACTCCAGGGCCATTGCAGTACCCAGAATCCAACCCATTGCTTCCGGGCCAACAACAAAATCAATTTTATCTCTAAAGGGATAACATAAGAAACTCACAATTTCTTTAAATAATGCCATATCCCTAAATATTGGCAAAAGGTCATACCTTCCTACTGAATTTTCTGGTATGATGGCAAAAATTTTATTTTTTAGCTCTTCTCTTTTTTTATCCATATTTATTTCTCCCCCAAACAGGTCTTTCATTTCCCTTGAATTTACTATGCCACCTTTGAAAAAAATTAGCTGAACTTACCCGTTGATAATTTTTTCCTTTAACCCTTTGGGTCTTCTATGATATACCAGTCGGGATATGTTTAATTAAAATTTTTTTCTCTGTCCTGGGTTTCTTGTAAACTGAGCATGATAATCCCTCTATTGAGAAAGAAAATCTATCTTTTTCTGGGAATAATCCCTAACATCAAAAACTCCATAATTTTCTAGGGGCGCTAAAAAGAGGCACCCCGCTGGAAGGGAAAATCACCCCCCAGGAGTTAAATAGCTTCTCAACGGTAACAATTAGCTGGGGTCTGCGGTAAGGGATCTTTTTTATAGGGGAAGATACCGTTAGATAAAACCTTTAAACCCCGAAAACAGCTTCCGTTTCCTTTGGGTCCTGCTCATAACCCAAAGATTCGTACAACTTGCGGGCCCGGGAATTATCTTTATCCACCCATAAAAAGGACGAAACTGCTCCTTTTGATCGGGCACGATCGAGTCCCGCCTGCATTAGCTTTCTTCCCCAACCCTGTCCCCCAAGGTGAGAAGACACGCCGAGGCTCCGGACAAAAGCACAACCAGCCTCGGTATTGATAGCCACAAAACCCCCTATTTCTCCCCCATCTCGGAAAACTAAAATAAACCGGTTTTGATCCTCACACCACCCCGGAAGCTCAGCAGAGGCAATTTTTAAGTCGGGAAAAATTTCTTCCTCGAGTTTTTTGAATTCCGCTATTTCTTGGTGGGGCAAAAGGTGAAAGGGTCCTGAATTAATTTCTCCGCCCTGGTTGGCCAGTTTGGTAAAATAACCCACATTGACATTTCGGGGCTCATAACCCCACCCCGAAATTGTTTCCATCCCTTTCTGCACCCTCTCCCATTCCCCGGCATAGCGGAAAATGAAGTTTAAATTCCCCTGATCCTTTTTAATCCCCGGGAGGGCTTTTTGCAGTGTTTTTAAGTCCTCCACACCCCACCAGAGTTCTGGATCTTCCCCGGTCATCCCCAGGACCATAATCCCGCCTTCGGGAGTATAAGTGGCCAGGATCCTTGATAATTCCCCATAACAAAAGTGTTCCGAAAAACCCTGCATCCTCTTAACCAGTCGGTCTATATCCATTTTTTCCATTTCATTGACCCTCCCGATTTCCTTTTTCATGCGCATAACAAAAGTTTCCCGAAAAATAAAAAGCCACTAACGGAATTCTCCCGGACCTCCTTTGAAAAATCATCTAACTTGCTTCATTGTAAAATGAAAAACCTAAAAACTGATTCCGTCTTAACTATATTTTCCCCTTCTCGATTGTAAAAGAATGCAGGATTAGAACAAATGCTGTCGGCATGTTTCTGCTGAAACTCCAACCAGTTGAGCTCTTTTTGTTGACCCAAAATCCTCGCCTTCCAAACCCAGGTTCTTATTGGTTTAATAATAGTTCGGGAGGCGGGTTTCGGAAGTAACTTGATAGTCAGGATGGTTTTTAACCTTAGAAAAAATTCCATCTACACAGACCTTTACAGTACTTACAATAGGCTCAAGCAATACCCATCTTGCCCGGGCTCCCGGTTAATTGCTATTCTGCCCCCATTTTTTACTGCCCCGATCCCGATCCAAAAGGAAAAAATTGTCCGGTTGTTAAAGGTTAAACCCCCGGGAAGCAAAATGCTTTTTGCTGTTAAAATCGATATTCGTAGAGAAACACCGTAAAGTCATTTCCTGACTCCAGGGTTTCATCCCTGATCTTTTTCTCTCCAATCCGCTGAAACCCCATTCGATCATAAAAACCATAGTTGCAACTGGTATCAGTAAAAAGGTAGATCCGGTTTAAACCCCGCCCCCTGCAGAGCTCCAGGAAATCAGTGATGAGTTCCTTTCCGACCCCACGGCCCCGCATTTCTTCGGAAACAATAAACAGGACCACCTCTCCATCAAAACTGCCCCGGGCAGCATGCAATAGCTGATCATAGGCCTGATGCTCCCGAACGGCCTGCTGAAATAGCAATTTCCCCCGGGGAAAAACCAGTAAAAACTTTAAAACGGCCCAGAGCAGGGCAGGTACATGCCTGATATTTCTTAACCAGCGATAATCAGTTTTGATCCGCCCCAGGATTAAACCAACCGGTTCTCCACCCTCTTCGGCCACCCGGGAATAACTGGCCCGAAAAAGCCCCCACCGCAGGTAAATTTCCAGGCCGACCCGGACCGGCGTAGGGCTGGAAGAATACTTATTAATTTCCCAGGTATCATCAATTATTTTCTTGAAAACCTCATAATCACGGGCTTTAATCTCCCTGTACTTTAGTTTACTCAGTTTCCACCCTCCTTTGGGCGTTCCCCGTACATCTCCAAATTAATCCCCCGATATTATCCCGTCTCCACTTCGATTTCGGATCAGATCCAGATCCAGGATGGTAACAGTCCGGGCATCAAAATCAAGAAGACCCGCTTCTCTCATTTTTTTTAATTCCCGGCTCAGGGAGGGGCGCTGCACCCCAAATCTCTCTGCCAGTTCTTTCTTGGAATAATTAAGCTCAATTTCTTTTGTTTTCTGCAGGTGATATTCATAGGTCAAAAAATCAATAATCTGCTCCCGGATATTTTTATGGGAAATTTTTTTTATCTTATCGGCCAGAATGAGGGCTCGATCGGAAATAATGCCCAGTAAATTGATCAAAAAATCGGGCTTTTTATAGCCCAGCTGGACAATTGCTTCCCGACCCAGGTGTAGAATAATGGTTTCTTTTTCAGCTATGGCGGTCATTGGATAAAAATTATCCCGGGAAAAAATCAGGTTGGCTCCAATTATATCCCCGGCCGAAAAAACATTGATGGTGAGAACATTGCCTTCTTCATCAATTTTCTGCACTGCCACCCGGCCCTCCAGGATAATATCCAGGGCCCTACAGGTTTCATTTTGCAGGTGAACAATCTGATCCTTTTCATACCTTTTCAACTCATAACCTGACTTTTGCAGAAGATCCTTTAATTCCCCACGGGAAAACCCGGCAAAGAGGTCGGTGTTGTTCAGGGCCCCCAGGTAATTGTTAATATTGATAAAAACCCCTCCCTTCCCGGCCATCCTGTAACTTTGGTTACTTTTATTTTGTCCTGCTCCCAGTATACTCTAGAAAAAGAGATCCGGAAAGGGAGTATTCACATGAACGAATTCCTGCAACGCCTGGTCCAGGCTGTTTTTTTATTGCTGTTTGCCTTCGCTGTTTTTTCGGGAATGATTCAGCTGTGGCTGGTGGTTTTTCTCCTGGGGATAGCCTTTACCTTCCTCCTGGGAAGGGGCTACTGCGGCTGGCTCTGCCCCATTAATACCGTGATGAAGATAGTTACCTTCCTCAAAAAGAAAGCCGGAGTAAAAAAACAGAGCAGCCCTGCTATTCTCAGCCGGGACGGGGTCCGATATCTGATCCTGGTTCTATTCCTGGCCACCTTCCTGTTCAGCATGATTACGGGGAGACAGATACCCGTTCTCCCCGCCTTATTTGCTGCCGGAGTCATCCTGACCCTCTTCTTCCCCGAGGAATTCTGGCACCGCTACCTCTGCCCGTACGGAACTATCCTGAGGGGACCGGGTTCAATATCCCGGTTCAAGCTGAATATTGATCAGGATCGATGTAATGGCTGTGGAATTTGTAAGCGGGTCTGCCCTGCGGCAGCAGTTCAGAGCCCCGCAGGAATATATTCCATAAAAAGCCGGGAATGCCTGTTGGGTCTGGACTGCAGCCGTAGATGCCCCCAGAAGGCCATCCATTACGGTAAAAATTCCGGGTGAGTAATTGGAGCTTTTTTCTGCATCAGGTTATTCAACCCTCTCCGTGGGGTACTCCTCCCCATCCTTCATAACAAAGGCACAATCCAGGAGGGCCCGGTGATCGGTCATAATATCTCTTTTCCAGGCGGCAATATCTGCCAGCTGACCGGGCTCTATGGTCCCCAGATCAGTTCGGCCCACAATTTCCGCATTAACCGAGGTCGCCGCTTTAAGGGCCCGCAGGGGTTCCATTCCGCTTAAAAACCAGGAGGAAAATTCATAACCCCCATCATAGGGGTGATGCACGGCCACAAAATCACTTCCGTAACCCAGCTTGATTCCACTCTGAATGATTATTTCCCGGCCTTTTTTCAGGCGGGAAGCATATTGTTTGAGCTTGGCCTGGAATTCAGGGGATTTCTGAGCCAGCTTCTCCTCATCCGGCCGAATAACCTCATCATAGGGGCAAAAAGTTGGCACCAGGTATACTCCTTTTTCTTCCATCAGGCGGGCCACTTCTTCATTCATGAGGGCGCCGTGTTCCAGGCAGTCAATCCCCATCATTATCAGCTTTTTCATTAAATCCGGCCCATAAACGTGGGCGGTTACCTTTTTATTCAGCTGATGAGCAGTATCAATAATGGCCTGCATTTCCTCGTCACTCAGCTGTTGATCATCGGGGGAATCGTTGGGGGTGGAAAAGCCCCCGGTGGCCATTATCTTGATAAAATCAGCCCCGTATTTAACCTGTTCCCGCACCGAATCCCGGAAAAAATCCACTCCGGATCCCTGGGTGGGAAACATCTCGTAAAAGGCCCGGGCCAGGGGTGGGTTGGAAGCCAGGAGCTGACTATCATCACCGTGACTTCCCACCGCCGCGTGATAGTGGGGCAGGACTACCAACCGGCACCCTTCAAAATAGCCGGCATCGATTAGCTTTCTGGCACTGATCCCTCCATATTCATCGAAGGCTGAACTCCCGGTGTGGCGGACAGTAGTGAAACCCCGGGCCAGGGCCTTTCTGGCATTATATAGGAAAGCCATGGCCTTCCAGGAGGGCGAGCCATGAATTGTTTCCCAGGCCCGGTTCTTCCAGTCAAAATGTTGAAAATGAACATGGGCATCAATCAGACCCGGGGTCACGGTGGCATCACTTAAATCAATAATCCGGTCCTCCCCCCGGTTCTTTAAATTTTCTCCCACCTCAACAATCCTGTTGCCCTGCACCAGGATTTCCCTGTTTTCCTGCAGTTCTGAGGTTATGCCATCAAACAATTTTCCGCATTTTATTAATTTTTTTTCTCCATTCAAATGAACCGCCCTCCCCTTTTTGATTTAAATCAACCAATATTTTTTTTATACTCCTTTCTCCTCCAGAGTCCCTTTTTTGCTCTCCCTTTTTTTCTCCCTTTCCCCCCCTCCTTTAAAAAAATCAAATCAGGACAAAGGAATTCAGGCGCCAATAATGAAGAAAGACTTTACAAACATTTTTAGCGTCAGGAAAAAAACAATCTGAAGCCAGGGAGTAGAAATAATGAATTTTTACAGGATCGGCAAAAAACAAATGGCTTTGCTGGCCCTGGTGGTGGGAATGCTGGTTCTGGGATTAATCCTTCTGCCCCAGAGGAGTGATTTTCAACCCCTGGACCTGGAAAAGGCTCCCGCCCTGGAAAAGGCGATAGAGGAAAACCGTTTTCTACAAACCCTGAGCCCGGAAGAAATTGAAGAGCAGCTCAACCCCCTGCTCTATTCCTATCAGGAATTCAATGAGGTGGATCCGGAAAAAATCCGCCTGGATCCCCGGCCCCGGAGCAGCAGCATCAAACCCGAAGAGGCCCGGCAGGATATTGAATTTCTTTTTTCCGTGCTCAGGTACGGTTATGCCGGTTATAAGCTGCAGGGGGGCGAAGATTACTTTATTCCTGCCCGGGACAATTTAATGGAGTATCTTACGACCTATTCCTCCGGGGCAGAAATTGAGGTCAGTAACCTGGAGGAAAAATTAATTGAGCAGCTCTCCTTCATCAATGACGGGCATTTCTCCATTGCCAGCAATTCTTTCCTGGAATATCATCACCTCCATTATTCGGAGCAGTGGGATTTTTATCGGGATGAGCAGGGCTTTTTCCTCCAGGAGGAGGGTCAAAAACTCTACCTGGAAGCCTGCAATAATCAGGATCCGGAAAAGTATCTGCGATTATCTTTGAATCAGGCCGGGGAACTGATTTACCGACCCATGGCCATGACCCCGGTTAGCAGTCCCTATCAGGTGGAACTCCTTTTAAAAGGAGACGACCGATCCCTCACCCGGGATATCTACCTTTATCCGGTAAAAAGTAACTCTTTCGACTCCCACGCCTATTTTTATTATGAAAAAGAAGATATCCCCATTGTGGAATCCCGCAGCCTGGGAACCGGGAGAGAGCAGGAACTCAGTCTTTTCCTGGATAAAGCCCGACAATTAAGCACCGAAGAAATTGTTATCCTGGATATCCGGGGTAATTCAGGGGGATCGGACTGGTACCCCCGGCAATGGATCCAAAATTATACCTCCAGCTCTGTAACACCGGGGGTGGCCCAGGGGGCCATAGATCTGAGAACCCGAACTTCTCAGGCCCTGCAGCTGCACTTCCGGGAGGAGGGGGTAGGGGTTTATAATACCCTGGAACAACGTTTTGCCCCGAGAGAAGGAGGCTGGTCTGAACTCAGATTTTATGAGCCGGTTGAGATCCAGAATCAGGGCTATCTGATTGTTTTAGTCGATTATAATACTGCATCTGCTGCCGAATCCTTTGTTCGTTCCCTCCGGCAGGTAGAAAACGTCATTATAATCGGGTCCAATACCCGGGGGGCTACCACCGCCGGGAATGTGGTTCCTTTTTCCCTGCCGGCTTCCGGGATTGAGGTTAAATTTGGAGTTACCCTGTTCCCCGAACTGGACTTTTCCTCCCGGGAGGGAAGGGGTCAGCTGCCCGATATCTTTGTTCCCCCGGAAAAAGCCCTGCAGCTGGCTTTTAAATTCATTGAATCCTATCTGCGCTAGCCCCTTGAAGGGCCATTCTTCTCCCGCCCTAATCTTCCCTGTGGGACAGGATTAATACCGGATAAGGAGGAAAAAATGAAAAAACTGGTTTTGTTTCTTTTTATTCTACTTCTTTTTAATGCCCCGGCCCTGGGGCTAGACCGGTATGATCCCTGGGAAGAATTCATCCTGACTGATCATCCTCGCTGCGGGGCTTCTTCCTGGTTGCAGGAAGAGGAGGGTGATCTGACCTATCATGCCCTGAACCTTTTTGATCAGGATACCCGCACTGCCTGGGTGGTAGGAGCAAAACAGGCAGAATCAGGGGGAAAAGTCTGGGTGGAGGTGGAGACGGGACTGAAAGAGCTATTAATCCAGAACGGCTATTCCCTGCCCGGCCTGCCCTACCGGGCCAATAACCGCATTAAAAAAGCCGAACTTCAGCTGTGGGTGGCCCTGCAAAAACCGGGAATGATATCGGAAAAAGGCGCCCATTTTAACGCACTCCCTGCTCTGGAACCCTGGATGATCCAGCTGGAAGACACCCCCCAAAAACAGATCATTCCCCTGGACAGAGACTGGAACCTGCTCCAACAGGAAATGGACCGCTTTCTTTCCCGGGCGGAAGCAGCTGTAGATTACGCCTGGATAATGAGCCTGGAAATTAAAGCCATCTATCCTGGAATGGCGGGAGGCAACACCGGCCTCACCTCTCTCTCCTGGAATCTTCTGCCCCAGTATTACCGGCCCGGGCGGCCTCGGGATTTTAGATCTCAGGGGTTACTGGGAAAATGAAAAAGGCTCCCCCTGGGAGCAGCTCCAACTGGAATGGTATCCTTTTTATCAGGGGTGGACCACCTGGGTGCAGGGAGAACCCTATGATCAGGGGGTCTGGGAAATCGGCAGGGGCAGGTTAAAGCTTTATTCCCACAGCAAGAAAGAACAATTTTTCTTTACCGGCTGGCCCCTGGAGGCAGGGCGCCTGCTCCTGATAGAAGACCGGGGGGAGTTTTCCTGGTGGAAGAGAAAATAATATCCCCTCGGAGGGATTTTTTTCTGGAAAATAAAACTGGCTGCAGGGTCCCGTTGGACCACCGCAGCCTTTTTTCAATTCAACCAGGTTCAAGCCCCAATTCGCAAAATCTGGCTGGAAATCCCCCCGAGCACCCCTATCCCGGGACCGAAACCCTGCAGGACAGGCTAGAACTCCCCGTAAAATGGACTCCCCGGCTAGTATTCCCCCGGGTAGTTCAATTTTATTCTCGGTCATCTCCACTTTTTTCTGAGCCCGCTTCTTTCATTGCATCTGGATCATTTCCTGCTTCAGCCCGGGGCAGATTTATAGTGGTCCGGGTCCCAATATCCAGGCGGCTGATCACTTCAAAGAAGCCAGCGTGACGCTCCACGATCCAGCGGGCTATGGCCAGACCCAGCCCGGAACCTCCTGTTTTTCGAGCCCGGGATTCATCCGAACGGTAAAACCGATCAAAAATATTGGGCACATCTTCAGGAGCAATACCAATACCATTGTCCTGGACCTGAATTTTGACCATATCCTGTGCGGTAAAAACCCGGATAATAATTTTTTCTTCGGCGGGGGTATATTTGATACTGTTATCCATTAGAATCCTCACCGCCTGTTTAATCAGCTGCCTATCCCCTTCAATACAGGCCGGTTTTTTTAATTCGGTGATAAAATCGTGGCTGGAGTCGATCAGGCGAGTTTCCTTAATAATTTCCTCCACCACCCCGCAGCAATCAAAAACCTCCCGGTGCAGTTGAATGGTTTCATTATCCCCCCGGGCCAGGAACAACAGTTGCTCCACCAGGGCCTTCATATTCTCAGCTTCACCTTTTATAGCTCCAATTGATTCCTGGAGGGTTTTCTCATCGTGCTTGCCCCAGCGGTCCAGCAGGCCCACATAACCCTGAATTACCGAGATTGGCGTCCGTAATTCGTGGGAGGCATCTGAGACGAACCGGACCTGGGATTCGTAAGACTGATTGATCCGGTTCAGCATATCATTAATGGCCTGGGCTAAATCCTTGAGCTCATTCTGGGAAGAATCCACCGCAATCCTTTTATCCAGCTGCCCGGCATCAATTGTTTTTAAAGCCCCGGCCAGGTTGTGCAGTTCGGCCCCGGCCGTGGTTGAGCTCATCCTGCCCATATCCTCCTGGAGATTTCTGGCTACTGCGGCCATCTCCGACAGGGGTTTCAGGGTCCGCCGGATCACCCGGGTATTTTTGCCAATACGGCTAATAATATAGAGGGCCTGGGCAATCAGGATAATCAGCATAAAGAAGGAAAACAACTGCAGATTCTGCTGCAGGGGGAAATTGACCCGATAATATAAATCTTCGGAGGAAAAGACCATGAAATATTCGGTCCGGGCCATCCTCTCGGTCCAGGTTATGCGGGGCAAAAGAGAAGGGGTATCAATACCCCGCCGCACCCCGGATAACTCCAGGGGCATTCTTTCCTGGAAAAAAGCAGGAAAAAGCAGGCCCTGCTCTTCTTCAATCATCTGCACCTCATAATTTTGACTGCCCCAGAAATCCTGCTCCCGGAGCTGCTCCAGGCCGAAATTATCCTTGATAGCCTGCAGTTCTACTTCGCCCTGCCACAGGGTAATCCCCAGGAATAATCCGGCGATTAAAAGGTTAATACCAATAAAACCTGCCAGTAGTATTCCCAGGATGCGCAGGTTTAACTTTAAAACCAGGGAAGACCTGATGCGATCGGATAATCCTTTTTTATCCCGCTGTGAACCCCTGTTTTTATTCATCGCGGATCACATACCCTACCCCCCGCACGGTCTGGATAAATTTCTGGCCGGAGGTTTCTTCAATTTTGGCCCGCAGATACCGGATGTAGACATCAACCGCATTGGTGCCTCCATCAAAATCATAACCCCATATCTTTTCCAGGAGCAACTCTCGCTTCATAACTATATTTTTGTTTTCCATTAAAACCTGGAGTAAGTCGAATTCCCGGCGGGTGAGGTCAATGGGCCGGTTGTTCAACCGCACCTCCCGGGCCAGGGGGTCAAGCATCAAATCACCTGCTTCCAGGCAGGGGTTGGAGACGGTTTTCTCCCTTTTCTGACGCAGAGAAACCCGAATCCTGGCCAATAATTCTTCAATGGCAAAGGGCTTGGTAATATAATCATCGGCCCCGGTATCCAGCCCGCTGACTTTATCCATAACCGTATCCCGGGCAGTCAGCAGGATAACCGGCACCTCGGAAAACCTGCGCAGCCGGCGCAATATCTCGATCCCGTTTAAGCCGGGCAGCATAATATCCAGAAGTATCAGGTCGAAGGGCTGAGCTCTGGCGAGCTCAAGCCCTTCCCTTCCGTCCAGGGCTTTTTCAACCTGATATCCCTCGTGGCCCAGTTCCAGTTCAACAAACCGGGCCAGTTTTTCTTCATCTTCTATGATCAGAATCCGTTCCATAATCGTTCTCACCCTTACCTGATCCAGATTTCCTGGAGGAGCTGTCGGTGGGGCCCAGGACACTGTCCACGGCACTTAATGTGGCATCGGACACTTTGTCCATGGCCTGATTGGCTTTGGTATTATCCAGGTCCGGCCCCCGGAAACGGAACCGGTAGCCAAAGACCAAGCCCACAATTAAGAGGGGGATCATTACCCAGAAGGCAAAGACAAATAAAAGCACCAGGGCGGTTAAGGGCAGCATTATTATGCTCTGACTGTCCTTAATTACTTCGAAGCTGTTGACATTGCCCTTGTGAATTACCCGGCCCACCCATTTAAAAAAGCTGGCCACCGAGTCTCCGAAGGAAGTTTTTTCCTCCCGGTTAACTTCCTCCTGCCGGGCTGCGCCCTCATTTTGCCCTGCAGTTTCTTCTCGGGAAGAATAGGAGCCGCCATCAGTCGGGGTTTTAACCTGACCCTTTTTTTCCAGGTTAATTACCGCTTCCAGTAAATCACCTCCTGTTTCTTCCAGGGCCTTTTTGGCCTCCTCGTAAGAAATATTGGTTTTTTGCCGCAGTTTTTCTACCTGCTCAAAGGTAATCATTATGATAACCTCCCTTTCTTTTTACTATGGTCATCATAACACCCCATCATTTAAAGCCAATTCAGCTAAAATTAAAATTTCATTAGAAATCCATGAAAATTATAATAAAAAGTGGGGGGCTATTTTCATTTCCTTTATTCATTCTCCAGTGTTGCCCGATTACCTGCGACAAGAGAAACTGTTTTCCTCATAAAAAAGCGCCTTCTACAGCAGGACTCTTCTCCTGCCCCGAAAACTTTACCCTCACCAGCTTAAACCCTTTTTTCCAATAGAACAGGGGGCCCCAGGCCCCCTGTAAACTTCTTCCCCTTACTTGATCCAGTCGTGAATGTCGGCAAGCACGGATAACGCCACATGACCCTGCTGTAAATATTCTCCGGGGACCGCCATCGTCTCTCCCGTATGGAAAATATGATTGAGATCCTCCAGGAGCACAAATTCTACATCATCGCGCCCGGCAAGAGCTTCCTGCCACAGGGCAAAATCCTCTGTGGTAACCTGATAATCCCGGCCCCCCTGGATAAATAGCATGGGCAGGTCCAGTTCCCGGGCCACCTGGACCTGATCATACTCGCGCAGGTCCAACCAGTAGGAAGCCGGAATACCCAGAAGCTCCTCTGCGGGCCAATCGGGAGCCAGGTCGGGATCTTTAATCCTCTCAACCTGTTCCTTAATTTCCTGCAACTGGGCCTCAATTTCCGGGGTGATCTCCTCTTCCAGTTCTGCCAGGTATTGAAACTGTTCCAGTACTAGATCCTCAAACCTCCGGGCCGGGGCAGCCAGAAAGAGCAGGCCAGCCGGGCTCTCCTCAGCCCGAGCGGCAATGCGGGGCACCATCATTGCTCCCTGGCTGTGCCCACCAAGAACTATTAGGTCCTGATCAATATCCTCCCGGGTTTTTAAATAATCCAGGGCGAAGAGACCATCCTCAATATATTCATGCTCTACGGTTAGGTCAGTCTTCCGGCCCATTTCTTCTGAATAAGCCCGGGTCCTTTTATCAAAACGCAGCACCGCAATTCCCTCGCCAGCAAGGCCCCAGGCCAGGTCCCGGTAGGGCTGATTGGGTCCCAGGGTTCCCTGGGCATCGGTGGGGCCCGAACCCCCCAGGATAATCAGCGCGGGCCAGGGACCTTCACCCCGGGGCAGGGTCAATAAACCCGGAAGAGTCCAGGGATCTTCTCCCAATTCTATCTCCTCTTCCTCAAACTTTTCTTCATCCACATAGGGCGGGACAGCATATTCTCCCTGGTACTGGCTGAGATTAAAGAATAATCCGGCAACCATTCCTTCAGAGTCAAATGAAATTTGAATATCGATATTTGCTGCCTGGAATTTACAGGTGAGAATAACCACCTTATATTCTTGAACCGGGCTGACTTCAATAGCCAGCAGCTCCTGAAAATTCCCCACCTGCATGTTCAGGGTTTCCCAGGTTTCCTGCAGCTGCTTCTCCCCCAACTGATCCCGCAATTCCTCCTGGAAATAGGGGAGTACCTGACCGTAGTCCTCTTCCTGCAGGAAATTCAGAATTGCCTGGGCTTTAGCCAGGACCTCCTGCTCGGCCCGTTCTGCCTGGACCGGGCCAGCCCCCACCAGAAGAATCAATAAAAAAACCACCACCATCCTTTTCATTCGCCTACCCCTTCCTTTTTTTCTCCGCCAGTAGCGGGGAGGGATTCCCGATTGTAACGTTAATCGGTTTTTCTTTATAATCCTACCTGTTAATTCCACCTCTCTTTATTTTTTCCTGCCTGATCCAGGGCCAGAAAACCCCAACAGGCCTGCTGCCATTTTTTCTCCGTGGTTTTTTTAAATCTCTTTCGAAAATGCTGGAAAAAGATCCATTTCCTGCCGATCCGGTAAATCCGCGGCAGGTTTACCTTTTCTTTTATAGAAGGCAGTTGATGAGCAGAAAAAAAAACTATTACAGGAGGTTTTATGCATGTTGCTCAAATCGGGCCTTCTAGGAGTGTGCTCGGAAACCCCATAATAGCAGCTCCGTTTTTCCATTAATAGCCATTTATTTAGAAATAATGATATCTCCGGGTCCTGTTATGCACTT
>SL_8KL_010_SEDDRAFT_10000655_pt1 | contig 30338 bp, 25 predicted proteins | sample SodLakKL_010_SED_4_FD_11160 | JGI IMG/M metagenome (IMG submission 11160) | reverse complement strand
CTTTTTTAAAGGGTTTTAGGGCATATGCAAACAGCAATTAACATATTTAACCAACTCAGTAAAAAAAGCCTCTCCAATCTAAACACCCCTATTGAGGAGTGCAAAAGGATTACTAAAGCGACTACTAATGGTCCGAAACTATTCATTAAGCGTGATGATTTTATTGGCCAGCTTGTATGGGGCAACAAACTTCGTAAACTTGAGTATTCGATTGCTGAGGCTATAGACCTGGGCGCCGATACAGTAATCACATGCGGAGGTGTGCAGTCAAACCACGCCCGGATTACTGCACAGGTATGCAAAAGGATTGGACTAAACTGTATACTTGTGCAGAATGGCGAGAAACCAAAAGTGGCAACAGGAAACCACAAGGTAAACCTAATGCTTAATATTCCAATTCATTACGTATCATCCAGAGAGGAGCGGGAGGTGAAGATGAAAGAACTTTATGATGAATTAAAACGCAATGGCTCAAAACCATACATTATACCTTTAGGAGCCTCCAATGCCACAGGCTGCCTTGGATTTATCAATGCTGTCAGAGAACTTAAACAGCAGCAAGATCAAATGGGCATTGAATTCGATTATATTGTCCATTCCACCTCATCGGGTGGTACTCAAGCAGGGTTTGAGGTTGGGAAAAGGCTTTTTGGACTGGAGAAACTTAAGATAATAGGCGTAAGTGCGGATAACAGTTTTGACCAAGTAGCCGGCAGCATGTTGCAATGCGCTGAGCCTGTACTTGAGCAGTTGGGGAACCCTTTTAAGCTGACTAAAGAGGATTTTACTATTGATACCGATTTTATCGGCCAGGGTTATGGCATACCAACGGAGCAATCAACCCGGGCTATAAAACAATTTTCTGAAATTGAAGCAATACTCCTCGACAATACATACACAGGCAAAGCTGCAGCCGGTGTATTGGAATACATTAAACAGGGTAAGATTGAAGCCAATAAAAACATTCTTTTTTGGCATACAGGTGGGGTGCTGAGTGAGCTATAATCTGTTTAAGCTACCCTTAAATACATGTCATATTAGTTTTTAGTTCTTAATCCATGGAACCCTCATGTTATATTGTTCCCTTCGGTCACGAGATCGCTTCGCTAAGTTCATTATCTTTTGTGAACACATTGTTAATGAGGGTTTTATTAAAATAATGTTTTTCAATATTATTTCATCGATAACAACAGGTGGCTATTTTATTTATTCCTTATTAATTCCAAGTTGAAAACAAATTGCCTCGATAATCAAATTTTGAACATCTTCTTCCGAAATATTTCCAAAGTGTCTTATTAACCTTCGTTTGTCAATTGTACGAATCTGATGACAAAGAGCAATTGATTCATAATCAAGTCCATATTTTTCAGCCGGTAATAAAACCTCATTTGGATAAATATTTCTTCCCTTTTTTCGGGTAGTTATAGGGATAATATTTACAATATTTAATAATTCATTAACATCATCTTCACTAATTATTATTACAGGTCTAGTTTTACCTTGTTCCGAACCTATAACAGGATCTAGTCCGGCTCTCCAAATACTCCATTTATTGAATTTCATAACAATTCGTTATCGGAGTCTTTAAAGTCCTCAGAGATTTCATTTATATCGGAGAGAAAAAGCGGATCTTTTGATGCATTTTTCAGCATTTCAATTTTATCAGCTCTCTTATCTTCAACATCCTCAATAATAACTTTAACCTTTCTTTTAGATTTAAAACGCTCAGGCAAATTAATTATTAATTGATTTTTGTTTTTAACATCATATGTTTTTTCAAAAGTCATATCTTTTTATTTGTAAAATTACGAAATTTTTAATCCATAGTCAAAAAACATTCAATCATTTTATGCAGAGAAACAGGGGTTAACTCTTTTCTGTTGGGAGCAATAATTTTATCCAGGGTTGTAGTTTCAAATTCCAAATTCAAATTTGCATATTCAATAGTAAATGCCATTCCTGCTGCAACCATTCTTTCCAACTCATTTAATTCCTCCTTTTTTACAGAAACATCCTGAATCAGGTTAATAGGTAAAATATCACAAAGTGATTTTGCGATATCATCATTTTTTATTGACGTTTTACTCACAAAATTAATTACCTCGGGCAATTGCGTTATATTTACCAACTTCATAAAATAATCCACAACATTATTGATCGGGATCAAATTTTGGGTTGCATCAGGGTTAACGATTAGCCTAATTGTTGTGTCGGGATATTTTCTTGTAAAATTATAAACTCGTTTTACAAAATCGAAAACACCATAATCCGTTTTTACAACACCGGTTTCACTATCACCAACAACCTGCGACAGCCGAATGACATAGGCATCAAGAGAGCTTTCATCTATATACTTTCTTACAATATTTTCAGCCTCTCTTTTTGACTTCTCATAATAATTTCTGAACTTAGTTATATCTTCATTATCATAAAACTTCTCCTTAAAAACATTAGTTGTCTTTCCACAAGAATAGGCAGTACTGATATAAAAAAAGCGTGAACCCGGCTTAGCATATTTTTGAAATGTCTTTATTGAATTTTCAACACCTGTTATATTTGTTTTACATATCTGTTCTTTATCTCTTTCCGAATACTTTAAGCTGGCGGCAAAATGGAAAAAATCGACTTTTTGGTCAAAAACCCGCTTCAAATGTTCTTCAGGCATTGCAAAATCTTCATCAAGCAATGAATAGTTAAATACCTCAAGATTTTTCAGACTATGCTTATCCTCATGGCCAATACCGGATAACACCTCTTGCATTCTCTCCCCCGGATCACTTTCATTATTCGCCCTAACAAGGCTGGCGACTTTGTAATTATTACCAATCAATTCACTTACAAAATGAGAAGCCACATAACCATTCGCACCATTTATTACTATCTTATTATCCATATCTATGTGTATAATAACTAATTTACAATCATATTAAAAAATTAAACCCTACCTCCACTATAAAAAGAGTATCAGCATAACCAAAACACTAACAGGAACAGACAAATTATCAGTACCTTTTCCGCTCAAAAGTTCAACAAATGAACTAACTATGGCAATGGCGGCAGCAAGACCGAATACTTTAGCATCTAACGTTGGCTGATAAAAATAAAGTGCAACAAAACTAATAATAAAGCATGAAATCAAAAATCCCAACGTACCGTTACGTGTTTTATCCAGTGTAATACCAAATATTGTAATTTTGTAATTATTTTTCCCGCTATACATGCCCAACAGTCCGGCAACAGTATCACTAATAGCTAAAATTAATATCGGAAGATAAAACAAAAAATCATTTCCAATTTCACCGGAAATAAGATAAGGAATATAAATCCCTACTGGCAAAAGATAACTTCCTGCTGAGCTACGGGGGATACCATGAATAGATTTAAGATGGGTGCCTTTCTTGCTTATAAATAATATAATAAAGAAGAGTACAACCAAGATCAATACATACCAATGGCTACCAAAAAAATAAGGAAATGTAAGAGTTGAAAGAGTAGCGATACTATGTGCAAATTTACGAGTCAATTCACCTTTTAGCCCGATTTTGCGGTAAATCATCTCGGTAATTAACAGCAACAAAGAAATTCCTACGAAGAAAATAAATGTCACTATAACTTGGTTCATCTTATAAAATTTAATTCAAAAGTACGAAATTAAAACAATCCATGCACCTCCGGTTATCAAACTGTCAAATCTGTCAAGAAATCCTCCATGCCCCGGAATTAGCCGGCTAAAATCTTTTTTATTAAACTTTCTTTTATACAGAGAAGCCAGCAAATCTCCCAAAAAAGCAAAAATTATTATACCAAATGCTATCCATATTGCATTTACTGCGGAAAAGCCCGGAAGGTTTCGCAGCAAAATGCTGCTTACAATTGCTATTAACGCTCCACCTATTAATCCCTGTGTTGTTTTATTCGGGCTTACATTAGGAAACAACTTTTTCTTCCCCCATAACTGTCCTGCTATTTGGCTAAAGCTATCAAATATAGCAACAATAAGAAACGTAAACAAAATAAGCTCCTTATCAATTCCGCTAAAACGATAAAAAGCAAATGAAAATATGCCAAAAATCAATAATGAAAACAAAGCGAATGATCTCCTGCTATAATTTGACCGCACAAATATATTAATCATTTCAAAACAACCTGCAATAATTATAACTATGCTTAAAAAGCGAAAAAAAACAGGATTAAAAATAATACTAAAGAATAAAATATTTATAATGCCGAAATAAGTTGCAAGTTTTACAACATTTTCATGGGCTTCTTTATCACTTTTTCTTTTGTTTATAAAATAAAACCCAACACCACCCAAAAAAAAGTACAAAAGAATTATAATGTAAATCGTCCAAATCATATTGTTTTATTTAATATTATTCATACTAATAACAACTTATAAATAAGCCTTTAATTAACTAAATATCATAACCACTCCAAATATCACCATTATTACAGCAAACCAAAACCGGGCATGACCTTCGGCGCTTTCAAGTTTAACCTTAGCCATTTTTTGGGGACCAATTAATGCTCCCAAAAATGTGCCGATAGTAAGAAAATAAACTAGTGTAAGGTCTATGCGTCCGACCATAAAATGTGCGCCGAGTGCCGAAACAGTATTTACACTAACCACAACGATAGATGTTCCGGCAATTACTTTCAAAGGCATATTCAGTGAAAATAAACCTGCAAGCACAGGTGCAGTTCCGCTGGTACCAAATGTGCCTGTAATAATGCCGGCTAAAAATCCATAGGAAGAACCTCTTGATGTTTTATACCGGCTTGACATATCTTCGGTTGTTTTTCTTACCTTGTCCTTGTTTTTCAGTATATTTAAAAACATTTGAAATGCAAGAATAACACAATATATGCCAAATGCAATTTTAAGGTGATCCGACGAAATAATACTGGTAAGGTAAGCCCCGATAAGTGCTCCCACAACCCCGGTTATTATGAAAATCAATCCGATTTTTTTATCTATATTATTTTGACGATAATGGCTAAATGTTCCTGCCATACAGACCGGAATTGTAGCAGCCAGGGAAGTAGCAACTGCAACCTGTGCAGGCACCTGGTAAAACAAAATAAGAACAGGCAAAAAAAAGAAACCGCCTCCTCCACCTATAACAGAGGCACAAAATCCTATAACAAACCCTATTAAAGGCAACCAGAGATAACTATATTCAAATAATGAGTGAAAGATCATATTAAAAATTTTATGCTCTACCTCTTCAAAATTTTTTCTTGCCTTTTTTCTTGCCTTTTTTCTTTAAGCACCCAGTAGAGCCCTTTTACATTTGATCGCATCTCAGGCAGGATAAGTTGAATAATGATATGTTCCAAGCAGGATAAAATGCTCCATGTTACCATAAAATAATAAAATGGAGTTATAAACCCAATAGTAAAAAGAGATATAAAAAAAGCTCCTTGAATATAGCCGCCTATTCTTGTGGAATATAAGTGAAAACTGGAAAAACGGCCAAACTTAATTAGTGGTAAGAAAATTTGCAGAAGCAAAAAACCAATAAAAATAATAAAACTGTTTATATGAGGGAATATATCGTCAAGTTTAAAAACAAATATACCAATAAATGCCAATATATAAGTCAAATTATCTGCAGTAGAATCAAGTCTTGCTCCAAATTCAGTTTCCATATTAAATAACCGGGCAACAAAACCATCTAAAATGTCAGTAACCAGGTTAATTACAATAAATATAGCAAATAAAGTTTCTTTCCCTGTTAAAGCAAAATACAATATCACTGGAAATGCAAGCAACCGGTAAAAACTAATCGCATTTGGAACATTCAATTTCTCTTTCCAACCCATATTATTCTGATATTTTATAATTTATATCACTAGTGTCCGGTTAAGAATTTAAAAATTGTTTATTTTATTACGACTCAACCCCCTCAACATCTCAACCAATCAACTCATAAACTTCTTTCCACTTATCTTCATTCATTTTAGCTCCTGTACCTTCTATAACTTTTCCTGCCAGTATGGAAGCAATTTTACCACATTTGTCAAGGCTATAACCTTTTACCAGTCCAAAAAGGAAGCCTGCTGCATAAGCGTCCCCTGCACCTGTGGTATCTGTAGCATTTACTTTAATCGGGTCAATTTTAAATATATCTTCACCCTTTTTTATCAATGAGCCATGCTTGCCTATTTTTACAACAGCTATTTCACACTTTTCAGCTAATTCATGAAGTGCTTCTTCAGGCTCTTTACCTGTAAAAGCTTTAGCCTCTTCTTCATTTGCAAATAAAATATCTACATAATTTTCAACCCATTCAGTTAGTATATCAAGGTTATCTTCAACCACATTAAAGCTTGCCAAATCAAGTGATATTTTTAGTCCGTTATTTTTAGCCATTTCAAGGGCTTTTTGCATAAGGCTATGGTTTTGAAGAAGATATCCCTCTATGTGCAAATAATCAAAACCTTCAAAAAACTCATTTTTAAGATCCTCAGCACTTAACTCCAGCGCTGCACCCAAATGTGTAGCAAACGTTCTTTCGGAGTCCGGTGATATAAAAGCCAATGCATGACCGCTGTTACTTTTTCCATATAATATATTAGGTGTGATCTTGCTTTTTTTAAGATCATCAATAAAAAAATCACCCAACTCATCTTTTCCCACTTTGCCTATATAACCTGTATCAACGCCAAGCCTTGAAAGCCCATGAATTGTGTTTGCTGCAGAGCCTCCACTGGATTTTGATTTTTCAAATCCTTCACACTTACTTGCTATTTTTTTACTCTCCTCGCTATCAACCAATTGCATACTTCCCTTAGGAAGATCTACCTCTTTCAAAAAATTATCATTCTCAAGCCGCACCATTGTATCTACCAGTGCGTTACCTATTCCTAATACTTTGTCCATTTATTAATTATTTATTTTGGGGTGACGGGTAACGAGTAACGGGTAAACTTGCACTTGTTTATTGTCACTCATTACCAGTCAGCCTTTACTATTTTACAAATTAAACTCTTCCTTTATTTTATCGACATAATCGAGCTTTTCCCAGGTAAATGTTTCAACTTCTTTCTTATTACCATTAACATACACAACTTTTTTACCAGGCTTTCTACCCATATGTCCATAAGCAGCGGTTTCTTGAAAAATTGGGTTTTTCAAGCCAAACCTTTTAATAATTGCACTTGGGCGAAGATCGAACAATTTATTAATCTTTTCTGCAATCTCTTCGTTAGATAGTTGTACTTTTGGTCTTTTGGTAGTAACAAATAAGCCTACAGGTTCAGCAACACCAATTGCGTAAGCTAACTGTATTTCAACTTCATCGGCTATACCGGCTGCAACCATATTTTTAGCAATATGTCTTGCCGCATATGCTGCAGAGCGGTCAACTTTTGATGCATCTTTTCCTGAAAAGGCGCCACCACCATGACGTCCAAAGCCACCATAAGTATCAACAATAATTTTTCTTCCTGTTAATCCGGTATCACCATGAGGGCCTCCAACAACAAATTTACCGGTAGGATTAACAAACAACTTATATTTTACATCAAAATACTTTTGTATTTCAGCTGGATAAGTTTCTTTAACCCTTGGGATGAGGATGTTTTCGACATCTGTTTCAATTCTGGCAAGCATATCTTTATCCGCCTTATCCTGGGCTTTTTCTCCTACTCCTATAGGTTTAATAAAATCATCATGCTGTGTTGAAACAACTATTGCATCAATACCTATCGGTGTGTCATCATCATCATATTTAAAAGTTACCTGTGCTTTCGAGTCGGGTCTTAGGTATGGCATATCACCCCCAACTTTTCTTATTGAAGCCAGCTCTTTTAAAAGGCGGTGGGAAATATCCAAAGGCAACGGCATATAGTTTTCTGTTTGATTTGTAGCAAAGCCAAACATCATTCCCTGGTCACCTGCACCTTGCTCCTCCTGTGATTCTCTGTCCACACCCTTGAATATATCAGGAGATTGTTCATGAATAGCAGTAAGAACACCGCACGAATCGGCATCGAAACGATAATCCGGCTTGGTATATCCAATTTTCCTTATAACTTCACGTGCAAGATCTTGTACTTCCACATAAGTAGTAGTTCTAATTTCTCCTCCTACCAGGCAAAGCCCTGTAGTTACAAAAGTTTCGGCTGCACATTTAGAGTCAGGATCATCTTTTAGCAACTCATCCAATACAGCATCTGATATTTGATCTGCAATCTTATCAGGATGTCCTTCCGAAACGGATTCTGATGTAAATAAATATGACATAATTTATTATTTTATAATTTATAATTTATTATTTTATAATGTTTATTATTTTTTGAATTAATTAATGTCTGCCTATAATGGCATAAAGTCCTTGAGTTTTAATAAATATTCAGCACATTAAAGACAGACATTGTATAAAAAACCTTTAATACCTGTAATATTCGTTTTTATAGGGTCCGTCAACAGGTATTCCAATATAGTCGGCTTGATCTTTTTTCATTTTAGTAAGACTGATATTAAGATGGCTTAAATGTGCCATTGCAACTTCCTCATCGAGTTTTTTCGGCAACATATATACACCTGGTTTACGATCAGTTTGCCAAAGGTCTATTTGAGCAAGCACTTGGTTTGCAAAAGAGTTACTCATCACAAATGAGGAGTGTCCTGTAGCACAACCCAGGTTTACTAATCTTCCTTCTGCCAACATGATTATTGAGTGTCCGTCAGGAAAAACATATTCATCCACCTGTGGTTTTATGTTTATTTTTTTGACGTCTCCTCTCTCTTCAAGTTTTTCAAGCTGTATCTCGTTATCAAAGTGTCCGATATTGCAAACAATAGCTTTATCTTTCATTTTGCTCATATGATCCACAGTAATAACATCTTTATTACCTGTGGCGGTAACATAAATATCGGCCCTATCAAGCACTTCTTCTACGGTTCTCACATCATAGCCTTCCATAGCAGCTTGAAGAGCACATATAGGATCTACTTCTGTAATAATAACTTTAGCTCCAAAACCGGCTAAACCTTGCGCACATCCTTTACCAACGCCACCATAACCACATACTACGGCTGTTTTTCCGGCGATCATAACATCAGTAGCTCTTTTAATGCCGTCAATAAGCGACTCTCTGTTTCCATAGTTATTATCAAATTTTGACTTGGTAACAGAGTCATTAACATTAATAGAAGGGAATGGAAGAGTACCTTCCTTCTCTCTTTGGTAAAGCCTGTGCACACCGGTAGTTGTTTCTTCCGATACACCCTGGAGGTCTTCTACTACCCTGTGCCACTTATCCTTATCCTGTTGCTGTATAGACTTGAGTCTTTTCAGGAGTGCTATTTCATCCCATGCTTCAGCTTTTTTCTCAAGTATTGACGGGTCTTTCTCTGCCTGCTGTCCAAGTAGAACCATCAAAGTAGCATCTCCACCATCATCAACGATAATGTCGGGTCCTTTTCCACCGGGGAAGCTTAAGGCTTGAGCTGTACACCACCAGTACTCATCAAGAGTTTCGCCTTTCCATGCAAAGACAGGAATACCTGTTTTAGCGATTGCAGCAGCTGCTTCATCTTGAGTTGAAAAAATATTACAACTTGCCCAACGCACATCAGCGCCCAGCTCTGTTAAAGTTTCTATTAATACCGCCGTTTGCGTGGTCATGTGAAGAGAACCGGTGATTTTAGCACCTTTCAATGGCTTTTCCTTACCATATTTTTTCCTCAACTCTATCATGCCGGGCATCTCATGCTCAGCCAAACGGATATCATTCCTGCCTAATTCGGCAAGACTAATATCTTTTATGCGATAATTAACGTTCTCATCTATCTTCTCTAAATTATTCATGTTAACTTATAGTTTTATGTTATTATTTTAGTAAATAATTAATATTAATTAATGTAAAAGATTATTCATATTTATTTAAAAGTCAGTCTTATAAAAAGAATACCAAAAACAAATTTTTAAATTATTAAACAAAAGTAAGGTGTAAAACATTTCTATTATTTCACACACAAAAGGTTTTGCAATTACTTCTTAAAATGAAAAATTCCCCAGGTCAGGTTATTTTCTTTACCTCCTTTTATCCAATGTTTCAAACCTTTCTTCATATTTTCAATGTATTCTTTTGAAACATGTTTTTCAAGTTCTTCCTGTTTTTTCTCGGTTTCTTCTAAAACCCTGGAATAGTGCATTACCAAATGTTCGTCCAATTCTTCAAAATTGATCTCCCTGAATCCTATTTTTTTACATTCTTCCTTGTAAAAAGCAGGAGAACCTAATGAAGAAAGATTTATTCTTTCATAAATCGGTTTCAGAACTTCTTTATCACAATTATCTGTTTGCATTGGATCTGAAAAAATTAAATCACCATTAGGCTTTAGCAATCTAAAAGCTTCACTGATAACTTTTTCTTTATTATTACTATGTAGTATAGCATCTTCAGAGAATACAATATCAAAAGTTTCATCTTCAAAAGGTACATCATCATAACTACCATCAATAATCTCAATTAAATGGTTAAGACCTTGCTCTACATTCATTTTCCGCCCACGTTGGTTTTCGGTTTCACTAAGGTTTATTACCGTAACATGGCATCCATATTTTTTTGCAAGATGCCTGGCAGAACCTCCAAAGCCACCACCAAAGTCAATAATTTTAGTATTTTGATCAATTTTTTCAGCATAAGAAACTATACGATCAACAGCCCTCCTGCTTGCTACGTATATATCCTCATCTTTTGAATTATATATGCCAAGATGCAGATCTTCACCACCCCATATCATATAATAAAAAGCATGAGCATCCGGGCTGTTATAATACTTCCTTGCCACTTCAACCTCTTCGGAATATTTTTTATTGCTCATATAAACCTCCTTTTTTTAATATTCATTTGTATGTTTCTTTTGTATGTTTCTTTTGTATGTTTTATGGTTATTATATTGATTTTCAGTTAAAAGTTAAAAACTAAAAGCTAAAAGTTAAAAGCTGAAAGCATTAAACTCCTCAACCCCTAAACTCTTCAACCCATAAACTTCTCAACCTCAACCTCTCAACTTATCCTAAACTATCTTCGTCTCTCACTCCCTTAGTTCTCTTAGTTATCTCAGTTCTCTCAGTCTCCCAGTCTCTCAGTCTCCCAGTCTCTCAGTCTCTCAGTCTCTCAGTTCTCTCAGTCTCTTAGTTCTCGTAATTCTCTTTAAAATACTTTAATTAACAGGTCATTAATGTTAAAAAATTATGCATCAAATAAACCTTCTCTGTAAGCATCCATATATTTTGCACAAAACTCATCTTTTCCGGCGAGCATTTCTGCAGCAATAATACTTGCCATCATTTTTTTATCTAATGGGTTTAATATTGCAGAATTTAAACCTTTTGTTATAGCCATTATCATGAAAGTTTGATTGGAAAATAGTCTTTTCGGTATTCCGAAAGAAATATTAGAAAGACCGCAAATAGTATTTATACCTTCAAATTCTTTATGTATGGCTTCAATGGTATTCAAGAATTCCATACCAAGGGTATCTCCTGAACCTATAGGTTGTACCAGGGGATCTACATATATGTTTTCAATAGCTACATTATTACTGACCAAGCCATTAATAAGCTTATCAGCAATTTTCATTCTGTCATCTTTAGTATAAGGCATACCTTCATCACTCATACACAGAGCAATGACTTTCATATCCGTTCCTTTAATAACAGGCATAAGGTTGTTATAACGGTCGGATTCAAGTGATATGGAGTTAACCATTGGTACACCTTTGTGTACTTTTACTGCTCCTTCAACCACTTTTGGATCGGGGGAGTCAATACAACATGGTGCATCAACCTTTTCCTGTACGGTTTGCACCAACCATTTTACATATTCTTCTTCCTTGCCAACAAAAGTTCCGGCATTTACATCAATAAAGTCTGCACCAGCATCGTACTGATCTTTTGCTACTTCTACAATTTTTTCTTTATTCTTTTCTTTTATATCTTCCCTTATCTTCTTTCTACTGGCATTAATTAATTCACCAACAATTTGCATATTCGATTCCTCCTATTTTAAAAATTTTTTTTGTGTAATTTTTTCGTTAGGTTTAAAATAAATAAAGTCCGGTTCTTCATGAGGTCCAAACAATATTTTTTTAAAATATTCATTATTAGATTTATGTTCAACAAATTCTTTATTAAAATATTCTGCATTATCTTTAGCTCTTTGCAAGCATTTATTTTCGTCTTTTCCGGGAGTATTGATAAAGCTTATGTACTTATAATTTTTTATTTCTTGTTGCATTGCTTCTTCAGCCATTTTACGCCCCACTCTTTCAGTATATTCGTTTTTCATTAAGCCAAGCGGGTCTTTCTCATTACCTATCCAGCTTTTGGTCAAATAATAAGTACCGGGAAACTTATTAAATAATTGTTTATATTTATCACGACTTCCCAAATACAAAGCAATACAATCATGAACACACGGTACATATAACCCCTGCGAGGGAGCTTTCACACCTACAATTGAATTTGAGCAAAGTCCAAATCCAAGAATTATTTTCCCATCTTCAGGAGTTACTTTATCAATAACCTCCTGTAATACTTTTTTAAGTTTGTCCGGATCACGGTGAAGGTTTTGCGGAAGGTATTTTACCTTAACATCTTTTGCATCACCTTTCACGTGTTCCAGCTCAGGCTTTATGCTTCCACAAGCAATTATTGTATGCATTATTATTAAATATCCATGTTGTCGGCTTTTTCTGATTTAGCCGACATAAAGTTGATTATATAGTTATTTTTCAAATGATTTTACTTTATCATTCATATCAAGTTCGGACAATTTTGGATTACCAATAGCGCGAGCAACAAATCTTAAGAGCGATCCTTCCACCTTACGTTTTACCTCAACGAAGCAATCAGTGGCGCCCGCTTTTATTGCAGCATCCCTTGCCAGTTTTTTAGCCTTTTGTTCGGCATATTCACAACAATCAGCATATTCTTTAAACTCTTTCCTTCTACCTTCATGCTTGGCTATATATGAATATTTTTCTTTATCATCAATAACAAATACAATTGCCTCCCGGGTTTCAGCCACGGAACCTGAAACAGCTCCTACGGCATTGGCAACATCAAAAAACTCAGGTAAAATAAATTTTGCATTTACCGTTCTTGCAGTTTGCCTCAAGAAATGCTTCGCCGGGGATCCGGCACCAACAATCGGGTAACGACTATCAGCATCTATTGATAAAAAATAATTATCGCTATGTAATATCTGTTGCAACATCCATTTTCCCCATTTCCCATCTATAGAAACCGGCATTTCAGTGGGATCAATATTTTGACATGCAAGAAAAATAATTATTTCTTCCGCCAAAATATCTATAATTTTACTAAACACCTCTTCTATAAACATTTTAGGTGCTTTGCTATAAATCCTGCAATAGTATTCCAGGGCAGCCTTCGCTACTTCTCTATCCCACAGGTTTAAGCTTCTTTCAACATGCAACAGGTCGGATGGTGTAAGAGCTGAGCACTCAATTTTTCCTTGCCTTATCAGATCATCCAAATTAAGATTTCCGACATGATACACCCCGACTTTTTTAAGCAGATCCGACAGCCTGTAAGGTTTTTGAATGAGATCAAGGGCTTTTTTTTGCTTATCATTTAATGATTCATAAGTATTGTCATCTACCGGATCATGCATATACCAGTACTCAATATCCTCTGGATTTCTGCCCATTGTAGTGGAGTTTTGCAGATTATAAAAATCACTCACTACATTATCATGATGCATTGCCGTTTGAGAAAGTGGTCTAACCCTTTCGGGTCCTAACTTTAATTCATTTTTCTCGTTATGATGTATTCTGCTATCACATCCCAGGCTAATAGTCCTTATTTTTGCAGCTTCAACGGCTGTCTGACAATTTCCAACTCTTGCTCCATCTTCAGAGACAACTACTTTTGAATTATCCACCAACGCCATATCTGTGGTTGTACTTCCCATATCTACAACCAATACATTACCATTGGCGGAGAGGAATCTACCTCCAATGGCACTTGCAGCCGGACCTGATAATACTGTTTCAACAGGCTTCCATACAGCCTCCGACGAGGGCATTAAAGTACCATCGCCACGTACAATCATCAATGGTGCCTTAATATTCAACTCTGACAAAGAATATTTTACAGCCTGGATAAAATCCTGCATCACAGCAACCAGGGACGCATTAATAGAAGCTGTAGAAGCACGTTTAATAGAGTCAAGCTTAGTAGATAACTGGTGTGCCATTACTATAGGTAAAGAGGAGTTTTCCTTAATAATTTTAAAAGCGGCTTCTTCGTGCTCTGAATTTAATGGACTAAAATAACCTGAAACGGCAATAGCATCTATATTATCTTGATTTTCAATCACCCACTTCTTTATGCCCTTTCTATCCAATGATTCAAGCTTTGCCCCTTGTGCATTATGTCCGCCTTTAAAATATCCTATAGTTTCAGCAGGTATCTTACTGGCAAGATCATATCTCTCAATCAACTCTTTATCATATCCAATCAATATCAGGCCAACTTTCCTGGCTTTATTTTCTGCTACAGTATTAGTTGCCAGTGTACTGGATATTCCAACAAGTTTTATGTTGAAATTGTCTTTAATATTCAGTTTTTTAAGAACCTTTATAACACCAATTTTAAGATCCTCCCTGGTGGTTACCGTTTTAGCGGCAGAAACAACTTTACGGGACACATAATCCAATAAAACCCCATCAGTATAGGTGCCACCGGTATTTATGCCTATGATATAACGGTTCATAATTTAATTTTCAATAATTCGTTAAAAAAGTTGAAAGGTTGAAAAGTTTAAAGGTTGATTTATTTACTTAAAGCTTATCACCTTTCAACTTTCAGCTTTTAGCTTTTCACTTTTAACTTTTAGTTTTNAACTTTTAGTTTTTAGTTTTTAGCTTTTAGCTTTTATTTATCATTTCTACTTGCTTCTCTTTCTTCCGCTTCTTCCAGTATTTTTTCTATTTCCTTATTAGCTTTTTCCGGAACCTTTTTTTGAGGTCCTTCGTAATTTTCAATTAAATCTCTTGTTTTTTCGAGCACTCTATCTTTCATAGTTTTTTTACCCTGCTGCTCCCAATCTTCATAACTATTTCTGTCCATTAGTGTGGGCATCCAATGATTTCTGAAATGTTTCATTGTATGATCCTCGTAGAGATAGTGACCTCCGGGGCCTACATTTGCAATTTGTTCCACTGCAAGGGTTTCATCACTGACTTCCACACCTCTTTCTACGACGCGTGCCATACCGATAATCTCATCATCCATAACTGTCTGAAAGATATCACCGGTTAATCCTGATTCGGTATATCCACAATCATGTACGAAATTAGCACCACTCATCATTGCAGCATTTATTGAGAGGCTGGCTTCGAATGCCGACTGGATATCCATCTTTTTAGTGTCGGTACAACCTCCGGTTGAATACATAGGTAAATTGCAATAATGAACCATCTCGGTTAGTGCAGCACTTAGCAAACTTAGTTCCGGAGCCCCATATGAATATATTGAGCAACGCATATCCAATATTGATTGTACCCCACCAATAATGACACAAGTTCCGGGATTAATAAGCTGTGCAGCTATAACACCAACCATAGATTCAGATAAAGCAACAACTATTTGACCTGCATGTGTAGCCGGTACTGTTCCACCTCCAATAGCACAGGGGCTATATACTTGTGGAATCCGGTGTTCGGCACAATACATACATTTGTCAATTGCATGAAAATCACTAACTAATGGTGAAATAGGCTCCCCATAAAAGACATAATTTGGTCTTTGTTTGAATTCTTCTTCACTGCCCGCCATAGCTATACCCACGCGGTGAATGTCTTGGCAACCGTCACGGTTAAAAGACCAACTCATGATCGGGGTTGTAGTATTGCGTATCATATCAGCAAACTCATAAATGTCTGCCAATCCATTAGTAACATCACTAATAGAGCCGAGCGACTGTACATAGCCAATGTTGGGAAGTGCATCACAAACACGTGCAACCAGTGATGCATCTTTTCTTAAATACTTTCTGCGTTCGAGCGTATCAGTATCAATAAAGTTAGGAGGTGTAGGTCCCGGCCCGAAATAGCTTCTTTTCTTTTCGATAACAATTTTTTTTGATTCATCGCCATCCCAGGGAAATATTTCCGTAACCGGAGGTACTGTAGATAAGGCATTTAATATAACTTCCGGTGGAAAATATACTGTAATACCATCAACCTTACATCCTGCCTTTTTAAAAAGCTCCCTTGCACCTTCATGATGAACATGGGCACCGGTATATTGCAATGTACGCATCATACCATTGAATATCTTTTCCTTCTGATTTTCAGAAAGTAATTCAAAATGGGGGCTTTCTTGTATTGTATAATTTGTTCTACTAATCATGTTTGAGTTATTAGATTCAAAAAATTTTTTTATTACATAATAATTTCTAAAAGAACCTTAAAGACTAATTTATGAATGTCTTTTATCAGCGCTGCTGATTATTTCTCTCAGTTCTTTTTCGAGTTTTTCATCCAAAGGCTCGGGTTTATGGTTTTCGAGCAGATAGTTGGTTCGTTCCTTAACTCTGTCAAGCATTGTTTTCGAGCCATTATTTTTCCAGGTTTCGTAATCACTTCTATCTTGCAGTTGTGGTAAAAACCATTCTTTCCAATGATCAAAAGTATGGTCGGTAGTTACATATTCTCCACTGGGTCCAACTTTTTCAATCAAGTCAAGAGCCATATGCTCCTCGTCAGTATTAATACCTTTACCGAATTGTTTAACCATACCCATCATTTCTTCGTTAAGTACTAAGCTTTCAAGTGAAGCATTGGTTCCATGGTCGATATAGCCTACATCGTGAACCAAATTTGCACCTGATAGATACGCATAAAACAAATTCATCATTTGTTCAGCAGCTGCTTGTTCGTCAAGGATTTTAGAATCGCTACAACCACCGGTTGAAAACATGGGTAGATTAATCCATTTAGAAATATCGGTATTAGCGGCAGATGCAAGCGACAATTCCGGCGCTCCATAAGAATATGTAGATTTTTTCATATCCAGCAATGTGGTTACACCACCCATAATTAATGGTGCACCGGGATTTTTAAGATGACATAATACAGTTGCCAGGAGGGTTTCAGCCAGGGATTGCACCAGCATACCGGCAATTGTTGCCGGAGCAGTAGCCCCTGAGCTAGGGCATGGAGTATACATTGCAGGTACTTTTTTCTCAGCAGCAAAAAGTAATTTCTCTACGGCCGAACTGTCATTTTTTAGAGGGGAAATAGGCTCTATATAAGCCACAAACAATGGATTGAGTTTAAATTCTTCTTCACCCCCCTGAATCAAGCAACTCATTTTCCAAAGATCTTCCAGGCCTTCTCCATCAACACTCGTTACTACCAATGGTTTTGTACATTGTTCAACCATAGCCATAAATTGATGCCTGTCATATGTTTGTGGATTAGGAGCATCACCTACAATTCCGTGTGACATGAAAAAATCATAATTTGATAGAGCATCTACAAGTTTTGCGGCATTATTTACGTCTTTATAAAGAGTTCTGCGTCTTTCTCCTGTTTCTCTATCATATGTAAAAGGCAAATCAGAACCTGTACCGAAGGCTACGGTATCTTTTTGTATGTGAAGAGAACGCTGTTTATTCCTACCCCTGAGAGATATCTTCCCGGGGTAGCTGTTTAAAGCTTCTTCAACCATATGAGCCGGTACACGTACATTATTACCTCTTACTACTGCATTACTGTTTTTGAAAAGCTCAATAGCTTCATCATGGTAAAAACATCCTCCCGTTCTTTCAAGCACTTCCAATGCAGAAAAATAAATCTTTTCAATTTGATCTTCTGAAAGCACCCTAAACTTGGGAGACTTATTGATAGTTTGACTTATTTTCATATTTATATATTTAATATTTATGCTTTTGCTTTTACATTGGCTCATATTTTTTTAAATGGGGTTGTTACTCATTGGTATATTATCAAGCTTTTGTAAGCAAACAAAAACCAATGCAACCCCTGATAAAAGCCACTAGATTTTAAATTATTATAAATCAGTTTCAACGCAATTGTTATTGCTGCTGAAGATATTCTTTAGTAATTTCAACAGCTGAACCTGCGTTAGGTGCATAAATATCAGCACCTATTTCCTTTGCAAATTCTTCAGTAACCGGAGCACCACCAATAATTACTGCAACCTGATCGCGGATACCGGCTTCTTTAAGAGAATTAATTACTTCACCCATGCGAGGCATTGTTGTAGTAAGTAAAGCTGACATTCCCAGCAAGGTCGGCTTATGCTCTTTCACAGCATTTACAAAGTTTTCGTTTGACTGATCAATACCAATATTAATGACTTTATAGCCGGCACCTTCAAACATCATAGCTGCAAGATCTTTGCCGATATCATGCAAGTCACCTGCTACTGTACCTATAACCATCTTTCCGGCGTTACCCAGATCATCATCTTTAAGCATCGGCCTTAGATAGTCCATGGAATTACTCATAGCTTTAGCACTACGTAACACCTCAGGCATAAACATCTCGCCTGCTTTCCACTTTTGACCTACAGCATCCATACCGGGCAATAATCCCTGGTTCAATACATCAGCTGGTTTAGCATCGCTATTCACAGCTTCTTCAACTAATTTCTTTAATTCATCAGACTTCCCTGAAATTAAAACTTCCGTAATTTTACTTAAATCCATACTCATAAATTTTGTTTTATAAAAAAATATTTTTTATTAATCAACAAATGGACTTATATTGCCATTTTTTAAAATATAACTACATTTTTAATTTTATACTAAAACTATTCTAACAAAATAAATCTTTATTTAACCACTCTATCTTTATTTCTTTATTTAAAAACATATCCTGCAATATTTCTCACAACCCCATACCAATTATACATATAATTTTCAAACTACATGTAAATTACTTTTGACATATTTTAGTAGGCTATAAACCTTTTTTGGAGCAATGTTTTAAAAGAATTATTCGTTTTGTTTCATTATTATTATTGCCTTTTTACATTGCTTTGTTCCTTTTTCTTTTTTAGGAACACGTGGGATGCATGGGAGTAAACAATTTGCAGATTTGAGTACATATGTCTGCAAGATTTAAACCAAAGCCCTAATTGAACACCCCGGCTGCCATTCATAACAATATCAAAGGCTGTTTTAAAAATATTTACTATATTTTATTCCATCTCAGCTTTGTATTCTTTATGAAAAATATGCCGTTTAATGACAAATCAATTTTTCTTTGATTTTACAAAGATACATAAGAGTTTTATAACAACAAGTTTTTTTTTAATAAAATAAAAATTTGTAAATATTTAAAACATAATCAAACACTTTCTATGGTTCGGGTATATGGGGTCTTAAGCTTCTTTCGTAAAGCATTTTTACATCTTTAAAATCCTCTGACAACGATTCGTACAATGTAATTGCTGCCCTGGATTTGTTTAATGTATAAAAATGTATACCGGGAGCATCATTTTCAAGCAAGTCACCAGCTTGTTCCACTGCCCAATCAAGGCCGATCTTATAAACTTCTTCAGGATTATCCTGATAAGGTTCAAATTTTTTCAACAATTTTTCAGGAAACTGTGCTCCGGTTAAATCAGCAAATTTTTTGACTTGTTTAAAATTAGTAACCGGGATTATACCGGGTATAATCCTGCATTTAATTCCTTGTTGTTCAGCTTTATTTATAAAATCCCAATAATATTTATTGTGAAAAAACATTTGGGTTATTAAAAACTCAACCCCGGCATCCTCTTTAGCTTTAAGGTTTTCAATATCCTTTTCAACAGATGGTGCTTCAGTATGTTTTTCAGGATATGCTCCACCTCCAATACAAAAGTTATAATTTTCCTTCACAAATTTTACCAAATCATTGGCATAATTAAAACCATCGGGATTGGGAAATTGTAAGGGTTCATTTTTTGGTTTATCGCCTCTGAGCAACATAACATTTTCTACCCCCATATCCTGCAATACTCGCATATCATAGGCAATTTTTTCTTTGGTAGCGTTAACACACGTATAATGTGCCATACAAGTAAAACCCAAATCATTATGAAATAGGTCAACAAGATCAAAAGTGTTAGTTTGAGTATGTCCGCCGGCTCCATAAGTTATTGAAACAAATGAAGGTGAAAGCTTCATTAACTGTCCCGCATTAATACCAAATTTAACGGCAGTCAAATAATCACTTGGCGGGAAAAACTCAAATGAGAAGGTTCTTTTTTGTTGTTTAAAAATATCTGTAATCTTCATGATAAAGTCTTTTTTTAAAATGTAAAACAATTTTAAATTTTCCACTTACGTGGATAATTTTGTTTTCAATTTTTCAATTTAAGGTTTAAAACCTTTTTATTATTAAATAATCACTATTTCTTATCATCAATAGCAAAATATAACCATTTTTTGGTTTTTTCTATGTCCTTGTTTGTTCTCTGGGCATAATCACTAACCTGGTCTTTACCGATTTTGCCTATACCAAAATATCTTGAGGCATTATGAGCCATGTAAAATCCTGCTACAGAACTTGCAGGTTTCATAGCATAAATACTTGTAAGTGAAATTCCTATTCTTTCTTCTACATTCAAAAGATCAAACAAATATCCTTTAAGCCTGTGATCGGGACATGCAGGGTATCCCACAGCAGGTCTTATGCCTTGGTATTTTCCTTTAATCAGCTCTTGCAGGCTAAGATTTTCATTAGGTACATATCCCCAGTATTTTTTCCTAACCCACATATGCATAACTTCCGCAGCGGCTTCAACAAGCCTGTCGGCAATCAATCTGAACATTATGCTCTTATAACTATCACCATTTTCTTCAAATCTTCTTAAGTGTTTTTCAATACCATGTCCTGTTGTTACCGCGAATCCGCCAAAATAATCTCTTATACCCGAATCAACCGGAGCCACAAAATCAGCCAAAGACAAAGCATATCCCTCTTTATCCTTTACATTTTGTTGCCGCAGCATAGGTATTCTCATGGCAATCTTTCTACGGCTTTCATCCCTAAATATTAAAATATCATCTCCTTTGGAATTGGCAGGGAATAATCCTATGATCCCGTTAGGTTGAATAAGCTCATTTTCCTGGATTTCATCAAGCATTGCCAGTGCTTCTTTAAATAATCTTTCGGCTTCCCGTCCTTCACGTTCTTTTTCAAAAATAGAGGGATAACTACCTTTCAATCCCCACCCATTAAAGTATGGAGTCCAATCTATATATTTCCTTAAATCCTCAATCTCAAAATCATTAAACTCCTTTACTCCAAGCATTCTGGGTTTTACAGGGCGCTCTCTTTCTAACACATATTTTTTTCTACGTGCATCTTCCAGGGATAAGAATTTTGTAGTGGTTTTTTTCTTCCGGAACTCTTTTCTCAATTTATTCTGTATCTCCCGAATTTCCTCTATGCCAGCTTCACCATCATAGCTAAATACTTTACTTGCCATGCTAATGCTTTGCATAGCGTTAGGCACATGAGCCACGACGCCACTGTAAAGGGGAGCAACTTTTACTGCCGTATGCAAAGCTGAGGTAGCAGCACCACCCAATAAAACGGGTATTTGACAGCCTTTATCTTCCAACCGTTTAACTATACCTATCATCTTATCAAGGGAAGGAGATATCAAACCACTCAAACCAAGTATATCAGGCTTTTCATCGTCTATTGCTTTTATAATTTCTTTGTTGGGTACCATCACACCCAGATCAATAACTTCATAATTATTACATCTTAGCACCAATGCAACAATATTTTTACCTATATCATGAACATCACCTTCTACCGTAGCCAACAAAACTTTCTTTTTCTGCCCTTTTTGTTTAGTATTGGCTTTGGTTTCCTTTTCAATATCATCAGATAAAAACTCCACTGCTTTATTCATTATACGGGCACTTTTTATTACCTGCGGCAAAAACATCTCCCCGTCAGCGAAAAGCTCACCCACTTTATTCATACCATCCATTAAAGGACCTTGTATGATATTCAGTGAGCTGTATTGATTGTCCCTCAGTTCCTGTATATCTTCATTAATATAACTATTTATACCATTGCACAATGAATAAACAACCCTTTCTTCCGGTGATTGTTCTCTCCATTTATCCTTATGCTTCTGCTGCGTTGACTTATCGATGGTTTTGGCAGCAAGATCCACCAGCCTGTCTGTGGCATCAGCTCGTTTGTTAAGCACCAGGTCCTCAACAGGTCCACGAACTTCACTATCAATATTATCATAATCGATTATTTTTGCCGGATTGACAATAGCAAAATCCAATCCTGCCTTTTCACAATGATGCACAAATACAGAGTTAATTACATCTCTTAGATAGTCATTCCCTCTAAAAGCAAACGAAACATTGCTAACTCCGGCATTAACTTTTGCGTATGGCAGATTCTCCTTTATCCATTTCACGGAATTAATAAAGTCAACAGCATAATCATTATGAGCTTCAATACCGGTACCTATAGTTAATACATTAGGATCAAATATTATATCCTCGGGTTGAAAACCTACTTCTTCTATTAATATATTGTAAGCTCGCCGGCATATTTCAGTTTTTCTGTCAAAAGTTTCGGCTTGCCCTTTCTCATCAAAAGCCATTACAACTACAACAGCACCTAACTCTTTTATAACGGAAGCTTTTTTCTTAAAATCCTCTTCCCCATCTTTGATACTTATAGAGTTCACCAAACTACGTCCCTGCAAACATTTCAAACCATTTTCTATAACATCAAAATCAGAGGAGTCAAGCATTATTGGCATATTTATAATATCAGGTTCGGCAGTGAGATGATTCAAAAAGGTTTTCATTACCTCTTTCGAATCTATCATGCTGTCATCTAAGTTGATGTTTAGCATTTCGGCCCCATCCCTGATTTGATTCCTGGCTATTTCAAAAGCTTCTTCAAATTTTTCGTTTCTAATGAGCTTTGCAAACTTTTTAGAGCCATTTACGTTGGTTCTTTCACCAACTTTAACCATCCTTGTGCTGTCTTTTACTCCAAAGGATTGTAAGCCACTTACTCTTGTTGTTCTTGGGTGTTTAACACTCTGGCGCGGGCTGTATTTTTCAACCATTTTGTTGATTGCTTCAATATGTTCGGGTTTGCTGCCACAGCAACCACCAACAATATTAACAAGTCCCTTTTCACAAAAAACCTCAACTTGTTCTGCCATTTCTTCCGGTGATTGGTCATATTCACCTAATTCGTTTGGAAAACCTGCATTAGGATGAGCGCTGACATAACACTTGGATTTTACAGATAGCCTTTCGAGGTAAGGGGTCATTTTATCAGCACCGAAAGAACAATTCAATCCAATAGAAAACAATGAAAACGGAAAGACTGAATTATAAAACGCTTCAATAGTTTGACCCGATAAATTTCGACCACTTTCATCAATAGTACCTGATATCATTACCGGTGTTTCCTCTGACAAGCCCGAACGTACTTGATTAATAGCATACAAAGCAGCCTTTGCATTTAATGTATCAAAAACCGTTTCTACCATCAAAATGTCTGCACCGGCGTCTACCATGCCTTGTGCCTGATGCTTATATGCTTCAACCAAATCATCAAAAGTAACGTCCCTATATGCCGGATTATCAATGTTAGGCGAAAGAGAGGCTGTTTTTCCTGTAGGGCCTAAAGTAGCTGCAACAAAACGTGGCTTATTTGGATTTTTTTTGTTGTATTGAGCAGTTACATCCTTAGCAATTTTAATAGCCTGGAAGTTTATTTTATGAACATAAGATTCCATGCTATAATCCTTTAAGCCATAATAGTTGGCATTAAAGCTATTAGCCGTAATTATGTCAGCTCCGGCATCAAGATATTCCCGGTGTATATTTTTTACAATTTCAGGTTGTGTAAGAACCAACAAATCATTTAATCCTTTTAAAGAAACCGGATGGTCTTTAAAATCATTACCCCTGAAGTCATCCTCTTCCAGCTTTTCCATCTGTAACATAGTACCCATTCCACCATCCAGGGTTAATATCTTTTTATTTATTGTTTCTTTTAATTCCATCTTTGTTGTTTTTGTGATCAAAAAATTTTTATTCTTTTACCTTATTCTTATTATATGATTTAAGAATTTAATATTTTTAATGTATCTATGGTTTCTTCTATATTATTTATTTACTTGCCAAAATTAAGTTTATTACTAAAAGTCCTTTTGCTTCTTAACCGATTGTTTTCACAAACCATTATGTTTAACAAAAAATACATGTAATTGTTTTTAAAAGTGCACAACAAATTCATATTTTTATTAATAAAAAATAAATTTTTAGGAATTTTGAAAATAAGTTTGTGTGCTCTATATTATTATCTTAAAATAGTATTATATGTTTTTTTAAGCAAACTAAACGTTAATAGCTTGCAGAAGTAAAAATTCAGAGAAGCATATTGTCATTCAGATTTAATAAATTTGTTGTTTTTAAGTACCTGAATGTATTTCTTTTAATAAATAATTTACGTAGTGCCATATGTATTGTAATTTTAATTATTGTCACAAACAACCTACAAAGATAAGAAAATACCTAACAATAACAAAACTTATTTTTGATAAGACCAATACACAAAAACATCCTGTAAAGCTCTACCCTTCAGCAATACAGGCTTTAGTATTTTTGCTCTAAAAATGCTTTTTGAATGTAAACAAATAAAGAGTCAAAACAGAATACATATTTTTTTTTGTAGATTTACAAAAAATTTTGAAAGATTAGTATCAACACATTAAATAATACACATATGGTAGACACAACCACAAAAAAAACACCTTTGGTTACATTTCCCATTGATGAAATGACAAAATTAATAGAGTCTTTCACGCCTGAAAAACTGGCTTCTTTTTTAGATGTTACTGACTTGAAAGCGGACACCCAGCAACCTAAGATATTAAAAATGGTTGATTGGGCTAAATCATTAAAATGTGCGTCAGTATGTGTCAATCCTGTTGAAGGCACTGACGTTTTGCCACAGGCACTAAAAGGTTCTGATATAAAAGAATGTTATGTAATTGATTTTCCTTTAGGAAAGCTCGACATAGAAATGAAGGCTATGCAAACACAACATGTCGTAAATAAAAGCAGAAAATTAAGGGAAGAAGGAAAAGGCAATATTGAGCTTGACATGGTTATAAATGTGGGTCGTTTTAAAAAAGACAACCAATATGCACTCGAAGAGATAAATGCGGTTTGTGATGCTGCTGATGGCGAAGAAGTAAAAGTTATTATACGCTCATCAGAATTAACGGTAAAAGAGCTTTACAAAATATCTGAAATATTTGTAGAATCGAAAGCACGGTTTATTAAAAATTCTACCGGCATGGATGCTTATGGTGCTCTACCTGAACACATACGTATTATGCGTGAAGTTGTAGGTAATAACAGGGGAGTTAAAGCAGCGGGTGGAATATCTGATGCTATGACAGCAATGCGTTTGTTCTATGCTGGGGCAAAGGATGAAAAACTCCACGATCCTAACCTTTTCAGGATCGGTACCAGCTCACCTCTAAACATACTTTCATCACTGGGATGGTTATTACAGGCACCTGAAGACTGGCTGAAGTCAGGCATCATACCTTGTAAAATATGCCCATTTTTTCATAATTCCAAACAAAGAGTGGAATTAAGAGAAGAAGCAAATAGCTGGTGCAGAGATTGTATTCATAATCATTACTTGAAAAATAAAGATTTTTAAAATAAAACCCATATAAATCTCAACCCCGTGGGTTTGGCAATATCCACGGAACTAACTGTCATGACCAACCATGTAGTTTTTGCCAAACCCACGGGGTTAACTTGCAAATTACTGTTAAACAATTTAATAACCAAAAAATATACACATGAAAATCAAAGGCGGTTATCACGGTAAATTATTAAGAGTAAATCTTACAGATCGTACAACCAAAATAGAAGATATTCCTGAAAATATAATAATAAATTACGTAGGTGGCAGAGGCCTTGGGGCTAAGTACCTTTTTGATGAAACACCTGCAGGAACAGACCCACTTGGAGAAGAAAACAAATTATTTTTTGTAACGGGCGCTTTAAATGGCATAAACGCACCAACTACCAGCCGTTATACTGTTGTAACAAAAGCTCCTTTATCGGAGACCATAACCAGCTCCAGTTCGGGCGGCCATTTTGGTTATGCTTTAAAAGCAACGGGGTTTGATGCTATAGCAATTGAAGGGAAAGCTTCAAGTCCGTTATATCTTTTTGTAAATAATCAGACAGCTGAGCTCAGGGATGCTTCAGATATTTGGGGAAAAGATGCGCATCAGGCTACTGATATACTTTCAAATGAATGTAATAATAAAGCAGGGATTGCATGTATAGGTAATGCAGGTGAAAAACAAGTACTGTTTGCTTCAATAATGAATGAAAAAAATCATGCAGCCGGTCGTTCGGGTGTAGGAGCTGTTTTAGGTTCAAAATTGCTTAAAGCCGTTATTGTACAAGGTGATACAAAAACACCTGTTGCCAACGAAGAGGCTGTTAATAATGCAATAAATGAATGGAAAAAATATATTGGCGAAGCCCCTTTAACAAAAGATATTTTAAAGGAATATGGAACGCCGGTACTGGTTAACGTAGTTAACAACATAGGGGCATACCCGACAAAGAATTTCCAGGATGGTGTGTTTTTAAACTATCCCTCAACATCACCCGAAACCTTTAAGGAGTTACACTTTGTTAAACGCTCACCATGCCATGGATGCCCGATTGGATGTGCAAGGATTACTCAAACGGTCAAAGCTAAAGGCAAAGGACCGGAATATGAAACCATATGGGCTTTTGGAGGCTTATGCCTTGTTGACGATTTGGAAAAAATAATCCATGCCAACTATTATTGCAACCAATATGGATTAGACACTATTACTACAGGCAGCACAATAGCCTGCGCCATGGAGCTTTCTGAAAAAGGATATTTTGACAAGGAAACACAAAAGCTAATGCATGATGCCATTGGCAAAGATCTTGAATTTGGAGATGGTGACGCAATAGTAACTCTTGCTCAAAAAATAGGGAAGGCCGAAGGAATTGGAAAAATATTAGGACTTGGTTCAAAAAGACTTGCCGAAAAATTTGGCCATCCTGAACTATCAATGAGTGTTAAAGGTCTTGAAATACCTGCTTATGACCCAAGGGGACTAAAAGGCATGGCTGTATCATATGCCACTTGCAACCGGGGTGGCTGCCACTTAAGGGGATACCTGGTTGGCACTGAAGCCATATCAACACCTTTCGAGATTGATCGTTTTGCTTCACAAGGTAAACCCGGTATAGTAAAGCTGTTCCAGGATAACACCGCAATTATTGATTCTTTGGGTGCATGTATATTTACTCAATTTGCAATTAACCCTGACCATTATGCTATGTTATGGTCGGCGGTTACAGGTATAGAAGTATCAGGCAAAGATATCCTGAAAAAAGGCGAAAAAATTTGGAACCTGGAGAGGTTATATAACTACCGTGAAGGTTTTACTGTTGAGGACGATACATTACCCAACAGAATACTTAATGAGCCATTTAAGTATGGACACTCAAAAGGTGTAACAGTAAATCTTGACGAAATGCTTGATGAATACTATAAGCTAAGAGAATGGGATAATGAAGGCAGAGTTACTGAAGAGAAACTGGAAGAGCTTGGTTTAATGGAGGAAGCTAAAGGTAGTGGGCAGAAATAAGTCCAAAATTCGTAACTCAAAATTCAAAACTCAAAATCCCAAGCTCAAAATAACTCCCAAATCCCAAATCCCAAGCTCCTGCCGACTGCAGCGATATTACTAACATAATAAAATTAAACACTTTGTAAGTAAATAAATCCCAAATCTAAATTAATAATTTTGTGCAAAGGTTTTTGGGGGCTAAATCAGCAATTTTGGATTTTGGATTTGGAGCTTATTTTGGATTTTGGATTTGGAACTTATTTTGGATTTTGGATTTGGGATTTGGGATTTTTCATGAAGTTACAACTACAAACATCACATATTTCACCAAATCTAGCTTCCCTTGTAAGCATTATAAACACAAATCTCCTCTATGCTTTTTCTTATCTTTTTCCTCCTTTCTTTGGCTGGATAACCCAGGGTAATTAAAAGCGAGACACGTTTTGATTTTGGTATATTAAGCAATTCTTTTGCTTTTTTCTCATCAAACCAACCCAGCATACAAGTGCCAAGTCCAAGCTCGGCAGCATGCAGGCAAAAATATGAAGCCACAATACCGTGGTCCATTTCGGCAAAATCCTTGTCTTTAATATTTCCACTTATTTTTGCCAGCCATTTAGGTTTTTCAACAACCAATGCGACAATAACTGGTGCTTGGGGAGCAAAACGATTAACCTGGGAAAAAGGTCCATAAGATGTTTTGGCAACCTTATCTTTAAGTTCAGGCTCATCTACTACCACAAACTTCCATGGTTGGGAATTACAGGCTGACGGTGCAAGACGGCAAGATTCAATAATCTTGTTGACCTTATCTCTTTCAACTTCACGTTTATCATAACGTCTAACACTCTCACGAATTTTGGCCAAGTTATAAAAATCACTCATAAGGTATTATTTTAAACATTTTGTATATTTGCTTGTTAAATATTGTAAAAACACACAAATTTATTATTTGCAAAGCTATTAAATAATTTATAAACACAAAAAACAAGAAATATGTCAAATTATCACGAACCTGAAAATGAACTTAGTGCAGAAGCACGTAATTTTTCAAGGGCTTTAAACAGTCTGAAAGAAGAGATTGAAGCTGTTGACTGGTATCATCAGCGTGTTGTAACTACTGATAATAAAGATCTTGCGAATATCATGGCTCACAACCGTGATGAGGAGATTGAGCACGCCTGCATGACCATTGAATGGTTGCGCAGAAATATGCCCGGCTGGGATGAAGAACTCAAAACCTATCTTTTTAAAGAGGGCGATATTACAGGCTTAGAAGAAGGCGATGATAATGGAGGTGCCTCTGACAGCCCAAAAGATGATTTAGGAATTGGAAAAATTAAAAAATAAAACAAGGAGAAAATTATGGATATATTAAGAAAAACATTAGCACCTATTTCCGGGAAAGCCTGGGAAGAGATGAATGAAACTGCGGCAGATGTGTTAAAGTCAGTTTTATCGGCCAGAAAATTCGTAGATGTAGAAGGACCGAAAGGATGGGATTATGCAGCATTGTCGGAAGGCAGACTAAATGTACCGGAAAATCAAAAGGGCGAAGTTAAATATGGCGTCAACAAAGTAATGCCCCTGGTTGAAGGTCGTATCCCCTTTGAACTTAACATTTGGGAACTTGATAATATAGAGCGCGGTTGCGAAGACATCGATCTTGAAAACCTGGAAAAAGCAGCAGGAAAAATTGCCCGGTTTGAAGAAAACATTATTTATGAAGGCTTTAAGGAAGCCAGTATAGATGGGCTGAAAAAATCTTCAGATTTTGATAAAATCTCTTTCCCGGAAAATGGAAACGAAATATTGACAGCTGTCACTAAAGGGCTAGCACAAATGAAGGAAGCCTCTATAGAAGGTCCATATTCACTCGTACTTAGTGCTGACAAATGGCAAAACGTACAAAATTTTGTGCAAGGATACCCACTTACAAAAAGACTTGAAAATATGCTTGGCGGCTCAATCATTATGGCTCCATTCATTAAAGATGCATATCTTGTATCCGAACGCGGTGGGGATTTTAAATTAACGATAGGAAAAGACCTGTCAATAGGCTACGAAAGCCATAATAACAAAACTGTACAGCTTTATTTCACCGAATCATTTACTTTTAAAGTAATTGAACCTAAGGCTGTTATAGTTTTTGAATAAATAATCTTTTTTTATTTTAACCCCGGTATTTTATGATATTTGCCGGGGTTTTTTTATATCTAATAAATCTAACCTGTATAAAGCACTAATAACAAAAAACAAACAAACTCTGTTTTATATATATGATACTTGTCTGTTTCGATACTAATCAGCCTCATAAAGCTTAAGCCCCCTCGTTGTCATACTCCATTTTTCTCCGGTTAATTCGCCGGCACTCATTCTTTCCGCTGTATTTGCAGAAGTTAAAATTCTGCTCATATCATCACCTATATATACGGATTTTTCCTCCGGTATTCTGAGTGTTAAATTTAAATTTGAAAAATTCCACCTTTGGTTTTCCGGTATTTTAAAAATCGGGCTAAACACAAATGTAGAATCCTGATGTGACCAGTTGTAAATAATATTTTCAGCATGAATTTCGGCGTCCCATTTGGTTGGACCTTTAGCATA
>SL_8KL_010_SEDDRAFT_10000651_pt1 | contig 30432 bp, 27 predicted proteins | sample SodLakKL_010_SED_4_FD_11160 | JGI IMG/M metagenome (IMG submission 11160) | reverse complement strand
TCGCGGGCTTTCTCAATCCATTTCATAGAAATGGGGTGGTTTTCGGCAGTGTTCCCACCGATGGCCATCATCACATCAGAATGCTGGTAATCATTCCAATGGTTGGTCATAACACCCCTGCCAAACGTGGCGCTGAGACCAGCGACCGTGACGGAGTGTCAGAGACGGGCGCAGTGATCAACATTGATCACGCCCATAGCCCTGACCATTTTGTGGAAGAGATAATTCTCCTCCCCGGTGCACCAGGCGCTGCCCAGCCAGTTGATGGCATTGGTCCGGTTAACAGTGACTTGCTGTCCACCGACATCAACAGTTTCAACCAGGGTCCGATCGCGAGTATCTTTAATTCTTTTCGCGATCTCTTCCAGGGCCCAGTCCCACTCCACTGCTTCATAATCGCTGGCCCCCGGAGCCCGGTAGAGCACCTTGGTCAAACGATTCGGATTAAGCCTGGGTTTTCCTTTTTCATCGAAAATATAGGACATGTTAAAAATTGAAGCGCCCTTGCTGCAAAGAGTCCCTTCGTTAATGGGATGATCCGGGTCACCTTCGGCATTGACAATAACGCCATCCCGGACATTACAGATAATCCCGCAGCCAACTCCGCAGTAAGTACAGGTTGTATGTACTTCTTTGGTGAACTTAATTCGCAGTGGCTCACTGGGAGACGCAGAGGCCTTTCGCAGGCCAACGCCGGTCAACGTAGCTGCAGCAGCAGTTGCGCCGGCTAGTTTTAGAAAGCTGCGTCGTGACAAATCCATAAGTAAATCCACCTCCTAGTCTTGTGCTTCAACTATCTCGTCTTTATTGACCCACTCCAAACCGGAGCCCGGAGTAAAGCCTTCCCGCCTCGCCAAGAGATCGTAATCCAGGGAGGCAAGATTGTGGATGGCCAAAACTACACCACCATCCGCATGAAACTTTCTTGCATCAAAGATCTTGTAGTACTGGCAGCATTTTTGACAATAGTTGACCCGGACTTTTTCGTCGTCTTCAACAGTAAAAAACCCGAGTTTTTCCATATCTGTGTTATTACAGTACGGACACTTAATGCGGGTATGAAGCCACTGTGTACCGCATAACCAGCATTCCAGCTGCTTGGCTCCATCTTCAGACCGGAGCTGGCCATAATGCGGCTTCGTACCGCATAACGGGCAATCCCCCCTTTCCCAGAGGTCTGTCCGCAAGACCCCGGATGTTGCCTGCAAATACTGCCTGTAAAAAGAGGTTAACATAATTGAAAAAAGAAACGTGGCCAGATCCTCTTCCAGCTCCGTTTCTTTAATCAAGAAATCCCTTAAATTAAATAACTCTTCTTTGGCCACTTCCTCAGGTGAATCCAGGAGAAATTGATCGAGATGCTCATCTAGTTCATTTACAGTCGCTTTTAATTTCGGATTTGTTTTTGCAATCACTTCGCCGAGTTTTTTCAATAGACCCACAGCTGCTCTTGTTTTAAGGTTTGGATTGAGGCTAAGTGAATTACCGGCCCGGATCATATCAGCGGCCTCTTCTTTATCATAAGCAGGCAGCGGTGCCACTGGATGCTCTTTGAAATATTCGTATACTGCACTGCAAGCAGAGCTAATAAATGGTGAGGAATCACTAAAACCCTTGTATAATTTTTTGCAGCGGGTTATCTCCTCCTGGCATTTCTCATAAAGTGACTTGGTCAATGGATAATGCTCCTTGTATTTAATGTTTTTTATATAATATTGGTTTGACCTATCGTACAAATATATTGTATCTTGTGAATATATTAACTTATTATGTAAAAAATAAAAGCAAATCTATGGGTTTTACATTGACAGTATCACACAAACTTCATTGCATGTCAACATGCATAAAAAAGTAATATTTTTCATTTAGTTCGATTACATTATTAAAAATATCACTTTTAATAAGGCCTTCTGCCAGAAAAAAGTTCTCTCACTATTGCCCGTAATATTTATAACAGTTATAATAAGTTTGTAAAGATCAGGCGCCTGTAGCTCAGGGGATAGAGCACCGGATTCCTAATCCGGGTGCCGCAGGTTCGATTCCTGCCAGGCGCACCAGTAAAAAAAGGGGTTTCGGTGCTGTCAAACAGTTCCAAATCCCTTTTAGTTTGCCTTTACTAGGCCTACAAGGTTTCTATTATTAAGCAAAATTCTATTAAAGGACAAGGAATACCTACCATGACCGGCTATTTTGCCATATAATTAACCAGGACTGGAGGGATCAGGTTGCGGGTTATAGCCGGCACGGCCAAGGGGATGAGGTTAAAAACGCCGAGAGGTAAAGAGGTCAGGCCGACCTCTGATCGGGTTCGGGAAGCCCTGTTCAGCATAATAAGCCAGCGCCTGGTGGGCGCAATTTTTCTGGATTTGTATGCGGGCAGCGGGGCGGTAGGCATTGAAGCCCTGAGCCGTGGGTCCGAAAAAGCTGTATTTATTGATCATAAAAGGGAAAATATTTTATTAATCAGGGAAAACCTGGCCAGGACCGGGTTGTCAGAAAAGGCCCGGGTCATTAAGGATGAAGCGGACAAAGTTCTTTCCAGGCTGTCCCGGGAAAATTTTAAGGCGGATCTGATCTATTTAGACCCGCCCTACCGCTTTAGCGCATTGCACGAACTGATCCAGAAATTGTTTTACTTACAGATCGCCGGAAAAAATGGTCTGATCATTGTCGAGCATAGCTACCACAACCGCAGCTGGACGGACCAGTTTCCGGAAGCCAGGCAAAAAAGATACGGCGATACCTGCCTTACTTTTATCGAGCAATAAAGTTTTAATTAAACCTACTATTGCTGTAACTCTTCCAAAACTTCTTTTAAGGCCGCGAGGAAGCGAACGTTCTGCTCTTCTGTTCCGTAGGTAACGCGAATAAAAGTGGGATAACCGAAAATATCTCCGGTCCGCACAATAACTCCCCGCTTCATAAGGGCCTCAAAAACTTGTTTGGAATCAGCCTTTGTATCCACAAAGCAGAAATTAGCCTGATCAGGGACCACTTTTAGGCCTAATTCGGAAAAGCCTTCAGCAAGCTGAACGCGGGACTCCTCCACCATCTGGCGGCTGCGCTCTACATGATCCCGGTCATCAAGGGCGGCCCTGGCGGCGGCCTGGGCCATGGCATTAACGCTGAATGGTTCACGGACCCGGCTCAAATCGCCGACAATTTCGGGCTGGGTAACACCATAACCGATCCGCAGCCCCGCCAATCCATAAATTTTAGAGAAAGTACGCAGGGAAATGACCGGGAAACCCTGCTTGATGTATTCAAGGCCGGTGGGGTGATCGGGATCTGTGGCATACTCAAGATAAGCCTGATCCAGCACCAGTAAAACTTTTTCCGGTAGTTTCTCCATAAAACGGCTCAATTCCTGATTGCGAATAATAGTTCCGGTCGGGTTGTTGGGAGTACACAAAAAAACCAGCCTGGTTTTTTCATTAACTGCAGCTAAAATCGCATCCAGATCATACTGGAAATTTTCTCCTACCAGATCCACCTTGCGGGGCTCGCCCCCTAACAGGCGTAGGGCAAATTCATACTGGGAAAAGCTCGGGGTGGCCATCACCGCTTCATCACCGGGGCTGACATAAGCCAGGGCCAAAAAGGATAAAATTTCATCGGACCCATTACCGAATATTAACTGTTCCGGCTTGACGCCCAGTTTCTGCGACAGTGCTTCCCGCAGGTAATAACAGGAGCCATCCGGATAATCATGCATCCTGGTCAGGTTCTGCTTCATGGCCTCTATGGCCAGTGGAGCTGCCCCAAGGGGGTTTTCATTGGAGGCCATTTTTATAACCCCGGTTAAACCCAGTTCCCTTTCCACTTCTTCAACCGGCTTCCCCGGCTTGTAAGGTTTAATATTCTGCAGGCACTCACGCAATTCTGGTTTTTTCATTGGAAAAACCACCTTCCTTTAAAAGATTATTACAAGGCCCCTAAAGACTTAAAAAAAATATCTTACTTAATTAAACCTGGCCCTTGCATTATCCTGCAAGCTCTGCTATACTCTGAAAATATTATAATAATAACATAAAAAAGCTTTGATGGGGAAAAAACTTTGGCCTGCCGCCCAGAGAAGGGCATCCCATTCTGAAAGAGCCCTCGGCAGTCAAAGAAATAAGCCGCCCCGGAGCAGCTGCGCTGAAAGTGGCACCCACGATTAGGCCCGGCCGGCTGCAACGCCGTTAACTAAAACGAGAGGCTCATTTACGTATCGAGCAACTGGAGTGGTACCGCGGGTATCCGGCCCGTCTCTTTTCTGTTAAAGAGACGGGCTTTTTGATTTTAGGAAGCTTTATTATGACCCAGAACGGTAATTTTAGCAGGGAGGTAATTTTATGAGCGTCGAGTGGAACAACTTCTTTTCGAAACGGACGAAAAATATCACCGGGTCCCAGATCAGGCAATTTTTTGCCCTGACCGAAAGACCGGAAATTATCTCCTTTGCAGGCGGCTTTCCGGGCAATGAGTATTTCCCGCAGGAGGAAATCTCCAATTCACTGGCCCACCTGGTCCGGGAAGAAAGCACTCAGGCCCTGCAGTACAGCCCCACGGAAGGAAGCTTTGAACTGCGCAAAGTATTGAGCGAAAAGATGAACCGGGAAGGCAAGCTGTGTGCAGCCGATAACCTGGTCATCACTGATGGTTCTCAGCAGGGTCTGGATTTACTGGGCCGGATCTTGATCAATTCCGGTGACCCGGTCCTGGTCGAAGAACCGGCTTATATCGGCGGAATGAGTGTTTTTAAATCCTATGGCGGGACTAACGTAGGCATTGAGATGGATGATCAAGGACCGATCCCCTCCAGCATGGAACAAGCGATTAAAAAACAGACCCGGGAGGACAGGAGGCCCAAAATATTTTATACCGTCCCCAACTTTCATAACCCCACCGGGATCACCACCAGCCTGAAAAGGCGGTTTGAAATTCTGGCCATTGCCTCCCGATATAACCTGGTTATTATTGAAGACAATCCATACGGCGATCTCTACTACGACCAGGAGGTACCCCTGTGCTACAAAGCGCTCGACCGTGAAGAAAGGGTTATTTACCTGGGCTCTTATTCTAAAATCCTCATCCCCGGGATCAGGATCGGCTGGCTGGCCGGTCCCGGCCCAGTAACCGAAAAAGTAGCCCTGGCCAAGCAAACCGCCGATTTATGCTCCAGCTCGCTGGGCCAGCAGCTGGCTTACCGGCTATCTAAGGAAGGCTACGTGGACCGGCACATTGCCAAGCTTCGCAAATTGTACCGCCGAAAAAGAGATGTCATGCTTTCTGCCATGGACCGCCATTTTCCGGCCGGAATTGAATACAGCAAACCGGGCGGCGGTTTTTTCATCTGGGTTAATTTCCCTTCTTACTACCCTTCCAGCAGGGAGCTGTTGGATCTGGGCCTCCAGCAAAAGGTGGCCTTTGTACACGGCGAAGGTTTTTCCAGCAACGGGGGAGGGCTTCGCAGCGCCCGCTTTTCTTTCAGCCAACCCTGCATCGAAGATATTAGCTTCGGGATCAAGATCCTGGGCGATATTTTCTGGGAAGTAGAAGCCGGGTGCACCCTCAAAGCAGCCGCCCAACAATTTTAGCAGAGCTATTGCAGACCAACTCATTGGTGTATAATAAAGATGAATTCTGGAATGAGCTCCGGGCGGTTATATATTATAAAAAGTTTCAGCAGCCATTACGCCATAACAACCGGCGCTCAGAATATGGTTTTTAAGCCCTTTAATGAGGTGTTCGATGGCTCCCCTGGTAATAATTGATAGTGAATGCGCCAATTTGAGCAGTATTTACAAAGCAGCCAGGTATGTTAAATTGGAACCGGTTATTTCCGACGATCCTAAAACTATTTCTTCAGCCCGGGCCTTGATCTTCCCCGGAGTGGGTTCCTTTGCCCATGCCGCCTCGTTAATAAGGCGGAAAAAACTGACTGAGTCCCTGCTGGAGGCAATAGGCCGGGGAAAACCGTTTCTGGGCATCTGCCTGGGGATGCAGCTGCTTTTTTCCAGGAGCGAGGAATCAAGCTCAAGCAGCGGGGTTGAAAACGCCGAGGGTTTAAAGGCAATTCCCGGCGATGTAAAAAAATTCCCAGACGGCCTGCCCGTTCCCCACGTGGGCTGGAACAAGGTGGAGCCGGCTTATGAACATCCGCTTTTCAAAGGCCTGGATAAAAACACAAACGGCGGCGCCTACTTTTATTTCACCCACTCTTATTATGTCCAACCCCAAAACAGTGCCTACATCCTGGGCCATACTGAATACGGTTTTCCCTTTACTTCGGCAGTAAAAAAAGGAAACCTGTTCGGGGTCCAGTTTCACCCCGAAAAGAGCGGCCCGGCAGGCTTGCGCCTGCTCAGCAATTTTGGTAAGATTATAGCCGATGAAAAGGATTAAAAAGGCTGTATTTAGGAGAATAAAGACATGCTGGCAAAAAGAATCATACCTTGTCTTGACGTGCGGGACGGCCGGGTGGTCAAAGGAACCCGCTTTATTAATTTAAGGGACGCCGGTGACCCGGTGGAACGGGCTGATTTCTACAATCGCGAAGGGGCGGACGAAATAGTTTTTCTTGATATTACCGCTTCCGTTGAAAAACGCCGGGCCATCGTAGATGTGGTGGAAAAAACAGCAGAAGTTGTTTTTATTCCCCTGACCGTGGGCGGGGGTATAGATTCGGTTGATTTCATGCAGGAGCTTTTAAATTCAGGAGCAGACAAAGTTTCTTTAAACACGGCCGCCCTAAAAGATTCGGGCCTGATCCAGGCCGGTGCGGAGCGCTTTGGCAGCCAGTGCATCGTTGTGGCCATTGATGCCCGGCGTACTGAACAGGCTTCGGCTGGAGGCGGGCCGGCCTGGGAAGTTTACAGCCACGGCGGACGCACTCCCACGGGACGCGATGTGATTAAATGGGCGGCAGAAGCGGAAAAGCTGGGGGCCGGGGAAATCCTGCTTACTTCTATGGATGCCGACGGCACTCTTGACGGGTACGATACAGAGCTGCTGGCGGCTGTAACCGGTGCGGTCAGCATACCGGTAATCGCCTCGGGCGGAGCGGGCACTTTAGAACATCTTTATGAAGCGCTTACCGATGGCAGGGCCCACGCCGTGCTGGCGGCCTCTATACTGCATTACGGAACCTATAGCATCGCCGAAATTAAAGAATACCTGTCCCAAAAAGGACTTCCGGTCAGACCGGTAAAGAGTTAAGCGAACAAGCTCAGGAAGGAGGATTTATGATGAAAGAACAGGGTACCTTCAGGGTCAAAAAAGGAATGGCCCAAATGCAAAAAGGCGGGGTGATCATGGATGTCACTACCGTTGAACAGGCCCAGATCGCAGAAAAAGCCGGTGCTGTGGCCGTGATGGCCCTGGAAAGGGTCCCGGCAGACATCCGGGCCGCAGGCGGAGTAGCCCGCATGGCCGATCCGGTCATGATAAAAAAGATCATGGATACAGTAACCATCCCGGTTATGGCCAAGGTGCGCATCGGCCATTTCACTGAAGCCCAGATCCTGGAAGAAATCGGCGTAGACTACATCGATGAAAGTGAAGTCCTCACCCCGGCTGATGAGCAGTATCATATAAACAAGCACGAGTTCAAGGTGCCATTTGTCTGCGGAGCAAGGGATCTCGGTGAAGCCCTGCGCCGTATCTCCGAGGGAGCGGCCATGATCCGCACCAAGGGCGAACCGGGTACCGGCAATGTGGTCGAAGCAGTCCGCCACATGCGCAAGGTAATGGACCAGATCCGCCAGGTAGTCGGCAAAGCAGAAGATGAACTGGTGGTCATGGCCAAAGAACTGGGGGTATCGTTGGAATGGCTGCAGGAGGTAAAAAAAGCAGGCCGCCTGCCGGTGGTAAACTTTGCCGCCGGGGGAATCGCTTCGCCGGCCGATGCGGCCCTGATGATGCAGCTCGGTTCCGACGGTATCTTTGTCGGATCCGGCATATTTAAAGCAGCCAACCCGCAGAAGGTAGCCGAAGCAATTGTCAAGGCTACCATGAATTATGATGATCCCAAAGTGCTGGCCGAGGTATCAAGAGGGCTCGGCGAGGCTATGCCCGGCCTGGAAATGTCCACCTTGACCCAAGCCGACCGCATGCAGGAACGGGGAGCCTAAACCAACGGAGCGCCGTCAAAAATGAAAATAGGGGTCCTATCCATCCAGGGAGCTGTTTCCGAGCATCTCTCACATATTGCGCGGTGTGATGTGGAAGCAGTCCCGGTTAAAACCAAAGAAATCCTCTGTGAAGTAAGTGGCCTGGTTATACCCGGTGGGGAAAGCACCACCATCGGCAAACTGATCGAAATCTCCGGGCTGGCCGCTCCGATCAGGGAACGGGCCCATAGCGGCACGCTGGCCCTGTTTGGAACCTGCGCCGGCCTGGTATTGCTGGCCCAAGAAGTTCTGGACGGCACAAAAAATCAGCCTAAGCTGGAGTTGATGAATACCCGGGTCAAGCGCAACGCTTTTGGCCGCCAGAGGGAGAGTTTCGAAACCAAACTCGAGGTTAAAGGATTTACAAGCCCCCTGGTCGGAGTGTTCATCAGGGCCCCGATTATCGTCGAAGCGGGTGAAGATGTGGAAGAACTGGCCAGGCTGCCTGAAGGTATAGTGGCCGCCCGCCAGGGCAATTTGCTGGCGGTTTCATTTCATCCTGAACTTACTGATGACCGGAGAATGCACCAGTTATTTGTTGAAATGTGCAAAGTAATTTAATTTTAGCGGTTTATTCCCACTCAATGGTGCCCGGAGGCTTGGAAGTTACATCGTAAACTACCCTGGCCACCTCCGGGATCTCCCCGGTAATTCTGATCGATGCTTTCTCCAGCAGGTCATGGGACAGCCGGGCCCAGTCAGCGGTCATCGCATCCTCGGAAACAACGGCTCGCAAAGCAATAACGGGGCCGTAATGCCGATCGTCTCCCTTTACCCCGACGACATTCACATCGGTAAGGACGGCAAAATACTGCCACAGTTCTTCGGCCAGGCCGGCTTGATAAACTTCATCTCTAAAAATAGCATCGGCTTTTTGCAGCAGGGCCAGCTTTTCCGCTGAGACCGCCCCGATGATCCGGACGGCCAGACCCGGCCCGGGAAAAGGCTGCCTTTTAAGGATGGAATCGGGCAGGCCCAGTTCGGCCCCCACCAGGCGGACCTCGTCTTTAAAAAGCTCACGCAGCGGCTCGATTAACTCAAAACCCAGCTCTTCAGGCAAGCCGCCGACATTATGGTGGGATTTGATCACCGCCGAACCATATGCAGAACCGCTTTCAATCACATCAGGGTAGATGGTGCCCTGGGCCAGGTAGACAATATCGCCCATGGAAAGGGCGTTTTCCTTAAAAACGCCGATAAATTCATTGCCGATGATCCTTCTTTTTTCCTCCGGATCGGTCACCCCCGCCAGGCGCCTTAAAAACCTTTCCCGGGCATCAACATGGATAAACTGGCCCTGAAGTTTTTCACAGTAGAGCCTGACTACTTCTTCCGCCTCATCAAAACGCAGCAGGCCGTGATCAACAAAGATAAAAACAGCCCGGTCGGCTAAAGCCTTATCAAGCAGGAAAGCTACCACCGAGGAATCAACCCCTCCGCTGAGGGCGCAAACCACTTTTTCCCGCTCTCCCACTACCTGGCGTATTTTGGCCACCGCGTCCTTGATAAAACTGCGCGGAGTCCAAGTTTGGCTGCAGCCGCATACTTCATATAAAAAGTTTTTCAGGACGTTACTGCCCCCCGGGGTATGGAATACCTCGGGATGGAACTGGAGCCCGTATATTTTCCGGTTGTGGTCGCCGATAGCGGCCATGGTATCATTTTCGGTCCGGGCCAGGATATTAAATCCGGGAGGCGCTTTCAAAACCTCGTCCTGGTGGCTCATCCACCCGTTGCAAAAGCTCTGATCCCGGAAAGAAGCATCTTTAAAAAGTGGCTCAATTTCCTCGATGTTAAAGGAGGTGCGGCCAAATTCCGAGCGGCTCCCCCTTTTGACCTCCCCGCCCAGATCTCCCGTTAAAAGGTGCATCCCGTAACAGATGCCCAGGATCGGCACACCACCGTCATAAATGGCCCGATCACAGCGTGGAGCATTGTCCTGGTAAACGCTGGCCGGGCTGCCGGATAAGATGATCCCGGCCGGCTCATATTCTTTTATTTTTTCCCAGGGAGTATCAAAAGGCAATAATTCACAGTATACGCCGGCCTCCCTTACTCTTCTGGCAATGAGCATGCTGTACTGCCCGCCAAAATCCAATAACACTATCTTCTCTCGCAGGCTTTCTGAGTTATCTGTCAGGAAATGCTCCACTTCAACTCACCTTCTCTCCGTTTTTCCAGGTTCGGATCAATAGCTGTAAAAGAGACCCGCTCTACTGCGGTCCGCTCAAGTTAATCCGCTTTATGCAGGTTCTTTGGTTTAATCCTGCCCCGGTTAACACGGTTGTCGTTATTCAACAAAACATGGCCGATTCCCTGCCCCTTTAACTGTTCCTTAAAAAAATACTTGACAGATCCGCAAATTAACCTTATAATTTTTTACACAAAATAATGGAATTATATTTCACGATACGGAATATATCTGAGTTTTTTTGTTCTGATCAAGCAAAATAATGGAGGCCGCCAAGCATGTGTGGAATAGTCGGATTAATCAGCGCCCGGAAGCAGCTGGAAAACGGAGAAAGGATTAAAAAGGGAATTCACCTCATGAACGACCGGGGTAACGGCCTGGGGGCGGGTTACGCCGCTTACGGCATTTACCCTGATTTCAAGGATTATTACGCCGTTCATATTATGGGTTCGAGCCAACAAGGCCTAAAAGAAGCGGCCCGGTTTATAAACCGCCACTTTGAAGTTGTCCACAACCGGGCCATACCGGTATGGGACAAGATAATCAGAGATCACCCTTTCTTTAATTTATTCTTTGTTAGCCCCGGCATTTCAGCCGAAAAGCGCCTGCCGGGAGAAGAAAGTGATGACGATTACGTCGTTTCAAAGTGCATGCAGCTAAATAAAACTATTGAAGGGGCTTATACCTGTTCAAACGGGAAAAACCTGGGAGTTTTTAAAGGCGTGGGGACACCCCTGGATATTTATGATTTTTTCAGGCTTGATGAGTATGCCGCTTACAGCTGGCTGGGCCATAACCGCTTTCCGACCAATACGCCCGGATGGTGGGGAGGGGCTCATCCTTTTAATATCCTGGAATTTTCAATCGTCCATAACGGCGAAATATCTTCATACGGGATTAACCGCCGCTACCTGGAATCATTTGGCTATTTCTGTCAGCTGCAAACCGACAGCGAAGCCGTAGCTTATTTGATCGACCTCCTGATCCGCAGGCACGGCCTGAGCATCTCAGAAGCCACCACCGTGCTGGCTCCGCCGTACTGGAAAAGCATGGAGCGAATTGAAGATCCCGACCAAAAAGACCTTTTGACCTTTTTGAGAACAACCTATGAACAGGGTATGCTTAACGGCCCCTTTGCAGTGCTGACCGCCTTTGAAGGGGGCATGTTCAGTTTAACCGATAACACCAAGCTGAGGCCGATGACTGCGGCAACCCATAACGGCTACACCTATTTTGCCAGTGAAATTGCGTCCCTTTATGAAATGGAAGAAGCAGTCGAGGATATAATCACTCCGCGGGCCGGCCAGCCCATCATTGCCCGCTTTGAAACTGAAACCGGTAAAGCGTACCGGTAATGCATAAGGAGCCGAGAGATATGGAACAACGATTAGATCGGCCCGGCCCCCAGTCGCTATTTCAACCCGTATTCGATCTCGACCGCTGCGACGGCTGCGGGGAATGCGCCCTGCAGTGCACCTTCAACGAAATCAGGATCGAACCCAGGGGCGATAGAAAAATCCCGACCGCTAATCGCAGATCCTGCGGGGCCTGCCACCGCTGCGAAGTGACCTGCCCCCGCCAGGCTATTTATATTGAAGAAAGACCGCTGGCCCTGCGCCGGCACGGAATCTGGAAAAGCTCAGACCTTAAGCGGGTCCACCAGCAGTCTGCTTCCGGGGCCGTTAACCTGACCGGCTTTGGTTCTGAAACAGACCTCCCCTCGTACTGGGATCGCCTGGTTTTTAATGCCTGCCAGGTAACTAATCCTTCCATTGACCCGCAAAGAGAGCCCATGGAAACCATCACGGTTCTGGGTCGTAAAGCCGCTTCAAAAAAAGATTATGAAAATGCAAAAGCGGGTAATAAGCTGATCAGGATCAGCCTGCCGGTCGTGTTTGCACCCATGTCCTATGGCAGTATCAGTTTGAATCTACAGAAGGCGCTGGCCCGGACCGCTTCGGAGAAGGAGCTGTTATGGTATTCCGGTGAAGGAGGGCTGCATGAAGACCTTTATCCATATACGGGACATTCGATCTTGCAGGTGGCCTCAGGCCGGTTTGGCATTACCCCGCAGTATTTTCAAAAAGCCCGCGCTTACCAGATTAAGATCGGCCAGGGCGCCAAACCCGGCATCGGCGGCCACCTGCCGGGCGAAAAAGTCCTGCCCGGCATATCCGAAACGAGGATGATCCCCGAGGGAAGCGATGCCATTTCACCCGCTCCCCAGCACGATATATATTCGATTGAAGACCTGCGCCTGCTGATCTATGCCATCAAGGAGGCCAGCGGCTATAAACCGGTCTGCGTGAAAATTGCCGCCGTCCATAACGCCCCCGCCATAGCCAGCGGCATTGTCCGGGCCGGCGCAGATATGGTCTATCTCGACGGCTACAGGGGCGGTTCCGGGGCAACCCCCGCTATCGTCAGGGACAATGTGGGCATTCCCTCCGAACTGGCCCTGGCTGCGGTTGATCAACGCCTCCGCGATGAAGGAATCCGCAACCAGGCTTCACTGATCATAGCAGGCGGTTTCCGCAACAGCGCCGATATCATGAAAGCCATCGCCCTTGGCGCCGACGCTGTCGCTATCGGCAGCGCTGCCCTTATTGCCTGTGGTTGCCATGGCTGCCAGCGCTGTCACAGCGGCAAGTGCCCCTGGGGCATTACCACCAACGATCCTGACATCAGCCAAAGGCTCGACCCGGACTGGGCTTATGAAAGGTTAAGTAACTTGATCGAAGGCTGGCACCATGAAATGAAAGAAATCATGGGCTTGAATGGTATTTACGATATCGGTTCTTTCCGGGGCAACCGCCTGATTTTACGCGGTGTCGGGCTGTCGGATAAAGAGCTCTCAATCCTTGGCGTTAAACATGCCGGTGAATAAGGTGGCTGAAATGGCTTATATTATTGATGCTAAAAATTTATATTATCAAGATCTGAATGAACTGATCAGGAAGGCTGCAGGAGAGGGCGCGCGCCATATAGTCGCAAAAAATGTCCGCGGGCAGCGCTACCTGGGGGCCGGACTTACCGAAACCGATCTTGTCCTGGACATTGAAGGCATTCCCGGGGAAGATTTGGCTTTTTGTCTTGGAGGATCGACCATTACCGCCCGGGGGCACGGTCAAAACGCCGTGGCCAATACCATGGACAGCGGAACCGTTATCGTCCACGGCCTCGCCGGGGATGCCCTGGCTTACGGCATGCGCGGAGGAAAACTTTTTATCCGTGATAATGTTGGCTACAGGGTTGGTATCCACATGAAGGAATATCAAGGACGCAGCCCGGCGGTAGTGATCGGGGGAACGAGCGGCGATTTTCTGGGCGAATACATGGCCGGGGGCACCATCATCGTCCTTAACCGGAACAATGAAGCGGAAAACGTGGCCGGCCTGGCCGACAAAACCCTGGCCACGGGGATCCACGGCGGAGAAATTTATATCTTCAATTACGAGCTGCCCCCTTATATGCCGGGTATTGGCGCCAGGTGGGGCCAGCCTTCGAAAGCGGACCTAAAAAAAATTAGTCCTCTGATCGAAGAATTTTGCTCCCACTTCGACCTTGACAGTAAGACCCTGGTGCAGAGGGAAGCGGTAAAGATCTCAGCGGCCGGAAGCAGGCCATTCAGCGGTTTCTACTTCCCCGCCTACCCGGTCCATACCGGGCAGGTTCCCAGCCAGCAGGAAATGGCCTCGCCATGTGAAGTTGCCTGCCCGGTGGGGATCCCCACCGGACGCTTCCTGGGGCACCTCCGGCACGGGGAATACGAGGAAGCTTTTGCCTTGATAGATGATCATACCCCTTTTCGGTACAGCAACTGCGGCTTTATCTGCAGTCACCGCTGCATGGAAGCCTGCAGCAGGGGCAGGGTTGATTTTCCGGTCCGCACCTCCGAGCTGGCCCGCAATTTTCATGGAAATCATAACATCAAAAAAACTGACCGGGAACCGGGTAAAATTGCCGTAATCGGCTCCGGCCCGGCCGGGCTAAGCAGCGCTTACTTTTTAGCCCGCCGGGGCTATAAAGTCGAAGTTTACGAAGCAGAAAACCATCCCGGTGGCAAAATGTACCAGGTTATCTCCAGGGAACGCCTGCCCCTGGAAGACCTGGAAAAAGATCTGCAAAATATAAAAGACCTGGGTATTAAGTTTAACCTGGGCCAAAAGATAAACAGGGACAAATTCAACCAACTGGTGGAAGAAAATGACCATGTCATTGTGGCCGTAGGGGCCCACCAGCCGCTTATGCCTCCCGTGGAGGGGCGGGAACTGATTAAAGGCGGCCTTGATTTCTTAAAAAAATTTAACCTGGGCGAAAAGATTGCCATCGAACCGCCGGTTGTGGTGATCGGCTGCGGTGACGCCGCCCTTGACGGCCTTGAGGCCCTGGAAAAGCTGGGCCTGGAACCGGGACAGATCACTATCATCGATATCCAGGCTCCCTCTGCCCGGGCCGATGAGCTAAAAAAATGGACCACCGCCGGCGTAAAAGTGATCTATCCCTTCTTCCTGGAAAAAGTGATTGAAGAGGGTGTTTACGTCCGGGATAGCGGCGGCGCCATCACCTTCCTGCCCGGTGAACCCATCGCTTTCATAAATGAAGTTCCAAAGCTTGATTTTCTACCGCCTGCGTTTTCAAAATATTTAACTTCCAGGGGCTTTTTTAAAAGCGCCGATTTAAGCGGCGCTACTGAAAATCTAAAAGTATCAGTCACCGGCGATGCCTCCGGCCTGGGGCTGGTTGCTGAAAGCATCCGCAAAGGACGGGAATGCGCAGAAAGGATTCATGCCGGGCTGCAGGGTCAAGAATATACCATCCTGGAAAAAGAACCGGTTAACATTTTTGACTTACGGTTAAACGCCGTTACTAAGTGCAGCGGCCCTGAAGATATTCCAGTCAGGGATGAGCACCTGCGCTGCCTGCACTGCGGGGTTTGCGTCCGCTGTGATGCCTGCGTGGAAGCCTGCCCCAGGGAGGCCAGGGTCAGGGATGGAACCAGCTTTAGCGTAGCCCTGGAAAAATGTGGTGGCTGCGGATCCTGCGCTGCGGCCTGCAGGGGCGGAGTTATCCGCATGGTAGCTCGGGATCAATTCTGAAAAAATGAACCCTATGCCTTGACAGCAACCGGCCGGAGCTATATAATTATGAGCGAGCAAAGGCGCTCGCATGAACAGCCTGATCAGGCTGTCAGCGGGCGCTTTCTCTATTTTTGCTTTAACAAATTTCATAAGGAGTGGATTCAATGGGTAACACAAGGGAAGATCTTATCAGCACGGTAAAAGAATCGGGGGTTAAGTTCATTCGCCTCCAGTTTACCGATTTATCCGGCCAGCTTAAAAATGTGGCAATTACCGCAGAACAACTGCCAAAAGCGTTGGACGGGGAGTTAATGTTTGACGGATCGTCGATTGAGGGTTTCGTAAGGATTGAAGAATCAGATATGTACCTGCGCCCGGACATGGATACTTTTGCCATTTTCCCTTTCCGCCCCAAAGAAGGCGGGGTGGCCAGGTTGATGTGCGATGTCTATACTCCTGAAGGTGAGCCCTTTACCGGCTGCCCGCGCAGTCAACTGCAGCGAATAATTGCCCTGGCCGCCCAAAAGGGCTATAGCATGAACTGCGGCCCGGAAGCGGAATTTTTCATGTTTCATACCGACGGCAACGGTGGCCCGACCCTGCATACCCACGACAAGGGTGGCTACTTTGACCTGGCCCCGACCGACCTGGGCGAAAATGCCCGCCGCGATATGGTCTTGAGCCTGGAGCAGATGGGCCTGGAAATAGAGGCCTCTCACCACGAGGTGGCGCCAGGTCAGCACGAGATTGATTTTAAATACAGCGACGCCCTGCGAACCGCCGACGATCTTTCCACTTTCAGGTTTGTAGTGCGCACCATCGCCCAGAGGCACGGCCTTTACGCCACTTTTATGCCCAAGCCGATCGCCATGATTAACGGCTCCGGAATGCATACCCACTTGTCTTTATTCAAAAATGGAACTAACATATTTCATGATCCGGAAGCGCCCGATGAAATTAGCAGTGAAATGAACTATTTCATAGGCGGCCTGCTGGCTCATGCCAAGGGTTATACGGCCGTAACCAACCCCCTGGTCAACTCCTACAAGCGCCTGGTCCCGGGTTATGAAGCCCCGGTCTATATCGCCTGGTCCCACCGCAACCGGAGCCCGCTGGTCAGAGTCCCGGCCCGCCGGGGTGTCGGAACCAGGGTTGAACTGCGTAACCCCGATCCGTCCTGCAACCCATACCTGGCTTTTGCTGTTATGCTAAAGGCCGGGCTGGACGGCATTGAAAAGCAAATCACCCCGCCCGATCCCGTGAACCTGAACATTTATACCATGACCGAGGAAGAGAAGAAGCAATATCAAATTGAACAGCTCCCGGGAACCCTTTACCAGGCTATCCTGGAACTTGACAATGACCCTGTTATCCAGGAAGCCCTGGGTGAGCACATTTATGACCGCTTCCGGGAAGGCCGTCTAAAAGAATGGAATGATTACCGGATCCAGGTCCACGACTGGGAGATTAACCAGTACCTGGCCCGCTTCTAAACAGATTGAATTTTTTGCAAATACACAGGCTGCCTCATGAACGGGGCAGTTTTTTTTATGGATGCGGGGTGGATATTTATTTTATGAAGTCCTTTTTGGCATGCTATAGTATAATATTGGTGAAACTATAACTCCATGAATTATAAGTTCTTGTTACAATATCTTATTTTTATGAAAGCGGGGACAAATAAAAATGAAAATTTTAGTCTGCACCGATGGATCAGAGCAAAGCCGGAAGGCCCTGGAGAAAGCTGCAGAAATTGCCTCCGGATGCAGGGTCGATGAAGTTGCGGTTATCCATGTCTATGATAACAAGCCTGACGGTTCTATGTACTATTGGGACGAAGGGTCCAGTATTACGAGGGACCAATTTAACAAAATCCAAGAAGAAGACAAAGACAAAAGAAAAAATATTTTACTGGAAGCCCTTAAGTTTTTTGAAGACAAAGGAATCAAGGCCCGGACTATTTTTAAAGAAGGGCACCCTTCCCATAACATTGTAAAAGTTGCTCAAGACGAAGGGTTTGACATGATCGTGATTGGGAGCAGAGGGCTGGGCGGATTGAACAAGGTATTTTTGGGCAGTGTCAGCAGTGCCGTTGTCCAGGAAGTCCGGGACTGCAGCGTTCTTACAGTCAAGTAAGCAAAACGGGTTTCTCAAGCCGGCGAAAGGTTGATCTATGGGGAAAAGCGGTTATGATTACTGTTTAGGGACGAACAACCCCCACCTGGGTAAAACACTTATTGGGATGCTGAATGAAGCTGGTTTTTATTGCCTTGGTACAAAAAAAAGCACTCCCGCTTTATTGCGTACCCTGCACACAGTCCAGCCCTGGCTGGCTGTTGTCGATACCGCGCTGCCTCCGGGTAATATAGAACAGCTGGCCTCGATTATCGAAAACGACGGTTTGTCAGCGGCATTATACATTAATACCACCGGCATCGATCTGGACCTCTATGTTCAACTGCATTGGCCGGTCGAAGCGCCTGTATTAAGCGCCGTTGCCGAAGCAGTTTGCAATGAGTTTGCCCGTAAAAAAAAGCTGCAGCAGGAAATTGAGGGTTTACAGCAAAAGCTGGCCGAAAGAAAACAAATTGAAAAAGCAAAAGGATTGGCCGCAAAATATTTCAACCTAAATGAAGAAGATGCTTACCGGTTTCTTCGTAAAACCAGCATGGAAAAAAGAATAACCCTGGTCGAGATGGCCAGGCGAATTATCGAGGAACCCGGCTGTCTCTCTGTTTTATCACCGCCCCGACAAAATCCTTGAAAAGCGGATGCGGGAGGGTCGGACGAGACTTAAATTCAGGATGGAACTGCACTGCCACAAACCAGGGGTGGTCCTTGAGCTCGATCATTTCCACCAGGTTGTCTTCTTCATTGATCCCGCTGAAAACCATTCCCGCTTTTTCAAGCACAGCCATGTAATCATTATTAAATTCATAGCGGTGCCGGTGCCTCTCCTGGACCAGTTCTTCATTATAGGCTGAGGCTGCAATAGTACCGCTTTTGATTTTACAGGGGTAAGCGCCCAGACGAAGAGTTCCTCCCAAACGGGTATTTTCTTTTTGACCGGGCAGATAATCAATAACCGGCTCTGAAGTATCTGGCTCAAATTCAGTGCTGTTTGCCCCGGTTAAACCGGCTTTATTTCTGGCAAATTCGATTACGGCGCACTGCATCCCCAGGCACAGACCGAAAAAGGGAATTTTTTGTTCCCTGGCTGTGCGGACCGCATTAATCTTTCCCTCCAGGCCCCGTTCACCAAAACCGCCGGGAACCAAAATACCGTCCGCCGCCTTGATCTGCTCCAGCGCTTCCCCTTCTGCTAAGTCTTCTGCAGGCACAAGAACAGTTTTTATGGCAACATTATGTTCCAACCCGGCATGAAACAGAGCTTCGTTAATGCTGATATAGGCATCGGGCAGGGCTACGTATTTACCGACCACGACAATGGTGATTTCGTCAGTTAATTTTCTTTCTTTGGCAACCAGGTTTTTCCATCCCTGCATATCGGCGGGACCACAGGTGAGCTTTAGTTTATCTAGAACCATCTGATCGAGGTTTTGCTTCTGCAGTAAGAGGGGCAGTTCATAAACATTTCTTGTATCCAGATTTTCAACCACTTCATTGGGCTGGATATTGCAAAAAAGGGCAATCTTCTTTTTAAGATCATCGGGTAGAGTCTGTTCTGTCCGGCAAACAATAATGTCGGGCTGGATACCGATACTGCGCAGTTCTTTAACACTGTGCTGGGTGGGCTTGGTTTTTAATTCTCCGGACATGGGCAGGTAAGGCACCAGGGTGACATGAATAAAAAGCACATTTTCCCAGCTCAGATCATAACCAAGCTGGCGAATGGCTTCCATGAAAGGCAAACTTTCAATATCCCCCACTGTGCCACCGATCTCAGTGATCACGACATCAAGATCATGGAAATGATCCTGCCTGGTAATGCACTTTTTGATTTCATCAGTAATATGGGGGATAACCTGGACCGTATTCCCCTGGTAGAGCCCGTCTCTTTCTCCCTGGATTACCGACCAGTAAACCCGGCCGGCAGTAACATTATTGTCCCTGCTCAGCGGTTCATCAATGAAACGTTCATAATGCCCTAAATCGAGATCTGTCTCCGCCCCATCATCGGTAACAAAAACTTCACCATGCTGGTAGGGGCTCATTGTTCCGGGATCATAGTTGATATAGGGGTCAAGTTTTTGAATGGTGATCTTTAAACCCCTGTTTTTGAGTAAGCAGCCCAGAGAGGCGGCAGTTATCCCTTTACCTAAGGATGAAACAACACCACCGGTTACAAAGATATACTTAGTCATAAGGGCCTCCTTTGCTGCAGATTACAAATTTAAATCATAGTGCTCAGCAACTGCTGCAGCTGGTTTTACTTCACCCGCCGCAAGCCGAGGAGGCCGTTCCGCCTCCCTTGGAACTGGGGCCTGTCCTGAAAGCGGATATTACCTTGTCTGCTTTTCCCCCGCAAGAGGGGCAATTCATGCTGCTTACCGTGCTGCTGCAAAGTTCCTCGTGCTTTTTTTGACAAACCGGGCAATAAAATTCGTATAAAGGCAAAACCAAACCTCCTTCCTTTTACATTTTTATAAGGCACTAATTAATAAAGTTATAACTTGCCCGCCTAAATCCAGGGGGGTAAATCAAATCCTTATGGACTGTAGGACAGGCCATCACTTTATGAGGTTACTGCTCTGCACCCGGAAGTTCCGGATCGGCTGCCGGGAAGAAAAAAACCGGCATAAGCAGTTTTTAGTAGCTCCACATCAAAATGAAATAAATTCATTTTGATTCTAAAAGGCTGATCAGGTCCGGCCTTTCAATCTTTTTCTCTTTTTCGCCCGTCTTCTTTTCTTGCGCTGTCTTTTTAACTGTTTCCTTGTCTTTTGCTTTGCCATTGACTAAATCCTTCCCCTCCTTCTTTTAACTTTTAACCAAGCCTTAAAACCTATGGGTAATTATACCACTGCTTCAGCCCTTTAAAAAGACTTATTTTTAAACCCATGAAAGAAACTGGCAGAAAAACAAGAAGAAAATGAACTATAAAAAGGAAATAACGAGAGGCATAGAGAAAATCATAGATGAAAGATCATCGTTCCCACCATGTTATAACTACCTAACCGGGGAGGAAAAATGATGGAGTTAAGCCCAAATGCCCGTATTACTTATGAAAAAAGATATTTAATCAAGGATGAAAACGGCAATCCTATTGAAACCCCAGAAGATCTCCTGCGCAGGGTAGCCGGCAATATAGCCGGAATCGAAAAAAATTACGGCAAAGATGACACCGAGGTCAAGAAAATCGAAAAGAGTTTCTACGATATGATGGCTGAAGCCCTCTTTATGCCCAACTCCCCGACCCTGATGAATGCCGGGCGGGAGCTGCAGCAGCTTAGCGCCTGTTTTGTCCTGCCCCTGGAAGACAGCATGGAAGGTATCTTTACCGCCCTTAAAAACATGGCCCTGGTCCAAAAGACCGGGGGGGGAACCGGTTTCGCTTTTGATCGCCTTCGCCCGGCCAACGATCCGGTCCGCTCTACCAACGGGGTAGCCAGCGGCCCCATTTCTTTCCTGAAAATTTTCGATGCCGCCACCGAAGCGGTCAAGCAGGGCGGAACCAGGCGGGGCGCGAACATGGGCTCACTGATCTATAACCATCCCGATATTTTAGAATTCATCCGCTGTAAAGAAAAAGAAGATGAAATTAATAATTTTAACCTCTCGGTTACGGTTTCCGATGAATTCATGAGTAAAGCTACCGGAGACGATCCCGATCCGGCCTACACCCTGATTAATCCCCGCACCCAAACGCCTTATCTTGACCCTGAAACAGGAAGCGAGGCCAAACTGGATGCCAAAGCCGTCTTCGACTTAATTGTCCAGAATGCCTGGGGTATGGGTGACCCGGGCATTATTTTTATAGATCAGATGAACCGCGCCAACCCCACTCCCCACGTGGCTAAATACGAAACCACCAACCCCTGCGTGTCCGCTGACACCTTTGTCTTAACCGCAGAAGGGCCCAGGCTGGTCAGTGATCTAATCGGTACGAAAACCAGTTTGATCGTGGACGGGACACCGTATGAAACGACAGAAAAAGGCTTTTTCTCAACCGGTGTTAAGCCCACCTTCTCAATCAAAACCAGGCAAGGTTATACTTTTAAGGCCACCGGTGACCATCCCGTCCTTATGGTTAAAACCAAAACCAGGTATACCCTTGAAAAAGAATGGCTTCCGGTGGAAAAACTAAAATCTGGCGATCAAATCATTCTCCACAATCACCGTAACCAGGGCGAATGGGATGGGCTGTACGGGGAGGCGGAAGGTTACCTGCTCGGCCTCCTTACCGGTGATGGCACCCTTAAAACCGACAAAGCAGTTCTTTCCTCATGGGCCCAACCGGGCGCAGCGGCAGTCATGGATACTGCTTATGCCGCTGCCGGCGCCATGACCCACCGCAGCGATTATAAAGGCTGGTGGAAAGTAGGGGGAGGAAATGAATACAGGATGAGCACGGCAGCATTGAAGAAAGTAGCCTTTTCATTGGGTATGAAACCCGGTAAAAAAAGGATCACCCCCGTCCTTGAAGCCAGGACTTCTTCGCATTTTATCAAGGGTTTTCTTAAAGGCTTTTTTGATGCTGACGGTTCTCTCCAGGGAACCCGAGAAAAAGGCATCTCCATCCGCCTGGCCCAGAGTGACTTTGAAAGGCTCCAGGCCGTTCAAAGGATGCTGGCCAGGTTTGGTATCGCTTCATCAATCTATAAAAACCGGCGCTGCGAAAGATCTGTGTCCATGTCCAACGGGAAAAATGGCACCGCAACTTACAAAACCCGGCCTCAACATGAACTGATCATTACCAGGGACAACCTGGCATTATTTGCTGAAAAAATCGGCTTTGGTGATACGGAAAAGCAAGGCCGCCTGGATAAAGCGCTCTCTGTTTACAAAAGGGACCTAAACCGCGAGCGTTTCACAGCCACTGTTGACTCTGTTAAACCATGTGGCAGTGAAGAAGTTTTTGACGTTCAGGTTCCCGGAATCAATGCTTTTGATGCCAATGGCATCATGGTTCACAATTGCGGGGAACAGCCGCTTTTGCCTTATGAAGCCTGCTGCCTGGGGTCGATCAACCTGGGCAAGTTTGTGAACGGTAAAGGCAAAATTAACTGGACCAAATTGGCCGGTATAGTTAAAACCGCTGTTCGCTTCCTTGACAATGTCATTGATGCCAGCAACTATGTTATCCCCGAGATCGCCATGATGCACAAAGAAGGCAACCGTAAAATCGGCCTGGGCATTATGGGTTGGCATGACATGCTGATTAATCTTGGAATATGTTATGACAGTGAAGAAGCTATAGAAACTGCCGATCAAGTGATGGCTTTCATCAACATTGAAGCAAAAAAAGAATCAGTTAAGCTGGCCGAAGAAAGAGGCGTATTCCCCAATTTTGAGGGCAGTATCTATGATACCGGCACCAAGGAAGACCGGGTCCGCAATGCTACCCGAACCACCATTGCGCCTACCGGCACCATATCGATCCTGGCCGGCTGCAGCAGCGGAATCGAACCTTACTTCAGCATAGCCTACATCCGTAAAAATATCCTTGATGGTGTAGATCTCCCTGAAGTCAATCCCCTCTTCCTTGATATAGCCAAAAAAGAGGGCTTCTACAGTGAAGATTTGATCCACGAGCTAGCCCTAAGCGGCATACTGCCAATAGATTCAGCCGTACCGGATAAATATAAGGAATTATTTAAAACGGCCATGCAATTTGATTACAGCTGGCATGTCCGCCATCAGGCCTCCTTTCAAAAACATACCGATAATGCGGTCAGCAAAACCATCAATCTGAAGCAGGATGCCACTGTTGACGATGTAAAAAATGCTTATATTACAGCCTGGGAAGCCGGGTGCAAAGGTATCACTATCTACCGGGACAGCTCCAGGACCAAGCAGGTTTTAAATGTGGGCGCCGGTGGAAAAGAAGAGACCATCAAGCCAATAAAGCGCCCTAAAACCCTGAGCGGACAAACGACGAGCATCGGGACAGCCCTGGGTAATTTATTTGTTACTGTTAATTCCGCTGACGGCAGACCCTTTGAACTATTCGCCCAGATTGGCAAGGCCGGCAGTGATGTGGTCGCTTTCACCGAAGCGATTGCCCGCCTGATTTCACTCGCCCTGCGCTGTGGGGTCAGTGTTGATGAAATCGTTACCCAGCTGGAAGGGATCGGCGGCGCCCGCTCCGTAGGTTACGGCCCCAACCGGATCATGAGTGTCCCGGACGCCATTGGACAGGCCCTGCGAAACCTGGCCCAGAGCGAAATAAAAGATAACAATAACAATAAAAACCATGCCATGGAACTGTGCCCTGATTGTGGAACCTGTGCCCTGATCAGGGCCGAAGGATGTCTGAAATGTGAAGCCTGCGGCTTCAGTGAGTGTTAGAGCATCAAAGTTTGAAAAATTAACGGGCGACCAGCATTTCACTTAAAGTACAGGGGGTCAAATCTCTTTCGCGCAGCCCTTCTAAGATGTCAGGCAGGGCGGCGATATCCTGGGGGTTAAAATGCAGTAAAATAATACTCCCGCCCCGGGCATTATTAATTACATACTCGGCAACCCGTTCTGGAGTATACGGTTCATTACGGAGGGCATAAATTAATTCCAGATCCCACAGGACCGGGAACATCCCTTTTTCGGCAATAATCTCGTGAACTTCCCCGCCCCGGTATCCCTGGCCGGGCAGGAACCCGTCACCATAAGGAGGCCGAAAGAAAAGGGTCTGATAGGGCTCGCCAAGAGCATCTTCTATGGCTTGCTCCCACCCCTCTATTTCTTCTATCACTCTTTCAGTGGAAACCCTGGTCAATAGAGGATGGCTGTAAGTGCTGTTGCCCAATTCGTGGCCGTCCCTGACTGCCCGAAGCCATACTCCCGGCTCACTTTCAACCCAGGATCCCATGGGGAAAAAGGTGACCTGCACATTATATTCGTCCAGGTAATCCAGGGCCCTTTCAATTAATTCCACTTGCGCCCCGTTATTGATAGTAATGGCCACCTTATCGATCTCTCTGCTGCCGTGCTCTATGACCCTTGAAGAACGCAGCATCTTGTTTTCATCACGCAGTTCCTGGTTTTCTTCATATATTTCATCATACTGATCTTGGAGGCGGACCTTTTTTTCTTCAACTTCAATCAGTTTTTCTTCCAGCGCCTGAAGATCGCTCCGCACTGACATCATCATGATAAACTGGCTGATACCAAAAGCAAAACCGGCTATGGCCACTATTGCTAAAATAACAATAACCTTGGTTGAACCGGATTTTTTTCTTTCTTTTGATTGGCTTGACCTGGTTTTGTATTCGTCTTCCATGTTCATCATTGACGGTCACCCCCTCGTTTATAGTGAATATATTTAAAATATTCTTATACTATGTTACTCTACAAATAATAATAAGGCAATAGAAAATGATGGCCCTGTTCAAAATCGATTTTTTAATCGCAAGCAGCCGGCAGGATCAGGCAAAAAGGCCCTTTTACTAAAATTACTTATAAGGTTATTAGCAAAGAAAAAACCACCGCCGGGGTGGTTTTGACAGTTTTTGAGAAGTTCTCAAAAGCCTTATTTCCTGGTGCCGGAGCCCGGAATCGAACCGGGACGGACATATAATGTCCGAGGGATTTTAAGTCCCTTGCGTCTGCCTGTTCCGCCACTCCGGCAAATAAAATGGAGGCGACACCCGGATTCGAACCGGGGATGGAGGATTTGCAGTCCTCTGCCTTACCACTTGGCTATGTCGCCCTAAAAAATGGAGCGGAAGACGGGATTTGAACCCGCGACCCTCGCCTTGGCAAGGCGATGCTCTACCACTGAGCTACTCCCGCAGTATTGGTGCCGAGAGGCAGAATTGAACTGCCGACACGCGGATTTTCAGTCCGCTGCTCTACCGACTGAGCTATCTCGGCTATATGGCGGAGCTGACGGGACTCGAACCCGCGGTCTTCGGCTTGACAGGCCGATATGTTAACCATCTACACCACAGCTCCATGTGCATAAATTAGTATACAGAAGGTGATGCTGAAAGTCAATACATACATAGTGTCAGTCCACAATTTTTTAGAGGCTCCTCAACAATTGACCTTTTCTCATCTCTTCTAGTCATAAGAAAATGTTTTAGAGGACTTGGATTTGTTGTCCTCTACTTCTTTATCCAGGCGGGCCAGGCGTTCTTCTTCGGCAGAGCTGTAATAAATAAGGCTTTGCAGTTCTATGGTCAGGTCGGCATTATGAACATGAATCTCTTCCGGAACACTCAGTTTAACCGGGGCAAAATTAAGGATTGCCTTGACGCCGTGCTTTACTGCCAGATCTGCCACTTCCTGGGCAGCCATGGCCGGTACGGTGATCAGGCAAACTTTAATGCCATATTCCCTGATTACCTCAGGCGCCTTTTCTATGGGAAGCACTTCAAGACTGTCAATTTTTTTCCCAATCAACTGCGGATTCTTATCAAATGCAGCCACCACATTGACATAGGGGTTTTTAGTCAGGTTGTAGCGGGTCAGGGCTGTTCCTAAATTTCCGGCACCGAAAACAATAGTATCGGTGATGCTGTCCAGGCCGATAATTTTTATCAGTTTTTCCCGTAAATAGATCGTATTGTAACCGGCTCCGCGGGTTCCAAAGGCTCCAAAATAGGCCAGGTCTTTGCGGATCTGTTCAGCTGTGAAGCCTGATTCATTACTTAATTCCCTGGAAGAAATCAGCTCCACTTCTCGCCGGATCAATTGATCCAGTATGCGAAGGTAGATAGGAAGCCTTTTGATTACGGATTTGGAAATATTTCGGCTGGGCATCTCTTGATCCTCCATATTGATTGAATTACACTCGCGCCGTTCAATCGGGCCAAAATCTACATAAATAAGCTTCAGTTACTATATTATTATACTATTTTTTCCGATTTAACACATCTTTGCTTAAAGCAATCAGGACTTCTTTTACATCATGGGTGATATGACGAAACTTATTTAAGGTATTTTCAGCCTTTCTAATGTATTCTTCAGCCTTGCGGTAAGTGTGCTGCGGGCCATCACTGTCTAAAACAGCCTGCACTACTTCTGACAGGTTATGATCCGATCCGGCTGTGCCTTCCAAGAGGCGGTGAATACTCCCATCTTTTTTGGCCTGGTCTATAGTTCGAATCAGGGGCAGGGTCATGACCCGGTTGCTTAGATCGCCATAAACGGGCTTGCCAATCTTTTCGCCTTCTCCGATATAATCCAGCAAATCGTCAATCAGTTGAAAAGAAATTCCCAGGTTATAACCAAATTCAGACCAGTTATCCTGTTCTTCCACATCAGCGCTGCTGATTAAGGAACCGGCCCGGCAGCAGCCGGCAAAAAAAGAGGCGCTTTTCTTGCCGATCCATTTAAAATAGCGTTCTTCAAGGTTGGGTAAAGCCGGCTCCGCAAAAGCCTGTTCAATTTCTCCTTCTGTCATATTTTGCACTATGCCGACAACAGCTTCCATTAAACGCCAATCCCGGTAACCGACCAGCATTCTAAAAGCCTGGCTCAGCAAGTAGTCTCCGGTTAGAACGGAAATCTTATTAGTCCACTTGACATGCACTGTCTCTTTGCCGCGGCGCCTGGAAGCCAGGTCTATTACATCGTCATGTAAAAGCGATGCCGTGTGGATCAGCTCCAGGGCAACAGCGGCATCAATATAAGGGAAAAGTGATTTTTGGGGCTGGTAGGCCGCCAGTAGAAAAAGAGTGGGACGCATTCTTTTACCGGTTCCATTAAAAATATAGCTGCCCACTTCGGTTATTTCAGGGCCAGCGGTTTCAACGATTTGCTGCAAACGCTGTTCAACTTGAGCTAACTCATCTTCAATCAAATGCCATCTATGTGCCAGTGTAAACGAGCCCCTATTCTTTAGATATTTATGTTAGTCACATTAACGGCTCAATCTTAACCCGATTGTTCGACAAGCTCAGGCCTAAGTCCTTGTTTGTTAGCCAAATCAAGCGGCATCATTTTCTTTGAACAACTATTAGTTCGGGCGGTTTATTGAAGCGGTTAAACAATTGACTGTTTAGCACGGTATAATGTTCAGGATCTAGCTCTTTACAAAAAGCGGCTAGATGTTTTTTTTCATCATTTCCCTCAGGATGTCCTGGATACAAAACCATGGTTATTATCCCTCTTGGCGCCAAAATTTGCAATGCCTGTTTGAGGCTTATGATGGTTGTGTCATGCTTTGTGGTGATTCTTCTATTACCTCCGGGAAGGTAACCCAGGTTGTACATAACTGCTATAACCGGGCCCTCAATATATCTTTGCATTTGTTCATGTCCCTCCCGAATCAAGGTAACCTGTTTCTCAAGTTGCTGCTGCTCCAGTCTGATCAAGGTATGATCCAGGGCTTCCTGCTGGACATCGAAAGAGTAGACATGGCCCTTTAAGCCTACTTTACCGGCCAGAAATATTGTATCGTGGCCGTTACCGGCAGTTGCATCGACCGCCAGATCACCTTCTCTTACAGCCCATGCCACAATATAATGAGCAAGTTCGGTAATCTTTTCAATTGAAAACACAACCCTGCTCCTTTAACCATCGTTTAATAATTTTCGACCCGCGAAGATATTATATCCACATTGTTTTCCATCTCGACAAAGGTAAATATTTTTTCCATAATACTGTCGGCGCCCGCACCGTTATAGCAAACTACAGCCAGGCCCAGTTCAACACGCTGCCACAGGTCCTGGTTGCCGATTTCAGCTATGGAAACATTAAACTTGTTGCGCAAACGCTGAATGAGGCTTTTTGTAACCTGACGCTTGGCTTTTAAAGAATTTACCCCTGGTATATAAAGTTCAAGCACGCATATTGCAACGCGCAATCAGACCACCACCATAGAAATGCCGGTTTTTAAATAAATCTGCTTAAAAGCTGGTTAATATATTCATCGACCGAATAACCTCCACTCTTGATCTGCTGATAAATATTTTCCACAGCCTCTTTAAGAGCGGGGTTTTCCATATCATCAAGGGTCCTGAAATAACCTGATCTTCTGCCCAGCCGGAATAACTCCTTTTTTCTGGCCGGAAAAGAGGTGTACTTATCCAGGATATTTTTTAGTTTTTGCTTTTCTCCTGGGAATTTGCCACTTATTTCTTCAAGCAGGTTCAGAATATGATCACTGTAGATATAGCTGGTAATATGATCAAGGTGGTCAATAAGCAGCGCCTCTTCCCGGATCACCCCATCATCGTGGAGTGGTTTGAAATTACCTTTCTGAACCTCTTCGGCCAGGGGTGAATTCGACCTTATGGCCAGGGTCCGGAACCGGATATAGTGTGGATCGATCGAGTTTAACACTTGAGCCGTTTCCAGGGCATGCTCCCGCCATAAATCCTCCCCGCCCAGCCCGAGCAATACATATTCACTCAAAGAAAGACCGGCTTCTTTTACTCTCAGGCCCGCCTCTATATGCTGAGAACCGGTAACTCCCTTTTTCATAAAATCAAGCACCGCATCACTGCCGCTTTCCATCCCGACATGAACCCGGTTCAGCCCGGCATTTTTAAGTTCAGACAGCTCTTCAACCGAGCGGCGCAGTATAGTCCGCGAACGGGCATAGGTTGTTATCCTTTCGATTTCGGGAAACTTTTCTTTTAATAAGCGCAGAATTCCGCTTACCTGATCCGCAGGAAGCTGAAGGCTGTCGCCATCCTGCAGAAAGACTGTTTTCCCTCCGTGATACTGCCAGAACGCCACCGTTAAAAGTTCCGGGTTGTCGGCATGAATCCGGGCCACCACCGCCCGGTTAATTTCACCGTTATATCCCAGTTGCTCTGAAATTNCTTTGACTTTTTCCTTATCTTCCGCTATGGCATATATATCTTTTTTAACTTCCTCGGCGCTGCGCCTGCTAAATTTCTTGCCTTTGTAAACCGGACAAAATAAACAGCGGTTCCAGGGGCAATTCCTGGTCAGCCGGAGCAGCAGGCTGTTTGCTTCATTAGGCGGCCGGATCGGGCCCTGTTCAAAAGCTGGCTTACTTAAAACCATATAATTCCTCCTGATCCCTTAAAGGGCACAGTTAACTGTGCCCTTTAAAATATGATCAATCAAGATAAATCTAATAATATCAAGCATCATGCTCCGGGAGGTAGTTCTTAAGAAGATCCCACAATTCCTGGGGCTTAAAAGGTTTGGTCATATAATTGTCTGCCCCCAGGTCCATTGCTCTCTGCCGATCTTCTTCTTCAGCCTTGGCAGTAAGAACAATAATGGGAATATCCCTGGTTTCTTCTTTGCCTTTGAGCTCTTTCAAAACTTCATATCCGTCTACATTGGGCATCAGCAGGTCCAGCAGGATTAAATCAGGGGGTTCTCTGCGAACCGAATCAAGGGCTTGTTCACCGTCTTCGACAATTTCTATCTGGTATCCAACAGCATCCAGGCAGGTGCGCACGCCCAAAATAACATTTTTTTCATCTTCTGCGAGCAATATTTTCTTAGCCATTACCAGGTCTTATCCTCCCTTTTCTTCAGCTTCTGGAAGTTTAACTGATTCATCACCGTAATAAACCGGAAAAGTAAAAGTAAAGGTGGTTCCCTTCCCTAATTCACTGTCGACCCAGATTTCTCCGCCGTGAGCCATAACAATATCTTTCGCTATAGCCAGGCCCAGGCCAACCCCTCCGGTTCCTTTACGGCCGGGACCGCTCACCTGTACGTATTTGCGAAATATTTTATCCTGATGTTCCTTCGGTATTCCGCACCCCGTATCCTGAACAGAAAAGAACAGGCGCTTGCCGCGCTGCCTGACTCGAACCGTAATCGTGCCCCCGGGATCAGTATAGCGCATAGCGTTGCCGACCAGGTTGGCCATAACCCAAACTGCCTTGTTAAAATCAGCCGCGACCGGCGGCAGGTTTGGAGCGATGTCGGTTATTAATTCAATGCC